>Ga0307960_1001735_pt1:0-7500 | contig 12721 bp, 20 predicted proteins | sample OrgLakmetagen542_FD_201832 | JGI IMG/M metagenome (GOLD analysis project Ga0307960, IMG submission 201832) | Saline water microbial communities from Organic Lake, Antarctica - #542 | ecosystem: Environmental > Aquatic > Non-marine Saline and Alkaline > Saline | place: Antarctica: Organic... | reverse complement strand
AACCGTACCATATTTGCGTAAGATTGGCCAGAACCGTACCATACATATACACCGTATACGACCGTAAGTGTGGCAATTTCCCTGCTAAATACTAAATATACCGTATATCATAGGGTTGGCCAGGACCATATATATAAAGTGTTATGCACCTGACGTTTGACGGCGTCAATGGTAAATGACGCTGACGGCGTAATTTGTCATATTGACGGTGAAAATAGTAAATTACGCCGTCAATCGTCAGAGTTTAGTAACGGTAACGCCGTTATTTACGATCATTATTTACGGTGTCATTTTTGAATGACGCCGTATGTACACAACACTGCATACATACGGTGTATATGCCGTATTTTTAGCAGGGAAATCACCGAATATACGGTCATATACGGTGTATATATATACGGTTCTGGCCAACCCTATGTATATAATACACAACGTATACATGTATGCTAGTTTTGTTTTGGCCAACCCTACACATTCTGTTTCATTGAGCATCACACCTGCAAGCTCTGCTTCTGTCTTAGCCAAAGATTCCCTCAGTGCTTGAGACTGGCGGAAGCTTTGGTACTCAGCGTCTGAGCGTGTTGTTCCTAAAAGGGTGGCCAGCTCCACCATTTTGGCCTGCAAGGGTGTGGGGTGGCATCCCATGTTTTTACACAAAATCACTTGAGATCAGAGAGCACCATGCAGTTAAGTTGCTTCATTGCACCAGAGCGTGGTGTCCTTCCTTTACCCTGCATGAGAGTGTGTGTGTGTGTGTGTGTGTGTGTGAGTGTGTGTGTGTGTGTCTGTGTCTGTGTGTTTCCTAGCACAGTAAAACCCGTGCATCAATTTTGGAGCAGGATTTCTGGGGAGTCTGTACGTTGTATGCTGTTTGTGAATTTATGGGGGCCTAAGTGCTGGATTTTGAACTGCACACTGTTGGCATAGGGAGTCTGCCAATAGAGACAGGAGTAGTCTAAAGACGTTGTATGCTGTTTATGAATTTACGGGGGCCTAAGTGCTGGATGTTGAATTGCACACTGTTGACAAAGGGAGTCTGCCAATAGTAACAGGAGTAGTCTAAAGTGAAAATACAGGCAGGAAAGCAGGAGTGGCTTTGCACTAAGAGAAAACACATAAGCAGGGGCAGCTGCATCTTGACAGAAAGGCATAAGCAGAGCCACAAATTGAAAGACAGGCATAAGCAGGAGAAGCTGCTAATTTAAAGACAGGCGAAAACAGGAGGAGCAGCTCATTTTAAGACAAGCGCAAACAGGAGTAGCGGTTCGTCAACAGACAGGGGTAAACAGGAGTGGTCGCACGTTGAAAGACAGGCCTAAGCAGGAGAAGCTGCTAATTAAAAGACAGGGTCATAAGCAAGAAAATCTGATTATTAAAAGACAGGGCTTAGGGTTTAGGGTTTAGGTTGGGGTTTAGGTTTAGTTGGGATTTAGGGTTTAGGGTTTAGGGTTCGTTTAACCCCTCGCGTGAGCAGGAGGAGCTGCACATTGAAGGACAGACAAAGGCGGGAGTGGATCCAATAAGAGATGCATCGGCGTAGACAGGGAAGGGCTGTAACTGCTGTAACACACAGGGAAGGGCTGTGACTGCTGTAACACACAGGGAAGGGCTGTAACTGTTGTAACGCACAGAGAAGGGCTGTGACTGCTGTAACACACAGGGACGGCTCCAGTGCGCAAATGAGCAGTGCGTCTGCCTTGTCAGAGCGTGCAGCTACAAATCAGGTGGGTGCCTCTGCATGGCAGCTACCAGTTCTATGCTACAGTTCGCTGTAGGCTTTGTCATTACACCAAGGCATAAAAAGAATGCCAGATCTCAGCCTACACTCACTACGCAAGAACTCCAGTTCTACAGCTGAAGCAGAGAACTAATGATTTTCCAAACCAAACTGCTTGATCATCTGACACCTCTGCTCCTCTAGTCCGTGTTTACAATTGCACCATCACCTACACCCGCACCTGCATCCATACTCGTACACCCTCGCACATGCCCACACCCACACCCACACCCACACCCACACCCACACCCATACACCTTAAACACCTGGAGGTGCTCAATGGGCACTGGCAGTGTAAGTATTATAGGCCTGAGCCCACACCCACACCCACATTCACACCCACACCCACAACCACATTTACACCCACACCCACACACCCAAACACCTTGAACATCTGGAGGCGCTCAATGGGCACTGGCAGTGTAAGTACCACAGGTCCTGAGCCCACACCCACACACACACCCACAACCACACCCACACACCCAAACACCTTGAACATCTGGAGGCGCTCAATGGGCACTGGCAGTGTAAGTACCACAGGTCCTGAGCCCACACCCACACACCCAAACACCATTTAGAGGCGCTCAATGGGCACTGGCAGTGTAAGTATCACAGGTCCTGAGCCTGAGCCAACACCCACTCACACACCCACAACCACACCCACACGCCCACCCACACACACACCTTGAACATCTGGAGGCGCTCAATGGGCACTGGCAGTGTGAGTATCATAGGTCCTGAGCCCCCTATGATGTGTGAGCATGAGACAAACATAGCACCGCGTCTCGTTTCTTGATGTGTGAGCATGAGACAAAAATAGCACCGCGTCTCGTTTCTTGATGTGTGAGCATGAGACAAACATAGCACCGCGTCTCGTTTCTTGAAGTGTGAGCATGAGATAAAAATAGCACCGCGTCTCGTTTCTTTGCCGTTAGGTAGGCAACAGGAGTGCGTATATGTTATGTGTTATGTGTTTTGTGTTATGTGTTGTGTGTGATGTGTTATGTGTTATGTGTTATGTGTGCAGCAGTGGGTAATGGTATGAGCGTCAGATGCTGTGTAACAGGGCCCTTGTTCAGATACGCACATTGGCTTAGATTCGCAGGGCCCTTGTTCAGGTACGCACATTGGCTTAGATTCGCAGGGCCCTTGTTCAGGTACGCACATTGGCTTAGATTCGCAGGGCCCTTGTTCAGGTACGCACATTGGCTTAGATTCGCAGGGCCCTTGTTCAGGTACGCACATTGGCTTAGATTCGCAGGGCCCTTGTTCAGATACGCACATTGGCTTAGATTCGCAGGGCCCTTGTTCAGGTACGCACATTGGCTTAGATTCGCAGGGCCCTTGTTCAGCTACGCACATTGGCTTAGATTCGCAGGGCCCTTGTTCAGGTACGCACATTGGCTTAGATTCGCAGGGCCCTTGTTCAGGTACGCACATTGGCTTAGATCCGCAGGGCCCTTGTTCAGGTATGCCCAATGGCTTAGATTCGCAGGGCCCTTGTTCGGGTACGCACATTGGCGTAGATTCGCGACAGCGGAGAGTAATGTGAGCGTCAGATACAGTACACCAGGCACCTCAGTTCACGCATAGGGTGTACACATAGGGTTCACACATAGGGTTGGCCATAACCGTATATCTACATCATACATGACCGTATATTACATGATTTTCCTGCAAAAATACCGTGTGTGCATCATTGTATATGACCGTATATTTCATGACTTTCCTGCAAAAATACCGTGTATGCACCATCGTATATGACCGTATATTTCATGATTTCCCTGCCAAAAATACCGTGTATGCACCGTATATCCGAATAAATATATGGTTCTGGCCCGCCCTACTCACATGTGCTTGCCAACCTCACAAGTCCATATGTCTCACATGTGTAGGGTTGGCCAGAATTGTATATACACACCGTATATGACCGTACATTTCATGATTTTCCTGCCAAAAATACCGTGTATGCACCGTATATGACCGTATATTTCATGATTTTCCTGCAAAAATACCGTGTATGCATCATCGTATATGACCGTATATTTCATGATTTTCCTGCAAAAATACCGTGTATGCACCGTATATGACCGTACATTTCATGATTTCCCTGCCAAAAATACCGTGTATGCATCATCGTATATGATCGTATATTTCATGATTTTCCTGCAAAAATACCGTGTATATGTAAAGTTGGCCAGAACCATATATATACGGTGTTTTTGGCAGGGAAATCACCAAATATACGGTCATACACGGTGTATATATAGGTTCTGGCCAACCATACGTATAAGTGGTGCGGGCAACCCCGGTTCGCGCACCTTGGCTTAGAGACCAGGGTGCGGGAGTGGGCTCGACTAGCTGGCTTTTGAGGACGAGGTCAAGGCGGCTCATGATCAGAATGCCGTCAGAGCTGCAGCAAAAACATCAACAGTAGTGTTGAGCTTGATGACAAAAGACAAGGTCGACCAGGGTGGTGTGTGTGTGTGTGTGTATGTGCAAGAGTGGGCTCGACTAGCTGGCTTTTGAGGACGAGGTCAATGCGGCTCATGATCAGAATGCCGTCAGAGCTGCAGTCAAGAAAACACAGGTGTTGAGTTTAGTGACAAAAGCCAAGGTCGACCAGGGTGGGAAAGAGTGGGCTTTATTAGCTAGCTTTTGAGGACGAGGTCAGTGCGGCTCATGAACAGGATGCCGTCAAAGCTGCAGCAAAAAAAACGAACACCAGAGTTGAGCTTGATGACATTAGTCAAGGTCAAGGCGGCTCATGAACAGGATGCCGTCAGAGCTGCAGCGAATAACATAAACAGTAGGGTTGAGCTTGATGACATTAGTCAAGGTCAAGGCGGCTCATGAACAGGATGCCGTCAAAGCTGCAGCAAAAAAACGAACACCAGTGTTGAGCTTGATGACATTAGTCAAGGTCAAGGCGGCTCATGAACAGGATGCCGTCAAAGCTGCAGCAAAAAAACGAACACCAGTGTTGAGCTTGATGACATTAGTCAAGGTCAAGGCGGCTCATGAACAGGATGCCGTCAGAGCTGCAGCGAATAAAATAAACAGTAGGGTTGAGCGTGATGAGCGTGATGACAAAAGCCAAGGTCAATGCGGCTCAATGCGGATCAATGCAGCTCAAAATTACATGCCAAAGCTGTAAACGAGGGGGGGAAATGGGTAGGGGAGGTGTACAGAGTTGTGCGTTGTATTTGAGGGTGTCATGGAGGCAAAAGAATGCATCGCCATGAAGACTGTGCACAGGAGAATGTGGAGGAAGGCCCCAATATTATGTTATTATAAGGGTTGGCCAGAGCCGTACGTATACACCATACATGACCAAGAATTTAGCGATTCCCTGCCAAAAATACCGTATGTACACCGTATAAATATAAATACGTATACACCATACCGTATGTGTATATAAACCGTATATATGTGGTTATGGCCAACTCTAGTTATTATGAGCTGTATGTGTGTTTGATGGGAGGACATGAAGATGAAATTCACCGCGATGGAAGACATCTTCTTTCAAAGCAGCAGAACCAGGACGGAAGTGTGTTATCTTACGTGAGCTGTCATTGTTCTGTTGCAATTGAAATCACCGCATTGTAGCCATTGCAACCATTGTTCGGTTACGTGCGTTTTAATTGTTTGAAGCAGCAGCACATGTATGGACCTACAATAGTACATTAAAGCTTGCACTACATCTACAGCCTTTGATTACGTGCGTTTTGATTGATTTAAGCAGCAGCACATGTATGGACCAACACTAGTATACCAAAGCTTGCACTACATCTACAGCCTTCAATTACGTGCGTATTGTTTGATTTAAGCATCAGAACATGTATGGACCTACACTAGTATACCAAAGCTTGCACTACATCTACAGCCTTTGATTACGTGCGTTTTGATTGATTTAAGCAGCAGCACATGTATGGACCTACACTAATATACCAAAGCTTGCACTACATCTACAGCCTTCAATTACGTGCGTTTTGGTTGTTATAAGCAGTAGAACATGTATGGACCTACACTAGTAGACCAAAGCTTGCACTAAATCTACAGCCTAGCAAGCCCCCTTTCCTGCTAGTTGTGCGCCACCTTCTCCTGCCTCGCTTCTTACCGTACAGTGCACATACATAGGGTTGGCTACACAAAAACATACACTGGAAGTCACCAGCGTGCATTAAGAAAAGGCTCTCAACATGTGCTCACACTAGCCAGAGCCCCACCGAAAAATGCTTGGCTACACACAACAATGCTGCACTGAGGCACAAGCAGTGGCAGGGGTGTCAAATCGCACATAAACACGCCCTGACTAGGAAACAATTGCAGCCCAGAAGTAAAAGCAGTGGGAGCGTTCCAAGAAAAGTAAGCCGTGGACAATCGTTTCACACAACTGAAGACCTTCTACATGCTTACACACGCACACGCATCCCCCACCTCACCCCACCACCACACATACATGCCCATACGCATGCATGAATGCATGCATGCATGCATGCACACACACACACACGCACGCACGCACGCACGCACGCACACGCACGCACGCACGCACGCACGCACGCACGCACACACACACGCACGCACGCACGCACGCACACACACACACACACACACATGTCCACACACACACACAAACACACACACATACCTTGCTGTGAACACGATGCCATGCTGGGGGAGGACCACCATCGTTTTGATGGCCCCTGCCCCTGGTGCGTGTATCCTGTAAGTCTGGGGCTCTGCAAATCTTGCCATGCCAGGGGGGGCGGGGAAGGAGCCGGGCCAAGGGTAGGCTAGAAGGGACCCTGATAACGTGGTTTGTGATACAACGTGATTTGTGGCATTTAAGTTCTTGGTTCAAAGTTTTAGCCAGTTTATTGTGCCCTGCTGTATTGGTATGTGGTAGAAGAGTTCAAATTAGGTGCGATGTGTATCAAGGGGGGCGCAGAAGGAGCCGGGCCAGGCACAGGCTAGGAGGGATCCTGATAATGTGAATTTGTGGTTGTGAGCATGTTATTGTGTTGGCATGCTCAGACAAGGTCGTGATGTGGTATTTGTGAAATCAAATTGTTTACAGTTCTATTACGTTTGCATCGTGAGATGGTGGTGGATTGTTCACGAGTTCGGTCACAACTGCTAAGAAACAAAGTCCTTGCAACTGCCCAGAATAAGGGTAGAAAAACTAAACTCAGCCTAAGAAGGAATAGCAGTTGTGAGGACCAAGTAAATAAAAAGATGGAGAAACTGGAGAGGACAGATAAAAAGTAAGAGCGATATGAGCGATATCGCTTTGCTTCACTCCAAAAACTGGGGTTCAATTGTAACACCCTGAACTCAGCAGCTTCTTGTGTATAATTGTACTAGCATGTGCAGGATATTTCAGGAGCCATGCAACAGTAAGGGGTGCAAAGGAAGGAGCCAAGCAGGGAAGTCAGTCAGGGGGGATCATGATACCGGGAGGCAAGGAAGGAGCCAAGCAGGGGAGTGAGTCAGGGGGGATCAAGATAGAGGTATGCAAGGAAGGAGCCAAGCAGGGAAGTGAGTCAGGGGGATCATGATAACGGGAGGCAAGGAAGGAGCCAAGCAGGGAAGTAAGTCAGGGGGATCATGATAACGGGAGGCAAGGAAGGAGCCAAGCAGAGGAGTGAGTCAGGGGGGATCATGATAGAGGTATGCAAGGAAGGAGCCAAGCAGGGAAGTGAGTCAGGGGGATCATG
>Ga0307960_1001729_pt1:5000-12732 | contig 12732 bp, 11 predicted proteins | sample OrgLakmetagen542_FD_201832 | JGI IMG/M metagenome (GOLD analysis project Ga0307960, IMG submission 201832) | Saline water microbial communities from Organic Lake, Antarctica - #542 | ecosystem: Environmental > Aquatic > Non-marine Saline and Alkaline > Saline | place: Antarctica... | reverse complement strand
TTGTGTGACTAGCCCCAATCCACAGCATCCTGCATACAGCCACACACACATTACGCACACACCACGTCAAACAATGTCTGTGGGGCTATTCCCGATCCACAGCATCCTGCATACAGCCACACACACACACATTACACACACACCACGTCCAACCATGTTTGTGAGACTATCCCCGATCCACAGCATCCTGCATACAGCCACACACACACATTACACACACACCACGTCCAACCATGTTTGTGTGACTATCCCCGATCCACAGCATCCTGCTTACAGCCACACACACCACGTCAAACAATCCTGCATACAGCCATAGACACACATGTCAACAATGCTAAGGTGGCTATGCCTGATCCACGTACCCTTCCATACAACCACACACGTACAACCACACACATGTCAAACAATGCTAAGGTGGCTATGCCGGATCCACATACCCTTCAATACAACTGCACACACACACACACACACACACACACCAGGAATAGACACTCAATACACACACACTCACGTACCTGGAGGCACCCTTTGTCGCAGTACTCCATGATCAACCACGTCTGGCCAGAAACAGTGGGCAGGGCGTTGCTTTGCTGAGAGGCGTCCAAACCGTCCCATAGGTTGAAGGCACTGCTTCCACTGCTGCCTGATTGACCAGGATCCTGAGAGTGCAGGCAATCACACGCACACACACACACACACGCACACAAGATAGGTCACACATACGCACACACGTCCCAAACTAGCAATGTCATTTGCAGACACCCACCCCAACAGACACACGCACACACTCGAACATGAGATGGATTACACACACACGCCCCAAACTAGCATTGTCATTTTGCAGCCAGTCGTCCATGCTGACACCACCACTGACACCAACAACAATGGCATCACCGGAACCCTCACCTCTTTGCCCCCCTTCTCCCCCCTCCCTTCCACTGACCCTGCCTCTCGTGTCCGCGCAGTTATCCACAACTGCGATAAACCAACACCAAAACTAGCTATCCAACCGGCCGAGCAAAAATTAAACCACAAAACTAGCCACCCAACCAGCCGAGCAAAATATCAACCAAGAAACTAGCCACCCAACTGGCCGAGCCAAAACGAGCCACAAAACTAGCCACCCAACTGGCCGAGCCAAAAACCAGCCACAAAACTAGCCACCCAACCGGCCGAGCAAAAAAGCAGCCACAAAACTAGCCACCCAACCGACCGAGCCAAAAACCAGCCACAAGACTAAAAACCCAGCCGGCCGAGCAAAAAACCAGCCACAAAACTAACCACCCAACCGGCCGAGCAAAAAACCAGCCACAAAACTAGCCGCCAAACAGGCCGGGCAAAAAACTAGCCACGAAACTAGCCACCCAACCAGCCGCGTAAAAAACCAGCCACAAAACTAGCCGCCAAACAGACCGAGCAAAAAACTAGCCACAAAACTAGCCACCCAACCAGCCGAGCCAAAATTTAGCCTCAAGACAAGCCACCAACCAGCACTATTTTTTGCTTGCCCACCTCTTACAAGCCTTACCACCGCCAACCTCCCGTTGCCTCTTCTGCTTTTGCATTATTTTCAGAATCGCCAGACCAAATCCAAGACCATACTACTACTATATAGTAATCACCTTGCACTCTCTCTGTCACCACCCACCTCCCTTCCCCCTTATGCTACCTCTCCTGCTTGCGCCGCTGCTCCCCATGCCATCCACACCCACACCAGACGAGCAGCACTTGCAATCGAACACACCCATCCCAATTAACAATACCTAATGCCAACGACAATAATTAACCCAAACTCTCACCCACACCATCATCACCCACCTCCCTTCCCCCTTATGCTACCTCTCCTGCTCGCCCTGCTGCTCCCCATGCCATCCACACCCACACCAAACAAGCAGTACTTGCACCTGCCCACATCTTTCGCGTAATACAAGATAACTGCCAACGCAGTAAGAACTAAATGCAGTAAGAAGTAAATGCAGTAAGAACTAAAGACCCCTCCAATCCTCACCTGCTCAAGCATCGCCCACCTCCCGCTCCCCTTATGCCTCCTCTCCTGCTCTCGCTGCTGCTCCCGCTGCTGCTCCAGCTCCTGCTGCTGCTGCAGCAGCACCTCCTGCCGCCGCTCCTGCAGTGCCTGATGCTTGCTCGATTCCTGCTGCTGCAGCAGCATTTCTTGACGCTGCTCCTGCTGCTTCTGTTGTTCCTGCTGCTGCTGCTGCTGCTGCTGCTGCTTCTGTTGCTGGACCGTTTGGCTGCAGCTGCCTCCAAGCTCTAGGGTTTCAGGACTGATATCCTCCGTGACTGTGGTATGACTGTACCTATCACGGATGCTACTGCCACTGAGGTGGCGCACCATCACCTGCATGTGTGCGTGTGCGTGTGCGTGTGCGTGTGCGTGTGCGTGTGTGTGTGTGTGTATGCGTGCGCGCGTGCTTGCAAATGCGTCACCTCAATATTAAAGGCGTGATATATGCACACACACAAACACAACCAAAATGCGTGCTATACCAGTGTGCGTGCACATGCGCGCGTTTTTAACTCCATGTATATACATGCAGCCTGATACCACTGCAAAATGTGTATGTATGTGTGTATGTATGTGTGTATGTGTGTATGTGTGTGCGTGTGTGCGTGTGTGTATGTGTGTATGTATGTGCTGCACGAATGACGGAGGAGAATCTTATTAGTTTTACAGAGCTGTTACTGATGTGGGGGGTACTACCTACAAAAGCGCGCGAAGCCCAACAAAGCGATTTCTGACCACAAAAAACAGCCGCAGCATCCATGCAAAACCATACTGCTAACATTCAACACAAAACTGTGCCAGTGTTTTGTCGTGCCACCATCAACCCACACGCTTCAAAGCGAGGTTTACAGTGTCGATGAAATGCACAAAGCCCAACGTGCAAGCGATTCCTGACCTACAACCTTGCGGTTCCAGTGATGCCACGCCTAGGTTAGCCACGACCGTAATCATACACACGTATACGGTCGTATATTTGGTGATTTCCCTGCCCAAAACACCGTATGTACACCGTATATATACACACACCGTATACGGTCGTATATTTGGTGATTTCCCTGCCGAAAACACCATATATGCACCACCGTATATTCACTGTATATGCACCGTATACATATGGTTCTGGCCAACATATTTGGTGATTTCCCTGCCGAAACACCATATATGCACCGTATATTCACCGTATATGCATCGTATACATATGGTTCTGGCCAACATATTTGGTGATTTCCCTGCCAAAAACACCATATATGCACCGTATAGTTACCGTATATGCACCGTATGCATATGGTTCTGGCCAACATATTTGGTGATTTTCCCTGCCAGAAACACCGTACATGCACCGCATATATATAGTTCTGGCCTACCCTGCTGTCATGCCACAGTGTATCCACACCTTGAGAATAGTGACCACGTGTGGATGCCTGAGGCTCACTCCTAAGACCGCCTCTAGTGGTGCACCTTCCACACCCTTGAGATTCTCGTTTATAATCTTCACAGCCACGCGCGTGCTGTACCTGGGTACACAGAAAAGGGAGGAGGGAGGACATGCGACAAACTAGTTTCATGTTCACAGAGAATTAAAGACATGCAACAAATTAGATTTGTGTTCACAGAATAGGAAGACATGCGACAACGCGACACCTTGGTGTGTGTTGCACTTGAAACCTCCAAACCGCCACACACATAGATAGGCGTGACAAGAGAGGGAAAGAGAGTTGCAAACCGAGTCTTTGACCCCCTTCAGATCCTCACATTTATGGTTGGCCAGAACCGTATATGACCATATCTTTGGTGATTACCCCGCCAAAATTACCGGAATTACACCGTATATATATGGTTGTGGGCAATCCTTCTCACATTTGATCATTTAGTCCACATACATGTGCATAAATACTAAATACTACATGCCCACCCTTACTGCTGCACAGACCCTGTGACCTTACATGCCAGCAGCCCTGTCACATGCACACAAACGCACGCAGGGACATCCACAAACACATACAGAGGCATCCACAAACACACGCAGGGACATCTACGAACACATACAGGGAAATCCACAAACACACAAAGGGAAATCCACAAACACGTACAGGGACATCCATAAACACATACAGGGACATCCACAAACACAAACAGACGTGACTAGCCACTCAGCTGACACAATCACATACACACGCATTGACCCACACAGTGATTCTTAATGACTCACAGGTCAGCTGAAAAAACGGTGCCAAAGGACCCTTGCCCTAATAGGGGCCCCATGATCAAGCCCTTAGTGCTGTCGCTCCTGTGTGCGCGTGTGCATGTATGTACGCGCGTGTGCATGTGTGTATGCCCGTGCATGCGTGTATGCCCATGTGCATGCGTGTATGCCCATGTGCATGTGTGTACGCGCGTTTGCATGTGTGTATACCCGTGTGCATGCATGTATGCCCATGTGCATGTGTGTATGCGCGTGTGCATGTGTGTATACCCATGTGCATGCGTGTATGCCCACGTGCGTGCGTGTATGCACGTGTGCATGCGTGTATGCCCATGTGCATGTGTGTATGTGCGTGTGCTTGGGTATGCGCGTGTGCATGTGACACTTTTGCTTCCAAGTGTGTGTGTTTGGGTGTGTGCAAGCGCGTGGATAGGCACCGATTAACGCACCACGAGTGTGTGCACGTGCATGTGTGCGCTGATCAATATAGCATGAATTCCAGCAGAGTGTATGCATTAACGCACCCACATGTGCGCCAAACAACGTACCATGAGTTTGCCCCAGCACTGTCCCACAACAGACCAGAGCCAGAGCTGCTGCTGTCCAGTAAGAAGCTGCTGGTGCGAAGAGGGAAAGCGATCGAGGTCGCCTGTGACTGGGATTCGACCTTAGCACGCTTGGGCTGCGCGCACAGGACAGCATGTAGTACGTGTGCATTTATGTATGTCTATCTGTCTGTCTGCCTGTCTGTCTGTCTGTCTGTCTGTCTGTCTGTCTGTCTGTCTGTCTGTCTGTCTATCTGTCTGTCTGTCCGTCTGTCTGTCTGTCTGTCTGTCTGTCTGTCTGCCTGCCTGTCTGTCTGTCTGTCTGTCTGTCTGTCTGTCTGTCTGTCTGTCTGTCTGTCTGTCTGTCTGTCTGTCTGTCTGTCTGTGCGTGTTTTTTGAGCTTGTGTGTAAATGCTCCTGGACTGCCAGCACCGACTTTTCTGACAGTGCTATGAAACCTATCTCGCATGGCACATTATCTTGCGAGGAACGTAAAGCACTGTGTGGCACTGCTTGCTGCAAACCACACCCACACCTGGCTTATCCCCAAATTCATCTACACTCAGGTTTGCGGCTTAACGCGCATAGAATCCCAAGCACATACACACACACGTGCACTCACACAAATGCACCCTGGCAAACATTTGCACCTGTGACACAAACAATCTCTCTCTCTCTCTCTCTCTCTCTCTCTCTCTCTCTCTCTCTCTCTCTCTCTCTCTCTCTCTCTCTCTCTCTCACAAACACACACACACCAGGCACAAGCTTGCGCCCATACCCTCATAGAACACACACAAACATGCAAACACACACACACCTACCTTCACAGGGCTCACGAACATGAAGAACAGGTGCTCGGCAGCTCCCAGAGAATCGCTGCGCGCGGGCAGGAAGGAGGGAACCCCTACCAGCTGGGTGTTCTGCTGGAACGCTATTTGGGAAGCTGGCCTGCACGTGTTTTTGTGTTGTAGGTAGCGGACCTAATGACTCAGGATTAAACGCTGGCCGCCCGACCAACGCACATGCGTGTGTGTGTGAATGTGTGTGTGCGTGTGCATGAGTGTTTGTGTGCATGTGTGTGTGTGTGAGCGCAGGAGTGTGTGTGTGCGTGTGTGTGTGTGTGCATGTGTGTGTGAGCGTGGGAGTGTGTGTGTGTGTGCGTGTGTGAACCTTGTACTTGGCAAATGTAGGATAAGCCAGAAGTATATGCATACATAACGTAACTTCCACATACAGATACAGTATATGGATTATCCGGCACACATGTTACATTTGTAGGGCTGGCCAGAACCGTATATATGTACCGTATATGACCATATATTTGGAAATTCCCTTGTGAAAAATCTTATGAGTTCAGTGTGAAACACCTGAACTCAGGTTCTTGAAGTGTAGCATAAAGTGAGATGTTCTCACTTTCTGCTTTTCTCCAGTTTCTGCTTCCCTTCTCCATTCTTTTTATTCCTTGGAGAACACAACTCTCTCTTTAGCATACTTCTATTCTAGGTCGCTTCCTGCAAGGCGCTATGCGCCCCAATTCTCGACCCACGGCCCAGTGGGCCCTTGTCTTATGGATTTTCTCGCTCCTGACGCTTGAGACTCTTGACTCTGTCGCAATGTTTGCTGGTTGGCTCGCTACAGCCCTGATGGAGGAGGCTGCAACCTGGCTTGTACACGGCGGGGCACTCGCTTTTGAACTTGCCACTGACTCTTACTTCCTCCTCTCCCGCACCTTTGTGAACTTTTCATCGACCATGTTGAGTTTCATGAGAGCGCACCTCGTATCTCTAACTTGGGGACTCGTTGTCGGGGCAGCCGTCATTGATTGGGGGCGTACATTTGACACGCGCCTTTTTGCGTTTGACTTTTGGGACCCCACTACCTTACGTCTACTTTCGGTCGATTTTGCGATTAGCCCCACATACTTTCTCGCTTCGGTGATGCTGGTTATGTTCTGGGCTATCCTTCTAAACGACTCCTACGACTTGCTGGACGATGAGAACTCTTGGACGCTTTTTCCTTTATCACTGCTACGGCAATCGATTTTGTTCATGGCAGGGAAGAGTGGTCGTGGTGGTCATGGTCGTGGTGGTGGTCGTGGTGGTGCACAACCTGGTGGCAATGTGGTTGTTATCGGTGCTCTCCCCCCTCCCCCACCTTGGTAATAATGACAGAGCCCTATGCATCTCACGATGCAAGCGAAATAGAACTCGTATATACACCGTATACATATGGTTCTGGCCAACCCTAACCATATGAATAAATTCCAAATAAGGTCGTGGCCAAGACCTTAGCAAATGACGTGCAATTGCGTGAGGGTTTGTGCGAGCTAGTACAAAAAGCTTTCAGAATGATCTCTTTCAGCATCAGTACAATTACGTCATCAGCGTACGGTACCTCGCACTGATTTCAGGACCAGCAAAACTGTCTGTCTCTATGCGTGGCAGTCGTGTGCAGCGCAATAAGTAGGGTGCGCACATGGGATGCTATAGTTGGGTGATGCTGACGTGCTTGTGAGTTCCAGCACGTGCACGTTGACGCAAGCTTGAGCTAAATACCAGCATATGAGCCTAGACATCTGAAGACAAAACACAGTTACACGCATACACACACACGCGCGTGCACACACACACACGCGCGTGCACACACACACAATTACACAGCACACAGGTAGCATTGTTCCCACCTGCCCACCACGCACAGTCACATAAATGCACGCAAAACACACACTTCCAGTACCTTAAGGTTAGCGACACCTCGCACTTGGCCCTCTCGCCCTCTCGCACAGCGCATGGCTCCAATTGCATATCATTGCTGCTGTTGTGAGCGCTGTCCGCCAAGTCAAACAGCACCGCACGCTACATGTGTAAGTGTGTGTGAATGTGATTACGTGTGTGTGTGTGTGTATGTGTGTGTGTGTGTGTGTGTGTGAAGCTACTAGGTACTTCAAAACATAGACGC
>Ga0307960_1001723_pt1 | contig 12767 bp, 12 predicted proteins | sample OrgLakmetagen542_FD_201832 | JGI IMG/M metagenome (GOLD analysis project Ga0307960, IMG submission 201832) | Saline water microbial communities from Organic Lake, Antarctica - #542 | ecosystem: Environmental > Aquatic > Non-marine Saline and Alkaline > Saline | place: Antarctica: Organic Lake... | reverse complement strand
GTGTCGCATTTTGGCCATTTTGGGTAAGACACAGCGACGCCCGGCAGGTCCCCACCCCAACCACTCCATCGTTTTGGGAGCTGAAAGATGTGTTGGATAGCTTGATGTTTTCTTTAAATGCACACAAAGAAAGCAGGCCGAAAGACCCAGTGGGTGGCTTGCAATAAAAAATTTAAGGGCTTGATAATTCATTCCGCAACTCTGGTGTGAATTTGGGAATTTTAGATGGAGCCGAAGTAGCACACGCGGAACTTGCTGCATGTAACGGGTCAAACAATTCCATCAGATTTTAACTAGGCCACTAATTGGCCCCATGTAATTTTTAATATAAACCGGGCTAAAACTCGCAGTAGGTAAGGAATGATAGGTTTTCCTGTGTTCTTGCCCTGTGTCCCTTGTGTGAGTGCCTTCCACTCGCCGGCTTTCCCAGTACCCCTGCCCCAAATTCGACCTTGCAGCATTGCTATATAACATTTATAATGTTTATATCCTGAAGCAGAGGTCGATCGGGGCAACTTCAGAAATGCACCTATTCCCTGCCAATGTGGGTGCAAAGTACGCACTGGGCCCCACACACCCCCCCAGAATGCCGAATTTCCAGCAAATGTCAATGGTTTAGATACGACATCAAGTATCTTGCATTCAAATGAGGTATAGGGGGCTTTAAATTGGGTGGGAAGCTTATTGGCCCTGTTTGGGGGGGTTTTGCACGGGGAAAACCTAATATGAACAACTTGGAGCAAGCCAATTGGGCCGCACATGAGCCAAAGAGCATACTTAAAACATGCCCATTTGGGGTCTCAGTTGAGGTGTTTGCATAGTACATGTATTTGTGTATAAACAGTCCGTTATTATGGAGCAAGGGTCTGATAAAATCCGTGAAAGTACTAAATCCCTCGAACTGTTCAAGTAGTCCGATGTGGAAACCTAAAAATTTTGCTGGTTTCTGTGGTCAATTTCGTCCAAAACATGCTTGAAGTGCTGAAAGACATATGATAGATGGAAATTGATCAAGAAAATCAGAACGTAATTGACAGCCATCTAAGGGGGCGGTCACACGGGATTTTAATCTCGATAAATATTTTAGCCGGGGCAACATTTTAAATGGTTGGGGAGTGTTCCAGGAAGGTGCCCCTGACTTGCAAACCCAAAGAAACTTGATTAAGATAAGAAATAATTGTTATGGCCAGCAGGCCTGCTTTAGCAGTTTGGCATGGGGCTCCTAAAAGAAAAAGGGGCAGAGATAAAGGGCTAGAGGAAGCCAAGGCTGATGATACTCAGGGGACAGCTCCTGTATCCAGCAGCAGAAGGCTGCGTATGTCAGAGAATTTGCTGCACGCGCATCAACACGTACGATTAGGATAATTGCCATATGCTTCTTGTAACAGTAATAAGTATCACCCCAATTGTAAGGCTACTCAATTCCCATGAAAGTCCCATCCATTGCCGCTCTCTCTGGCAAATGGTACGGGCCTGTCAATTCTTTCGTCACGCGCACGAGGTCATTCCCGGAAAAGCAAGCATACTTGGCACAAATTCGTTACACAAACTGAACTTCATGAATTATGTTGCAGACTGCATCCTAATTAACATCGTATGTGTGTGCAAGGGTCTGATGGGGGGACCCGCCAGAGCCTGCCCAGTCCAAAAATATAGCCAGTCTCTTTGCAACAGGAATGGCACTGCGCATGATTGTGTTTTACTTAAATAGTGCAGCACAGAACCTATGCAACAGGGTATTGAAGGCTGGTTTGCTCAAACGGAAGGCTCTGCGGAATTGTTTCGCCTCGTACTCAGGGTGTGTCTGCCCCTGCCGCGCCCAGTCCCCCAGCACTTGCTTCTCCCAGAATTCATAATGAAGGGCTCCCTTTTGAGAAGGGGGAAAGAGGAGAGGAGGGTGTGAGGAGGGAGAGGGAATCATCACTCACATGGGGGAAAGAGGAGAGGAGGGTGTGAGGAGGGAGAGGGAATCATCACTCACATGTGATGCTGCAAGCAACATTCAGCCAACACTCAGCCAGTGAATGCTCCAGAATCCTCTTGCCTTGCTGCCAAGCCTCACATGCCCTTGAACATGGACCAGGGCAAGGCAAGCCCCAAGCTGGAAAGCCCCCTTCTAAGAGCAGCTGGTAGGATGGTCGTGATGGCCCAATTGAAGAACTCTGATTGCTGCTGAGGCATCAACTGTGGCAACGTGGCCAGCCAAGCAACTAGTATCACAGCCCACGTCATCAGAGGGGCAGTGGAAATGGTGTGCGAGATGGAAAAAAAACAATTCCTGAGATAAATAAAAAACGATAAATAATTTCCCGTGTGACCGCTGCTTAATAATTTTAGCACTTGAAATAAAAAATTCCGCGTAAAATTTTGTTTAACGTGTGACCACTGTGTTAAGATCAAAATTGCTTGGATAAATAAGTGTTAAAAAATTTCCGTGTGACCGCGGCCTAAGGCTCTTTCCTGCATTTTTAACTGCAATTTTGGACTCGAAATTTCAAAAAAGTGGCATAGGTTATATCAGCTCCGTAAATCCAGGTACGTATCTTCTATGTAAAGCTTTGTTGGCCGCCATCCCAAAAAAGATGTGTGTGGCGTAAGTATGGTCCTCCTGCTAATGGTTTTGTTATGCAGGCTTGTGATCAATCCAAGCAGGGTGTTTGAACCAATAATTGTTGCGCATGGTGGCAGTGATTGCACGCCTACAAGCAATCAGAAACACCTCCCTGTCTTCTAACACGCACCTCTAGCATAGCCTTCAGCAACATTGAGAGGCGATGCTGCAGATTTGTCCAGAGAGTCCCCTCACAGCTTGCTCTTGTGTAATCTCACTCTTCAAATCATAAACGTAACAAGAGAGCAACTGGCTGCTCAAATCCCAGAGCTCTGTAAAATTGGTAGTTTACAAATTCAAGGCTTTAAGGTAATGACTAAATACGCTAGCTTTAATAATGCGCTTGCTAACCATTTGAGCAATGATGATTGGATTCAGGGAGATCGGCCGTTTCGTCGTGCCCTTGCGAGCGTGGGACCAGGCGGATTTGATGAAAGTTGCACAGGTACAGGGGTCCAATGTTTGCATATGAGCTGTGGGCAAAAGTGAAGGTGAAGTTTATGCTGATAAGGATCTTTGAGGACAGATTTAAAAGGCGTTTTTTTAAGACGGAGAGTTAGTGTTCCTGAAGAAATCAGCTTGTTTTTATTGGAAGATTCGGCTCTAATATTTTAAACTAGCCAGAGCTCCACCAACGTAATTTATGCGGTACTTCTCAGTTAAGACAGATTTGACTGCCTGGACATTTGTATTAGCAGTAGGAAAGACAAGATCGGCTCTGTCCTAATTGCAGAATTTATGCGCATCCCTGACAGAGCAGAGCGACCCAGGAATGCAGTCCGTGGAATTCTGTCTCAAAAGTACAATGCGTGGGAGCTGGCCGCTCTAGAAAAGCCTCTAGGAGCACAGGTAGGACTGATTCCGTTTATGATGCTTCCTTTATCGCAGTGGGGGTCGCTTTCTCTGAAGCAAGCTCTGTTCAGTGGTGGATTAAGGAGCACAGTTAGGACTGAACTGCCTCGAGGAGGAAAAGCAAAGGAAAAAGTGCACAGGCAGGGGAAACACGAGACCAAGGAAAAGGAACCACTTGGTACTTGCCCAGATATTATAAATTTGAAAGCTTGAACAGCCAGCCATGCTAGAGCACTTACTGTTTATTTGCCTTGCAGCTAGAGAGAAGATTTTATTAGAAGCTGTCGATTGTTTCTATTTGTGAATTATACAATTTGAAAGGGGAGTCTGTGAAAGTGACTTGCGAAAACAGAGGCCTCCTCTTTGGTTGCCGCGATGCATTCAAGCCACTTCAAATTCTCTGTTTTCGAGGTGACTGAGTGAATAAGGGATGGAATGATTATCTTGTCATCATTTGACGTGCTGCAAAAGGGGCTGACACTGAGAGCTTGGAACATAAACAGCTCTAATGTACACACATACACACGTGCACCGGTGACCATGCGCACAGACACGCGCACACACACACACACACACACGCACGCACGCATGTGCACACAAACACACACATACTTGCACGCACACATGCACGCACACAAGCACGCACACACACATACATGAACACACACCAACTTGTCATCCATTGTCTTGTGCGAGGCTTGCTTACCGAGTAGTGGTGAGCCTCTTGCTTTACGGTTTTGCAAAGGTTCTTACGCCACAGGGCCCACTATTCAGGGGTGGTGGCTCTCCAGCGCTGTGCACACACATGCACACAAAATTTAACACAGTTGTCAAAGAAAGAAAGAAAGAACGCTAACTGTGTGGCCTTACATCTGTGGCTGAACTCCAGATCATGGGCTCTAACGCTGTGCTTCTTGAATTGGCGGCGCATGAACTTGCGGTCAATATGAGCGCGCCTCGTGTAGATCTGAACTGTGGATGCCCTGCAAATACGGTGACCGGCCATGGTGCGGGCTCGAGGTATGGACATCTTTCTTGAGTGAAGGCAGTGACTCGTAGACGGGCTCCACACAGGGTGAGCTTTCTTAAAATTTGGGATGGTTTTCAAGACAGGAAACAACGCAGGCAGCTAAGAAGGAGGAATTCTGTCTCTCTCCTCTAAGGATTTAAGGAATTCCTCTAAGGAGGAACGCTGTCTCTCTCCTCTGTTTGATTTACATTGATTCATGCGCATGCTGTCTCACAGAATTGTGCACACTGCAGTTATAAATGCTGTGTGCACGTGCATGTGTACCATGTTTGTGCCTTGCAATCAGCACTTGTTCTACGGTGCTCATGCTCAAGCTTTTGCCTTGGAAGACCTTTGCATGTTTGCCACGCAAGAGCACAACAACCTTATGCTTTTTTTTGCAGCAAGAACCTGTAAAAGGAAACGTTGCTCTTTGTTGCTGCAGCTTACTTCGGACTCCTGAGCTGCTGCATAAGTGTGTCAGAGGAGTCGTGAACGGGGCTGGTAAGTGCAACAACTTCCCGGCACAACTACTTCTGTGTTTATATTTGACGCAAGGTATTTGCAAAAACAGGCTCTGAATCCTGCAACCGATCAATTTGTCTGTAAATACCATGCTCACTGTACTTCCCTGTACGGAGCCACAACCTTTGTTACGGGCAAGGCACTCGCTTCCTGCTCGCTCACGAAAAATTCAGGTGGCCATGCAATTGCCAGTGTGAAATTTAGGAGCGGGTTTGACGACACTTCACTGTTCGAGGAGAACCTCTTAGCTGCACAGGTGTGTGAGGCTTGATGCCACGACCTTGTAATGGCTCTATATTACAACTTGTTTCACTTGACAGCTATCAGTCCTTACTATGTAGTACAAAGAGAGGCGTGCATAATTGCTTTCTGCTATAAATCCGTTCTTAGTAGTTTCTTGATGAACAAACCTTGTGCTTTGCGACAGTGCTTGGGCTTTCTCAGTATCCTTAGGCCGCAATATTCGCTGCCAAATCATGTGCTCAGGATTAGTTGAGCCTCTCCGTGTACATGTGTGTCATACACAGGATTAAACGCACATGTAAGGCGGCTATACCCTAGATAGGTGCTTTCCATGGGGGATAGCATGTTAAAATGCAGAAGATGCCAGCCACTGGGTTTTCCCACTTCATTCCTTTTATTATGATCTTTACTTATTGTAACGACCCTAAAGAACTTAACATCATTGAATCTGGTGCTGCAAGTGATCTGTTGTGAAGATTTGGCAGCAAACAAATGGGGTTCACGCCACAGAAAATTAAGCATGTGCGGCCCAATTGTCTAGCTCCAAATTTTAAACCTACCGTACCTTCCCGGATCCACCCCAGTGCCCAAATTTCATAAATATTAAACGTAACCCTGGGTAACCCCAGAGCCTCAAAATAATTATTTTAGCCATTCCCGCACGAATCCCTGTGGGCATTTACCCCAGGCAGTGCATGTGAGTATTTGTGCACGTGCGCGTGTGTGCGTGCGCATGTGTGTTGTGCTGCGATGCTGGGGCAGGTGCTCCAGGTGCTGGGGCGCATGTGTGTCGTGCTCCAAGTGCTGTCCAGGAGTGTCGTGCTCCAGGTGCTGGGGCGCATGTGTGTCGTGCTGCAGGTGCTGGGGCTGCTGCAGGTGCTGGGGCAGGTGCTGGGGCTGGTGCTGGGGCTGCAGGTGCTGGGGCTGGGGCTGGGGCGGGGGCGGGGCCTTCTCCGCTCATCACTGTTCATCCACCCACAAAACTTAATTTCTGCCAATCCCCGGAAACCCCAGAGTCTCTGAATAAATATATATTTTACGATACTGATATCACGCCGGAAGGCAAAAAACGTTATTTACCCGGGGTGAGTTAAGAAAGGTACGGTTCATACAACATATAATATATAATATGAAAACTTGGAGCAAGCTAACTTGGGCCGCATATGAACCAAGGAGCATATAAAAACGTGCCCATTTGGGGCCTCAGTTGACCCCCTCTGGTATTTGCATAATACGTGTAATTGTGCATAAAAAGCTCGTTAAATTTGTGAAAGTTCTAAAGTAATAATCCATGTGTGATCGCAAATTTAGTTACTTGGTGTCTTTTCCCTGTAATTTATGAGAAAAGTGGTTTTTGCTGTCTGTGATTGTTCATTTTTGTTTCTTTGCAGGAGGCAGGAGCATCCTTTGTCACAATACACCCACGTACAAAGCGGCAAAAATATGAAGGGAGGGCCTCATGGTCCTTGATTGCACAAGCAAGGCAGCTACTGCAGATTCCTGTGGTGAGCTAAACAGTGCAATTGATGTGCGTCAATGTCTATTGTAAGTGTTTTGGAAAACTCTGATCGCTTTTCATCTGGCAATCTGGCAGTGTGAAACCAGGCATAACAGTAGGAAAACCACCCCCTACTATCTGCCCCTACACTAAACTGGTGTTAACCAATGCATTCACATCAACCGCTTGCAGTATTTCTGAGAGTGGAAATACCCCCGTAGCTGAGTTTTTAAATCATATTTCACTGTGCTTTCTCAGTGCTATGTCACTCCAAATCATGTGTATATGGTTAGACTGGGAGTTGCGGATGCACTCAAGGGTTCAATTGATTTCAAAATTCAAGTTAATTTCAAAATTCAAGTTGATTTCAAAATTCAAGTCCATGCTTTCACCTGGATTAATTTTGTGTCTTGGCTAACATTGATGTGTGGAATGACCTGTATGCTATATGTAGAGGTGGTGGTCAATGTGCGCTTTTGAGCCTTCTTTTGTCATTTGAGAGTACTGCTACGTGAATGGTCAAGTCCTAAAATTCTACTCTTTTTACAGCAAAGCTTTGAAGTCAACCCAACCATGAAACAGCTCGTTGCAATATGCCTGTCAATACAAGATGTTGATGTGCTGGCTCACCCTCAGACAAGTAGGGTGTGATCCTGCGGATCACAAAAAATGGGGCGGAGCCTGCGCTGCACACACACACACACACACACACACACAGCTGCGCTGCAACCTACATTGAAGTTGTACCTAATGTAGTGAGAGCGAATCAGGGGGGGCTGCGCCCCCCCTGCACCCCCCCTCTCTTCCGTTTGCATAGTCCCGGTCATACCATACCGTGTCTGAAGCTGTGTGACCTGTGCAGCGACGTCTCTTAAGGATTTCCGATCCCCATGGAAGTGGTGTGCCGGAAGCTGCAGCCTGAGTGAAAGTGTGGTGGTGAAAGTGTGGTAAGGTGAAAGTGCGAGTTGCCCCACAGAATCACAACTTCGACATTTGATGATAATTTTTTAATTCAATTAAACACATTGTGCACTCGCACTTTCACCTTAGACCTCGCAACACCTCCCATGTGAGTTTGTTTGACCGCACACCTGAGGGCATGGCTGGAATCGGCACAAAATCAGCTTTCTGGCTGTGCCATTCTTATGGCGTGGGGTGGCCTGGGTGGCTCAAAGCTTTATTCTTTCAGCGTGGTGACTCAGCAACCGGAATGAACTATAGGGGACTACGTCCTGGGGGGCTCCGCCCCAAAAACCAGCTGCTCTCGACACCACCTGCTGATGGCACCTTACACGTGTGTACATCCTGCTCCTGACCAGAGGCCTAATTGTGGGTAGCTTATTTGGCCTGCATGCACTGACAGTCACGCAGGCCAAATTAGCTGTCAGTCACCTGTGACTGATGAAAAAGTATGCACACACCAGCACACACGTATGTATATGCAGGTGGGCAACGGCGATGTTGTCAGCATAAACCGAGCGCATGAGCTCCTGCAGGAAACAAACTGCTCAGCAATTATGCTGGGCCGGGGAGCTGTCCAAGACCCCCTTCTCTTTCACAGAATAAGACTCAGCTTCACTCACCCGGACGATGTGCCATGGGAGTGGGATGAGCCTGAGGCTGTCTGTGCTTTTTTACGGGTGTACACGCAACAAGCGTTCCAAGTTGGCATAAACAACAGCAGCATTAGTGACGATCAAGGACATGGAGACGAGGCAAATCGTGCACCTGGTAGCAGCTTGATGACAGAAAGAGGGAAGTTTGGATGCATGAAGAAGGTGCGCTTCGCTTTTCTGTAATTTCGAGGCATTATCCTGTATGTTTAGTGTCTCTTGGAGCCTGCATATCTACGGCAGATGGACTCTCACCTCGCACCTGGGTCCAATGTCAGCTTTCGCTTTGATGCTTTGAGCCAAGTAAGCGGTCAGTCAATTGCATGCTGGTGACTAAGTGCTCGTTGCCTTCCAAATTTCAGATCATGCGCTACTTGTTCCGAAGAAACCCAGAACTTGCAGAGAAGTGTGAGGTGCTTCTGCGTATGAATCCTGGCCAAGGTGAGGGAACAGAACTAATTTCAATGCATTTCAATGTGCATGAACTTTTTTAACTTTGCGCAGCTCAAAGCAAATTGGAATGCTATGGAGTCTGTGATGTTGGTTGCAGCTGTTCCCATGTGCAGCTTGATGCTCGTTGATGCTTTAGTTTCATGTTTGCACATTTGTAAGTAATTATCTGGTGCCTGCCTTTGAGGCAGCATTTTAGTCCATCATCCTGTTTCAGTAAAAAGGCATTACAGCATTTAATCATTGACAAATGCATGCAATTTGACAATCCTTCTACGTCCCAGGCATGACGCTGGAAGACCTCCTAGAAAGTTGTTGCCAGGTAGGCAAGTACCTCACTAGGTTGGGTATGTGTATTTGTAGTTTCCCGTATGCACTTGCCACCTGCTTTGCATGGTTGCAGGTATTTGTGCGGTTCAAGGAAACACTTGCTTACATACCTGTGCAGGCTGTTTGCTCGAGCTGGCACTCGGAATCTGCAGTAGGTGGGTCGGCTGTAGCAAGGCTGGTAGGAGTTCGTGGCTAGATCCGAAGACTAAGGTGACCCACTGCCAGATTACTACTCTCAACACAGCTCAGGGCTGGGCTATTGTAATAGTCATTCTGCTCATTTATGTATGTACCTCGAATTTTGTGACATGGGCACCTGACAAAAGCAAAGCATTGGCAGTATTTCATAGTGCCTGTCCCAAAGTGCGTAAATACTTATATTCATTGATCCTGTTTGATTACTAAATTCTGAGTGGGCAGAAATGTAAGTCAATTTTTAGCTTGAGCAGAATGCAAAGCCCTTATTTTAGCAGTAGAAATATAGGGGGGGTACTTTATTTATCCCCTTCACAACCTCACTTTTTCCTTATATTTTGTTCTTCCATACCTTATACGGTAATTTCCTTGTTTCCTTGTTGCTCGGATTTTTAGTGATGAAGGGAAAGAAAAGACACCATAACAATATGCTTCATGTGGGGAGTGGCTTCACTGCCTGGTCGTTTCTTTCCTTGAAAAAACGATGCATAATTGTTTCCTTCCTTTACTTCCAACACCAACTATTTGGGTTGCCTGACACTGGGTATTTAGAGAGTTGTTAGATTACAAGAATTCGCTGAGTATGCACGAGGAATTACCAAGTGGGAAGGGGGCAAACGAATGTGAACAAAATATTCAATGACATGAAGGGCTAAAAAGAAAAAAAGAAAAAAAGGTAATTGGTTCGATGGCACCCATGGTGCCTGCTCGCAAAAGAAGTACCGACACAGCAAGGGCCAGCAAAAAGGCACTAAAACCAGGGGCACAGCACAGAAATAACAAAGATGGCTGAGATAGGGAAGCGTGCGCTTTGTGCAAGGGTGCATAACACATGTCAGCTGGTAAGGTGAGGTGAGATTATATTGCTATTTATGCCCTTCTCTCCCAATGCAAACTGCCCCATCTGCCCTTGCACTGATAGTGCGCTTCACATACTCTCAGGTTGCCAACACATTAGTAAAATGAGGAACATGATTATTAAACGCCATAATATGGTGTGCTGATTGTCCAAGCCCTACAAAAGGGACCATGCGGTGCCAACCAAATTGCCTACACTGACGTAGGCAGCGCAGATGAACTATCAGAGCAGAGCCTAGATCTGAGAAACACTGCCAGCAAAACACTTCCCTCCTGGTTGCTACCAAAACTAACAGCCTGCTGAGCACATGCTTTAGAATCCTCTTCTCGTCCTGACGCCATCCTATTTTCACCTAGCACTGTGTGCTCCTCTCGTAACCACCCGCAATTCAAATATTCAACAGCTTGCTAAAGACAAGAAACTGAGTCCAAACCAGTGGGAGATTCACCTGATTGGGTTTAAATTTTGTGAAGACACTAGGCCTGATCCCCAACTCCAAAAAGCAAAAGCACAGCACAGCCTGCTTATTGCTAACCTATTAAACAGACAAGGATATAGGGAAAGAAACACACAAGCAACAACAGTCAAGGATTGGATCTGGGTGCTACGGCACACAACCCCCCTGACCCACAGTAATTTCTTCAATTGTTCGCGGTGGGGGGGGGCCTGGTGCGGGCACCTAGGTAACCCCCTCCCCTAATCATGCTGGCTGTGTCATCACTACCAGCGGAGTCTTTTCTTTTTTTTACTTTTCTTTTATTTATGCCTCAGGGCGTCTGAGCGGAAGCTTGGAAAAAGCCCGTATACAATTAGCTAAACGAAAAGGGAAACGTCCGTGATCAGTGGCAGCGACAAATCGCGTGACAGAGCAATTAGTTGGTTGCCAGTTGAGAGATTCTGGTGTCTTGTTCAATAAGCTGGATGTGCCAGTCTTACCAATTAACTATACCTTCTGGATTTGATAGGTGATCAATTGACAACATGTGAGCATTATAAAAGGTACCATAAGAGGGGATCCTTAAGAGACCCTGTACCGTGTAAGAAGGTCTCTGATACACTGTTCGCCTAGGCATATTAACATGTAACACGATGAGACCGAGAATGTCTGAGTAAACGGTTCCAGCTCCGGGAAGGGACAGTGGTGTGGCAGCCAACCAAAGATGAGTAGTAGCACTAGCAGATAGACACACGAGTATGAGCAGAGTGCGCACAGACGTGGACGTACATAACTGGTTGAAGCGTTAGGGACCATTGCAATGCAAAGAACTCACTTCTCTGTTGGATGCTTTTTCCACCTTGGAAGCCTTCCTCCTTGGTCTGAAGGCGCCCCAAATTATCAATAAGACTCACGCACAACAACCAACACACCCCTAACCTGAATGGTTGAACAATGAAAACTTGGAGATCAAAACAAAATTATATGCAAATGTGAAGAATGGAGTATGTGGTAGAATATCATGACTTGGTAGTTTTTGTGGATTGGCAGTGGCCGAAATGGGTGGTCATCCCTGGTAGACCCTTAGCTTAGCTCTGCAGTAACTTTGCCTGGTGCTCTTGCTTGTTTGAGGCTGGTACTCCAGTCTCTTTGTGTCTTCTTTCCTCCTTTTGCTACTCTGTTGGACCTCTCTAACTGGGTCTTTTTTGTCTGCTGGTAAAGGAGTTTTCCGGTTTACCTCTCGGTACCAAAGTGGCTTTCTTTTCCTTAATTAATGTGGGGAGTGGTTTCACTGCCTGCGTAGTTTTTCTTTTTCCATTCTTCTTTTGTTTCTCAGTTTTTGTTAGTACTACTCAGTCTGTTTGTTCAATTCCGTGTTGCTCTGTGTAAGGTAATGAGCACACGATCAGCTTTTAACAACGGGGCTTATAAAGCCACCAATTCCACCTTTCCCCGGCCCACCAAACTTGATGAAGCCATGCCAACGGGTCTGACTTCCCGCTTGCTCGTTATGTGGGGTCCCCTGCATGCTGTAGACGGAAGCTGATATCCTAACACTCTAACGAGATTAGTAGATGTGCTGAGTCTTATACTTTGCAGTGACGGTGATTTGATCTGACAAAGAGGACTGAGAAAGACAGGTCTGGAGAAGAAAAGGAGAGTCGCAACTAAGAAGTTGGATGCCAGAAAACGAGAAAGCATTCCAGAAGTTTGACAGAAGAACTTCTTACAAAAAAGTTTGGTCTGAGCACGGAGATAAAGTTCTGAAGAAAGCAGTGCCAATGCACCAAAGAAGACACGCAGAAAGTCAAGCCAGGTGAACAAGAAGTACCACAACCAGGCGCAGCCAAGCAGACTCCGTTTCAACGCTTTGTGCAGAGAGCAAACTTGTTATCTACATGAGCCAGAAACCCACCCACAAAGTTGCAAGGGATCGCAGTTTGCCGCAACTTGCTCAGAGACTGAGCTTGCCTGATGATTTTATCCTCGCCTCCATCTTCATCTTGGTCTGGGGTTGGCACGATATCAGCTGTCTTCTTGGTACGGCTGGCTGGCACATGTCACTTGCCTATAATGACTCGAATGCTTCGCAGGCAGGGAAATATTTAGACCACTCCCCACATTATTAAAGGGAAAGGAGCCACTT
>Ga0307960_1001716_pt1 | contig 12795 bp, 13 predicted proteins | sample OrgLakmetagen542_FD_201832 | JGI IMG/M metagenome (GOLD analysis project Ga0307960, IMG submission 201832) | Saline water microbial communities from Organic Lake, Antarctica - #542 | ecosystem: Environmental > Aquatic > Non-marine Saline and Alkaline > Saline | place: Antarctica: Organic Lake... | reverse complement strand
GGATGATGGCTTGTGGTGAGAGGGGGAAGGGCCGTCATTGTGTGATGTGTGGTGCAGGGGCAAGGGAGACAGACTGGCTGAGTTGGTGGGGGATGAGGGTTTACGGCAAGGGGGGGAAGGGCCGCCTCTGTGTGCTGTGTAGTGCAGGGACAGAAGAGAGGGACCAGCTGAATAGGTAGATGGTGGTGCTGATTTCCTGTGCTGAGTGGGAGGTGGGCTGATGCGTTGCTTTTTTGATAGGTGTGGAGGGGAGGGGCTGGCCGAGTGTGGCCCTTTGTTGCAACGTGACCCGTTCGAAGTATTACATGCTGGGCTTGAAGCAGCTGCTGCTGGCGTTTGGAGGGTGGGCATAGAAGGGCGGGCAGAAAGTGCTGATTGTGTGCTTGGCCCCTGCTGAAGGGGCAAGCGGACTGCTGGCTCTGCCTCCGTCTTGTATCCACTATTATCAAGCCTGTTTTTGTTCCTGCCTCCTGACTGAGATGCACCTCCGCTACCCCTGCTTCTCCTCCCCCCCGACGCAGTGTCACCTTTTCTGTGCTGCTCAACCCCACCCAAGTTGCTCGTGGCTTTGAGCCATGGCATCATCCCAGCAAGGCAGGGCATCACACGGGGATCTGGAAAAAAGCTTGCACCAGTGCTGGGATTCCCTTGCTGCTGCTGCTGCTGCTGCTGCTGCTGCTGCTGCTGCTGCTGCTGCTGCTCAAAATGTTCATGTTGCTGCTCATGTTGTTGCTGCTGCCCTTGCTGCTGCTGCCGCTGCTGCAGTTCCTCATCTTCTTGGCACTCATTTGTTGGTGCTTCTTGGTGTCCAGCAGGCTGTAGGAAAAAAGGACAGTCAGCAATCAGGAGCATCAATTTTATTTATCCACTGTGTCTAAGTGAGAATTTGTGAGCCTTTATGCTTATGTTGCATATTCCTAGCACATTGCCATGTTCTAAGCTAGAGTAAGCGCCCCTGACACAGACGACAGACGTAAAAATCTGATCTATTAATACTTAAAAACGATGCAACTACACCTTTGCTAGTACGGTGAAGTTAGTACGGTGATAGAAGCTATAAAAAGTGCAAAGTCACACAAGGCAGATCTACCCTTCATGCAATTATGTGCTGCGCTGTACCACTTGCCTGGATGCCCAGCTCAGCCCTGCCATCCAAACCCCTTGCCTGTGCAACAGCATGAAGGCAAGCAATGCTCCTGCTGCGTGACTGGGGCTGCATGAGAGAGGGCCTCATCTCAAGCATGGACTTCCTGGCTCGTGCCTCTTGTAAAGCCAGCCCATCCGGCAGGGGGCCGCCTGGTGGTGGCACAGCTGAAGCACTTGAGGCCTTGCCTGCTGCTTGGTCTGGAAGGACGGTAGGTCGTGCTCCTTGTGCACGACCAGATCTCTCTTCCCCATGGGGCATGGGTGCTGCTGCTGCTGCTTGAGGTTCTGTTGCTGCTGGTACTGGTACCGGTCCTGCTGCTGCTGCCATTGTTTCTGCTCCCAGGTCATCTTGTGAGCTTGCCAGTGCACGATGTGTCAGACGGACCAGCATTTCACGGACAAGTGCCAACCTAGGATTCAGGGATAATGCAACTTTGGAGTTTTGACAAGGTTGACAAGGTGAGTTGCAACAAGGTTGACAAGGTGAGTTGCAAGGAGGGGGACAAGCAGGAAACAAGGAAGCCGCTGAGGGATGAAGGGTGGTCCCCCTTACTATAAGATCCAAGGTCCTTATTCCGTGTATGTGTGAAATTACGTTAGAGCTTTCACCTACGTTATTTCCTCATAGCGTTACATTGCTCCTCGGGCATGGATGCTGCTAGTACTAACAAGAAGTACTCAAACTTTAAATGCAACCCTAGAAAAGGAGAGGAAATATGACAGACCAAATTCACCTACCACTTCAAAGTGACAGCCTTGCCGCCCCTTTCGTTGTCAACATCCAACAAGATGTCGTCAGGGGGGCACTTGAGCAGCAGTACAAAAGGCGCAAACACCTGTAAGCACGTATCGTGGCAGCGTTCTTGTTGGATAAACCAAGAGGAATTCCCCTTCCTCACCACACATTCTTACCGCGCCAAATGTCCCCAGCCGTCCACTTCCTTGTGCAGCAGCTGCTGACAGCCTTCGTGCTGATTCCCCACTGCCCCTCAAAGGTTCATTACCACCCGACCCTGCCTTTGATTTGCTCCCACTCAGCCTGCATGCGGACATGTGCATTGCATAGCCATTATCAAACTCACATCAAAGATGCTTTTATGAGATGCATATATATTGAGCAGAAATGCCAATGATTGCTTGCAAGAGATAGCACCTTGACATTACGTGTCGTTGCTGACTTTTGTGTAATAAATTTGATTGCGTGCAACACATGATTGAAGTATGTGAAACACACATACACCTAGATGCACACACATACGTACACACACTTGCAGCACACACCTTTGATACCCCTTCTGCTGCTGCTGCTGCTGCTGCTGTAGGTATCCCTGCTCTCGCTGATGTCTGAGAAACGCCCCACGAAACAGAGATTCCACAGTGGCCTGCACGCGCGCAGAGTTTGCAAGCATGCAACAGCGTCCTCCCATTGCTTATACAAATTTCTGTCACAGTCCTACAGCCGATTCACAATAGTTATGATTCACTGCAGCTGCAAGAAACCTTAAAATTCAACTTCATTGTGGACACACCTCAAAAGCCCATCGTTCTTGCTGGCTGCGGTATTATTAAAGATTAAATCAATTTTCCTTCTTGCAAGACAGTTGGCTTTGGGCTGGATCAAGCGAGTGTGATATATCTCCTTCCAAGCCCAAACAGGGAAAGTGGGCCCTGCTACCTGCAGCTCTGAGGGGAGCATGACTCTGCGCTTGTTTACGTAGGCAAGCTGCAGATCTGGTGCCGGCCGTGCGTGCTGTGGCCCCAGAATCAGCCCCTGTGTGCCACACATACACGTGTGTGTGTGTGTGTGTGTACAGGTAATGAATCAAGGGTCAAGACAGACTCTTAGGAGTGAAGCAGGTATTAACAAGGGGCAAGAACGGATGTGAAAGGTAAAGCGGAACTTGCTGTGATCTAGCTGGTGCACATGAAAGGCAAATTAGACTTTGCAGATCTTTTATTGTTTGCGTTTAACATGGGTCAAGGGGAGATAGCAAAATCCCTACTACGAGGCTGAAACGAATTGAAAGTCGATACATAAAAAAGGAGCAAGAGAGGCAGGCTGGAATTTTCTTATGACATTATTGCTGGAGTACTTAAACATGCAGGGAGCCAAACTTTCTGGGTTGTACTACTCCTTGCACCGTCCAGGAGAACATTGTTTTGTTGCAGCTAAGCTTATTGAGTGCCAGCTGTTGAAAACAATTACGGCTTGTTCATGAATTCTTGCGAATGCTTCTGCTTGCAATTTGATCTCTTGCCAATTCTTACCTGCAGCTGGTACTTGGACTGGTCTGCGGTTTCTTCATTCCAGATACAAGGAGCGCATGGCTGCGAGCTAAGGAGCAGCATGTCTGAAGCCCACGCTGAGAGGGATCGCCCCTGTATACGGCATTTGATGGTCCAATCATGGTCATAAGACCTAGTTAGACATTGAGTGGGGTGCCATGCTGGATGGCAGCTGCGCTTGAAATAAAGGTTAAGCGAGAGAAGGGCCACGTAATTGGATGCATGTCATGAATCTGAGGGTGGCAATAAGGAGGCGATATTATGACAGGAGTTTTGGTGGGGCTCTGACCGGTGAGTTTGAAATCATCCCTTAAGCGTTTGAAGTCACGCCTTCATTAAGTACACCATTACTTTAATTCGAACATTTTCCTCTAAATCTGACACTTTGACTTCCACTGATCCTTGTCAGCACAGACGTTAACTTTTATTTACAAGGCTACTTGTGCGGTCGAGCAGGGTCACCCTTCAGGGGCTGCCCAGACAACGCAAACATGACTAGATATAAGTAGGCTATTTGATCTCGCAAATTATGCCTGCCTGCCACAAGACCATGTCACGCCATTGCAACCACGGCATAATTGAGGGAAGATTAAGACAAGATGCTTCAAAGAAAAAAATTAGACAACTACTCAGGCAGCAAAGAACCACTACACAGTATTTAACGAGAAGGAGCCACCCAGCTGCTAAAGGACAGTAAAGATGACTAGAAGACAGAGCAGGTGACGAGGTAGCTTGGCAGCACACCTTGGGCATGCTTAAAGCCAGGGCTCCTGCAGGGTCCATGACGCTGACACCTATGGCAGTGAACGGCAGCAACGTCCGCAGAACCTCGTCCACGCATCTGGCAGTGTGGCCGTCCAACAAAGCAGCGGGCTGCTCTTGCCTACAATGTTATGGACAAAAAATAGTTTTAATGCTTGACATGTTTGCGCCAGTCAGGCCTCTCTGAGGATTCAAGAGATCAACGATGGGCTAAACTTAGCAATGGCAAGGGCAACTGTTCAGTTTCCAGCCATTAAAGATGAAGTCATGAAGAAAAGCGGTGGAGGACCTTTGAATTGGCTTCACAGCCAACAAGGGCAAAAACAAACAATTGCGTCGGGTTTAAATACGCTGCAAGCCACAGCAAGCCAAAAACTACCTGCGTTGTCTGCTGCTGGGTGCTGCTGCGGGCTCATGGTCAGTCCCTGCAGGATACCCCACCACCATGACCCGTGTTCCTGGGCCTCCTGCGGTGTGCTGCAAGCTGTGAGGGCTGCACAGCCCACGCCTGTGGACCTGCCCCGCAGGTCCAAGCACTGCTTCGGCTGTCTCAAATGAGGAGGCCGCTCTGGATACGACATGGAGGCGAGCCAGCTGACAGATAGATGCCAGAGCCTCCCCCTTGTAGCCAAGCTGGCTGCCGCTACTGCTGCTGCTGCTGCTGTTGCTGCTGCTGCTAAAGCAAGGCTTGGAGGAGGCGTAGCGAGTTCCCAACAGATGTAGCATGCTTGCAGAGGGGATGCCGTGGCCGTCGTCTTCCACAACGAAGCCGCACGCTTCATTTTGCTCGCCATTATTGTACAGCAAACAGACTGTGATGCTGCTGGCCCCTGCATCAATGGAGTTCTCAAGGACCTCTCGCAGAGCTGACTGACAAGTCATGGGACGTGCATGCAGAGCCTCCCTGCAGTCCAAAGGCATTGCTGCAATCCTGGCGGCAGGGGGGGCCATCTTGTGGAATTTGTGTTTGTGCCTCAAATCCTGGTTAAGCTGCAGAAGAGGGGGCAAGTGCAGCACTTAGGTGAAGAGTGGCACAGCGGCACAGATGGTAATCAAGTAGCTTGAAGAAAGGTAGCTGGGAGAAACTGTGATAACCAGGAATCGCTACCACACGTTTGACCATAGCTCTCATACACAATGACATGGTTCATTGACCTCTTACATTGCCCTTTGTTCAGCATGTATGTTTCGTGCATCTACTGCGTCAAATTTTGTTGGGATTTTGTGAGGAACAAGCTGTTTGCTCACTTCTTCCTTGCATGCATGCTTTAACGATGCCAATGAGTTCGATTTAATAGCGTGCTTGCGTCACTCATCTGCTCATGCTGGAGGAAAGCAACGAGTCTGCCAGCATCCAGCAGGAGCAACCAGCACATTATTTCCACTTACAGCTGCACGATGCCCAGCTCAGGCATAGAGAAAAGCCTTAAATATCTCGCCTCCTATCGTACATGCAGACTGGATGAAACCTAGGTCTCTTCTGCCGAGCAGAGTCAATTCGAGATGTAAATTTCGCTGTTCTTGTATTTTATCTTATAATTTCCAAAATAATAATAAATGCATATCCAGGCACACACACACTCACGCACGCACTCACACGGACACACAGACACACACACACACACTCACACGCGCACACAGACACATACACACACGCACAACACACACACTCTCTCTCTCTCTCTCACACACACACACACACACACACACACACACGTGTACACACACATGCATACAGACCTTTTTTTGAGGACTTTTCAGCAGCCCAGCAACCCTTTTTGCTGCAACAGGTCAACAACCAGCTTGTTCATAATTTCCTTTCTCAGCAGAACTATAGACTTTTTCTTTTTCTTTCTGAGCTTATGGATTTATTTGTGGCTGGCCGAGACCAGTCAGCAGCCGATCAGCCAAACTACCTGGCTGAAGGTCACCCCCCATTGTAACCATTGTAACCACACATGCATACAGACGCACACAAACACACACACGCATACACATACACTCACACGTTCATGTGGACCAAACGAAAACAACAGCTCACAAGCTGGCGCATCATCAGCGTTGCAGCTGCTCTATTTTTGATCTACACTGCGTACTCCCTGCTAGGATGCAATTTCTGCTTCTGTGAACTGACGTGGACCAGCAAGTGCCTTACAGCTCAAAGTGTATAAGGAAAAATTACACTTTGAAAGGGACAATACTAACAAAGGCCAGAACGCAGTCGCTTAGGCATGAATCAATATCAGAAATGCTCTAACGCCACAGAAGGAATAAAACAAGGGTCAGGGAAATAATGCAGCAGCTTGAAACCGTAATTAACAAGCAGGACACAAAAAAGGAGGACGTTCATCACTTTGATACAGACAACAAACTACGAAACCGTGATGGGAGAAGGAAGACAAAGCAAATAAAAAGGTACAGCTTCTGATTACAGAAGTCCACACATCCACACAAGTCCGGGCCCTTTATTGATGTCATACGTCGTATTCATTCAGCACTAATTCATTACAGTCCCTACGCCTCATACTTGTCGCGTAACCGCTCATACTTGGCAATCTCGTGCAAAGACAAAGAGGGGACGAGATTGCGCAAGGCCTCTGCCATGTCTCCCCCGTTTACTGTGACAATGTCCTGCGATTCCTGAGCTTCAGAGGAGGCTGTTGTGGCTTCGACTTCAGCCACGCGCCTTTTGAATGCCACCATCCAGGCATCAGCACAGAGTGCATACAGATCTGCCCCTGCAGCATGACAGAGTAGCAACAGATTCTAATTCACGCGCTCCTTAACTTGCTCTGGAAGTATCACACAATATCTTGCCTTTACGGCAATGTATGGTGTTGTGACTCATACACCAGCACAAAACGCTTACGAAACAAATGTATGGGTGATGCTTGCCCTGTAAGGATTCCTAATTACACAAGCCTTTTAAGTACAGCCTTACTGGAATGAGAGAACAGAATGAAAAAAGCATGAATCAATCCGCATTTTTATTTTTACCAGATCCCGATACGAACTCACTAGGTAAACACCCCCAACAGAAATAAAGCGGAGTTTTACAGGGGAGTTTTATGACCATAAACAGTCCAAACTGCCTGTAAAAAAACACCATTTTTGCAACCCCTTGATCGGTTTTATTATCCCTTCAATATTTTGAGAACAGATGAACAAAATTAGATACCTTTGAACTGCTTGGGCACTTGCTGGCCTCCTATTCCTTCATTATTCTTTGTCATGATTTGCAGCTACGTTTAGTTAATTTGTTGCCCGTGAGTTGCACAGGCACTTTAATGGCCTCCTTTTTCATTATATTACTGACTGTCGTTACTGTCAGCAAAAGAATTCCAGATTACCTGTGAGCTGTACAGGCGCAGCCTGTGCCACTGCATCCAAGTCCACGTCCTCTGCCAAAATGAATTTGCGTGTCAGCGCCTGCGGTGAGAGGCAAAGCAAGTTTGTCAGGCGGAGGAAGAGAAGGTCTGGGTCGTGTCTTGTGCAAGGTCCTTGTTGCAGTCTCCTGGTTAACACAGGTCCTGATTTAGTTAAGCGGTCTGAATTTGATGGCCAGAGTTTACATGTGTAGGCGAGGGGATGCAACGATCAGTTTTAAAACTTCAAAAGTACTAACACGAACAGGATTTCATTCCTGAACAAAGCAGGCATTTTACCGAGCATCATGCAATCAACAGGAAAGCGATGCTTGTAGCCGTCAGCAGCACTGTAGACATGATTTCGGTCTCGTAACTTTCCTACAAGATCAATGCCTCAATGCGATTATCTCCTTTTATACATGACCTAATAATAACTATACCTTCAAAACGAGGGTCTTGGCTTCAGGCTCGTGTGCTATGCCGATGTACACCAGCTTGTCCATGCGCCCAGGGCGCAGCAGGGAAGGGTCCAGCAGATCAGGACGGTTTGTGGCCCCTGAGCTTGTGTGTGTGTGTTATGTGTGTTGTGTGTGTTTGTGTGTGTATGTGTGTGTGTGCGTGCGTGTGTGTGTGTGTGTGTGTGTGTGTGTGTGTGTGTGTGTTTAAGCAGGCAATGTGAAGTTGTGTATATATGTGGGTATGTTGGGAGCATGGGTGCGTATTTGTGTGTATGCGTGCCTGCATGTGTTCATGCATGCTGCATGCTGCATGTGTGTTTGTATGTGTGTTTTTGTTTGTGTGTATATGCGTATTTGTGCATGTGAGATTTAGTGTGTGCGCACGCAATAAGGAGTGTGTGCACACGTGTTGCATAAGAGTACTGTCGTTTGTGTCAAGGTGTCTTAACAAAGGTGCCTTCTAAAAAGTATAAAATTGGCAATATAATGGTAATTTGACACCACTTTATAATGTAGTCTTGTTCTCTTGGCTTGCTTACCAATGATAAAGATGCCGCTCTTAGAAGACTGCACGTCATCAATCTCGGTCAGGAGTTGAGAGACCACACGGTCCATGACACCACCTGCAAGGGCAATGTTGTTCGAATGTCAAGAGGAGCTACACACTTCACTCAACACAAGAGGTGAGAGGCCACACATTTCCATGACACCAGCTGCAAGCATGCATGGTTTTACAAACAGTTGTACCCATACTATTGCGAGTGTTTATAGAAGCACGTACGTAGCCAGGAGTTGACCACACAGTCCATGACGCCTTCACACGTATCAAACCACAAATCGGCATATTGAATAGCAAGGTATATACGTGCAATGAACAAATGTTGTTTGCAAGTCTGTACATCTTGAGACGTTAATCAGATTCTAATGGTCAAAAAGAAAATTGCTTCATAGGGATCTGGCGACCAAAAACGTTAGTCGGTACCTTACTGGAGCGCAAGAGTGATCAGTGCACACTTCCTGCATTATTAACAGCATCGGCCACGAAATTGAAATCACGGAATCGCCCGTCGCTTATATGTTTTTTGCTACCCCTGGTGTCTGGCGCACAATGCTCGGGATCCTTACAAGCTTGCAAACACCTGCAGCCAACCTCCTCCTCCAAAATAACGCCTGCTCGTTTCCTGCTGTTCAACTTGCCAATGCCTAAGCTACAAGGATGTGACACACGGAAAGTTTATCTCACTCTAATTGTTCCCATGCAGCCAAATTCAATTAACGCACCTGAATCTCCTGCTGCGCCCCTCGCTGGTGCCAGAGCATCAAGCTCGTCAAAGAACATGACACACGGGGCAGCACGCCGGGCACGAGCAAACACCTCTCGCACCTAGAAATACAAACGAACAGATTTTTTTAAATCCAAAAAGCAAGTAAACAGCTCTCGCACGTGGGTACACACGTACCAAAGTGCATGCAGGGCACAAGAAAACCCTTTCGCACTTGAGCACTCATGCAATCAGTCACACACCCAGTTTACCAGACTACCCTCTTTGAAAGAGCAGCAAAAAAGGCACAAGAGAGATGTAGCCTAGTCTCTTCAATTGACTGCACTACCACAAGTGCATAAAACCAACAACTGACAACCATAGCACGTACCTGCCGCTCCGACTCTCCCACGTACATGTTGATGAGCTCAGGGCCTTTGACACTCATGAATGTAGAGGCACATTGTGTGGCCACGGCCTTGGCCAGCAGAGTCTTGCCACTGCCTGGGAAGAAAGGAACAAAACAGTGCCTTTTGAAAGGGTATTAAATTGCAAACTTGGCCACGGCCTTGGCCAGCAGAGTATTGCCACTGCCTGGGAAGAAGGAAACAAAACAGTGCCTTTTGAAAGGGTATTAATTTGCAGACTTGTCTGCGTAGCTGTTCATATTGAACCTCCTCGCCAAACTGTAAGTACTGGCAGCATATTGATTCTGCCCTTGCAAAGAATTCTTAACAAAGGTTCAGCATTGTTAACCATGCCAGCTGTGCCAAACCCTGGCTGCTTCTCGGCTAAACAGTTGCAAAGTTATTTATTCTACAAACTAAGTGCATTCAACTCACCAGGAGGACCGTACAGCAGCAGCCCTGAGCGAGTGGCAATGCCCTGGGAGAACATGCTGCGGTGCTTGAGGGGGAGCTCAATCTGCAGGCCGTGTTGCAGGTAGCTTGTAAGAGAGTAAGGAAAGAGTATGCATGTCATTTTCCAGTAGCATTGCCCCATCAAAAAAGGGATTACGGAGACAGCTGTGTAGTTGATGCCTTGCAAACTCTGTAGCAAAGGTAAGAGGCACAGTGTGCCAGTTGGAAGTATGCACGAAGCATAACCCTGCAACCCTTGTGAATTTGTGTGAACAATTCACAGACTCACTTCAACCGACTCACTTCAACCAAGATGCTGCCAGTACTTACGGCTCTTGGAGCTCCTGCAACTCTTGCAAACTTGTGCGAACAATTCACAACCTCAATTCCCAAGACTGTTGCTCTTACGTACAGCAAGCGTCAGACAGGAGAAGGTTTAAAACAAGCAGATCAAACACAGGCACGTCCTCTAGCTATAATTTTTGCATCCCATGCCCCCTATTGTTTTATAGTATGAGGGTATGTCTCCATTGCTCACACACTTCTTATTTATTCCTTGCACTCCCTCTCTCTTACCGTGTCAAGAATGGCTTTCTTGGCCTCTACTAAGCCCCCAATGTCCTCCCAGCGAACGTTAGGCACCTGCCAAGGTATGAAGAGAGTGAGGTACTGTGTTCGACAATGTCACAGGCGTACACATAGCCAACGCTTGTGATGGATGATGACCCTCTCCATCGCGCCCACGTCCTATGGAAGTGCAGTAAATGCACTATGCAAGTGCAGTTCACGAACAAGTGTTTTTGATCCGCTTGCCCTCTTGTCACCTCAGGTAACCATTGTGACCATTGTGACTTTATTGCAACCATTGAAACCATTGCAACCATTGTAACAGTCACCTCAAGTAACAACCTGTTATAGCTCGCAGCAGCAGCACAGCTGCCTTTATGATGACCACACTCATAACAACTAAAATGAACATCTACCCTACCACACCCTACACCCTACTCTTCTGGTGCAGTGCACTCGCTACGCACGCACTCAATCTCACCCCCCCCTTACACATTGCCTCCACTGTTCTTACCTGGGGTGCCCCAACCTCTGTTGCTGTGCGCTGCTTCACACGCGCTAAGGCTGCAGCTAAGTGGCTGCGGCGTACCACCACCTTTTTCTCCTGTCTCTTTTGCACAGGGCAGAGGCTGTGGGGTGGGAGATCAGACTGCAGGGGTAGGGTTGCCTGTGTGGTGGACGCTGGCAAGGCTTGCAGGGGCTGTGCTTGCGTGGTGGAAGCCGGTAAGGCTTGCAGCAAGGGAGCAGCAGGCAGAGGAGCAAGAAAAGATAAAGCGGCAGAAGCAGCAGCAGCAGAGGCAGCAGTTCCATGGGGGCCCTGGGGTGCCAAGAGACAGTGAAGCTGCTGGAGGTGTGCGGCGGAGCAGGCAGCTGTCGCGGCTGCTAGGAGGGTGTCAGCTGCCACACCACGAGCGTCCCCTGGTAGCAGGCCTGCCATCTGGGTGGCTGTGGTCTCAAGGTCAGCCTGGGGTGCGTGTGTGTGTGTGAGTGAGTGTGGGTGTGTGTGTGTGTGTGGGTGGGTGTGTGTGAGTGTGGGTGTGGGGTGTGTGTGGGGGGGGACAAAGAGGTGGTTACTGGTACAGGCCAACTGCGGATAGCAACTGCCATCTGGGTGGCTGTGGTCTCAAGATCAGCCTGGAGTGTGTGTGTGTGTTTGTGCGTGCATGGAACAAAAAGGTGGTCACCGAAACAGGATAACTGCAGATAGCGTTTGCCATCTGGGTGGCTGTGGTCTCGAGATCAGCCTGGAGTGCGTGTGTATGTATCTGTGTGTGTGCGTGTAATATAGAGATGGCCACTCAGGGTTGGGTTTAAAGGTTGATAATTCAAACAGGGCTTCTAAAGCATTAGAATTAGAACATATTGAGCTTTTGGCATTTTCTGTCGCCACAGGACAAAAGTACTCATGCATTGGTGAGCATGGCTACCAGAAGGCAAGCTTTCTTCAAACGTATTGAGCAACGGAAGCCGCATGCGCATCTATAGTGATGCAAGGACACTTTTTAGAGCATGATAGCACCAAGAAGAAACGCAAACTTGTAACAAGCTTCAGAAGGGTGCTCACACAAGGGTTACAAATCCACTCACGTCAGAGATCATAGGGTCACCGTCATCACTCGCCAAGTTGCCATCTTCCCCACCCCCCTCCTGATCTACATTGCCATCCTCTTCTACCCCTCCTTTGTCTTCTGCAGGTTGCTGCTGTTTTCCTTGTGTACAATGTTGCTGCTGCTGTTGTTGCTGCTGCTGTTCCTGCTGCTCTTTTTGTTGCTGCTGCTGCTGCTGCTGCTCCTGCTGCTCTTGTTCTTGCTGCTCCTGCTGCTCCTGCTGCTCTTGTTGTTGCTGCTCCTGTGCCTGCTGCTGCTGCTGCTGCTGCTGCTGCTGATACTGTTGTTTGTTCGAGCTAATTTTAGATCTCTCACGAGCGACGGCCTTACCATCAGCAGTCCAGCCCCCCACCACCTCTCTCAGTACTGCCAAGTGGTGCTCTTTGGTGGGGGCCTGGGTGCGCAGCGTGTGTGTGAAGCAACGACCGACAGGCACAGCCACGTCCTGCGTTTTATGTGCAGGTGCGTTTGGGTCGGGG
>Ga0307960_1001715_pt1 | contig 12801 bp, 9 predicted proteins | sample OrgLakmetagen542_FD_201832 | JGI IMG/M metagenome (GOLD analysis project Ga0307960, IMG submission 201832) | Saline water microbial communities from Organic Lake, Antarctica - #542 | ecosystem: Environmental > Aquatic > Non-marine Saline and Alkaline > Saline | place: Antarctica: Organic Lake... | reverse complement strand
CCATTTTTAAACTTTCACAAGGCTTGGATGTATTTAGTCTGGAATATAATTTTAAAGCTTGCATTTGGGCAATAGTAAATTCTGTAAGTGGAGCTTCTGCGCCACCTACGAGAAACAAATCGCTCATACCTGCTTCCAACCATGCTTTCGCATTAAGCATTGCATGCAAAGCTGTAGAACAGGTAATCGAATGGCTTATATTGGGGCCATCGACGCCCAAATCTTGAGCTACCCAAGACGAAATATTTCCTAAAGTAGTAGTAGGAGAAGACAATGGAGACAAGGGCTCACCTTGGAGAAATGCTTTGTGGTATTTTTCAAATAGGCCTGTTGCTCCTCTTGAAGAACCAATATTGATTCCTGTAGATTCAGCATTGAAGTCGAGACCAGACATTGCCTGTCTAGCTGTATATATTGCCATTAACACCGACTTATCTAAGTCTTTATATTTTGAATTTTCTTGAGATAATTTGGTCAATTCTTCAAGTGAATCTGAAGAAATGCTTGCTGCCATCACTGAAGTTGGATCCAGATTCAGATTTGAAAAATGTGTAGATCCATTTTCATAATTTTTATTAATTGAATTCTGATCATGACCTAAAGCAGATATTGCGCCAAAACCATTGATGTATATAGGGTGTTTCAAGTCTATAATTTTTTAGCAAAGATCGAAAAAACTAAAGTTTGGTGCTATTAAATTCAATATTATAACTCCAAAGAGCTAATAGAAGGGCTCTAGTAATTATTTGGTATATTTGATTTTCAAAATAAGAAATTTTAATCTTCAGCGTTCTCACTTAGGAATGCTTCAATATATATGATTTATGGGATGTAGCAGTTGCTCGACCGGAAAAGATGGCCAACCTAAAGGTTGTCAAAACAACGGAACTTGCGGAACAGATGGATGTAATAAACTTACCGTTTTTGATTGGTTATCGGATGTAGAACTTCCTGGAGGCCAAGAAGCTTTCGATTGTGCGGAGGTAAGATTTAAAAATAGCAGGAAAGAGTTTTTTAGAAACACTGAAAAGTTAACGCTCTCTATAGGAGATATTGTAGCTACAGAATCTTCTCCAGGTCATGATATAGGTATTGTTACCCTTACAGGTGAACTTGTAAGAGTGCAGATGAAAAAGAAAAAAACCGACCCTGAGTCCGACGAAATCGCTAAAATTTATAGAAAAGCTTCTCAAAAAGATATTGATGTTTGGCAAACTTCCAGAGAGCGAGAGGATGCTATGAAGGTAAAAGCCAGGCAAATTGCAATTCGATTGAAGCTTAAAATGAAAATAAGCGATATTGAATTTCAAGGAGACGGCTCCAAAGCTGTTTTTTATTATACAGCAGAAGAACGGGTTGATTTTAGACAACTCATCAAGGAATTCGCTTATGAGTTCAAGACAAGAATAGAAATGCGCCAAATTGGCTTTAGACAAGAGGCTGCTAGGCTTGGAGGTATTGGTTCTTGCGGTCGTGAGCTATGTTGTTCGACTTGGTTAACAGATTTTAGAACTGTAAAAACTTCTGCCGCTAGATATCAACAACTCTCTCTTAATCCTCTAAAGCTTGCAGGGCAGTGTGGAAAATTGAAATGTTGTCTTAACTACGAATTGGATACTTACCTTGAAGCGCTGAAGGACTTCCCACGACAAGATCAAAAATTAACCACTCAAAAAGGGGATGCCGTTTGCCAAAAAATAGACATTTTTAAAGGGAAACTTTGGTACGCTTATGAAAAAGAGTACAACAACTGGATTGAGCTAGATACTGATGCGATAAAGATTATTTTGAAAGCTCAACGGGATAAAACCCCGGTAGCTAGTTTAGAAGAATTTACCAGTGAAATTGTTCCAGAAAAAACAGCATTTGAGAATACTGTAGGTCAAGATAGTTTAACCCGTTTTGATAAACCAAAACAAAAGAATCCTCGCAACAAAAGAAAATCTAGTAAACATAAGAAGTCCAAAAGAAATAATGCCAACTCGTAATTTATTACTTCTTTTTATCCTTTTTTTTAGCTTTGTAGCTTGTGATAACCAGCTAGCGTTTTCAGACTACAGGAGTTTTACTAAAGGCTGGGAGAACACAGATACTTTGGAGTATTCATTTGAAGCGCCAGATACTGTTAATCCTTACCACTTGTTTTTTAACACGAGGGTAAACCAAGATTATGAATTTAATAACCTGTTTCTCATTGCTTATATTCAATTTCCTAATGGTATGCAAATTGGAGACACGCTAGAATATGAGATGGCTTATCCAGACGGTGAATTAATGGGTGAGGGGTTTGGAAGCGTTAAAGAAAGTAAATTGTGGTATAAATCTGGCGTCACTTTTTCAGAAGAAGGAACTTACACTGTAAAGATTAACCAAGTCATGAGGAAATTTGGAAAGGTTGAAGCCTTAGATACCCTGAAAGGAATCATGGATTTTGGGATTCATATAGAAACCATACCAAAACAAGAAAATTAATTCTTTCAAAAAAATTATGGGAGAGAACACATCATCAAAACCGAGTTTCAAAAAGTACATTCTAGGCTTCTGGATTTTATTTCTATCCGGTGTTTTAGGAATTGCTTTAATCTTTTTATTAGCCAGTTGGGGAGCTTTGGGAACCATGCCAACCTTTGAAGAGCTGGAAAATCCAGAAACCAACTTAGCTACAGAGGTCATCTCCATAGACGGAGAAACCCTAGGAAAGTATTTTAAGGAAAATAGAACGCCTATCAATTATGAGGATCTTCCAGATCACCTCATCAACGCTTTAGTCTCTACTGAAGACGAAAGATTCTACAGTCACTCGGGTATCGATGCTCGTGGAACCTTAAGAGCTGCTATTTATCTAGGCTCCAAAGGCGGGGCGAGTACCATTACTCAACAACTCTCTAAGCTTTTGTTTACAGATCCTAATAAAAGTGGAACCTTCAATAGGATTACACAAAAGGTGAAAGAATGGGTTATCGCCGTAAGACTGGAAGAGCAATATGCTAAGAACGAAATTATCACAATGTACCTCAACAAAATGGATTTTTTATATAATGCCATTGGTATTCGTTCTGCTTCAAGAATCTATTTTGGGAAAGAGCCTATAGATCTTTCTATCGAAGAATCTGCTACTTTAGTAGCTATGCTTAAAAATCCAAGCCTATACAATCCTGTAAAAGATCAATTTAAGGATAATTCGTTAAGAAGACGAAATCAAGTTCTAAAACAGATGGAGAAAAACGGGTTTTTAACCACAAAAATTAAGGACTCCTTGCAAGAACTTCCCTTGTTAACGTACTTTTCTCCAGAAGAACACGATGATGGGATGGCTACTTATTTTAGGGCTTATGTTCAAGATTTTATGAGGTCTTGGGTAGACGATAATCCTAAACCAGACGGAACTTCTTATAGTATGTATAGAGACGGTCTGAAGATCTATACGACTCTGGATTTCAAAATGCAAGGCTATGCAGAAACTGCCGTAGAAAAGCACCTCAAGAATCTTCAAAAAGAGTTTGACGCTCAAAATAAACAGAACAAAACAGCCCCCTTCAGAAGTATAAGTTCTTCAGAAATAGAGAGTATCCTGAATAGAGGAATCAAAAATTCTGATCGCTATAAAACCATGCGTCGAAAAGGAATTAATGAAGACTCCATTATGGCGACTTTTAATAGAAAACGAGAAATGCGTTTATTTTCTTGGGAAGGCCCTATAGATACTATAATGACTCCCAAAGATTCCATAAGGTATTACAAATCCTTTTTGAACACGGGTATGATGTCTATGACTCCACAAACAGGAGAAATAAAAGCTTGGGTAGGAGGGGTTAACTATAAATTTTTTAAATATGAACACGTTAAGCAAGCGAAGCGTCAAGTAGGGTCTACCTTTAAACCTTTTGTCTACGCTACTGCCATAGATCAATTGCACTTATCACCATGTGATGAATATCCAAATACACCTTTTACTATACCAAAAGGAAGACACGGTGTTACCGAAGATTGGACACCAGACAACAGTGGCGGAGACTACGGTGGGATGAAAACTCTTAAACAAGCTCTGGCAGAGTCTATCAATACCATTACAGCTCGTGTTATTAATAAAACAGGCCCTGAAAGTGTAATCAACCTCATTGATAAATTAGGTATAGATGTTTCCAGAATAGATCCAGTAGCAGCTATAGCTTTGGGCACCGCAGATATAAGTGTTTATGATATGGTTTCTGCCTACAGCACTTTTGCCAATAAAGGGGTTTACGTAAAACCTTATGCCATCCAACGTATAGAGGATAAAAATGGAACTATTCTATATCAACATCAACCCGAAAGTAGAGATGTCTTGAGCGAAGAATCTGCTTTTGTAACTATTAAACTTTTGGAAGGTGTCACTCGGTTTGGTTCTGGCAAGAGGTTAAGACTCAATTCAGATTATGCCAAAGGAACCGAAGTTTATAAAAGAGCGGTTACTGGCTATCCCTATGCTCTAGAAAATGATATTGCTGGTAAAACGGGAACGACTCAGAATCAGAGTGATGGCTGGTTTATTGGTATGGTACCCAATCTTGCTACTGGAGTTTGGGTAGGAGGTGAAGATCGAAGTGTAAGGTTCCCAACAATTACTTACGGACAAGGCGCCACCTTAGCCTTACCTATTTGGGGAATGTACATGACAGACATCTATAATGATGGCACTTTGGATATTTCTAAAGCTGAATTTGAAAGGCCTGAAAATTTAAGTATCCTGATCGATTGTGATGAGGCTAGCGATGAACTCGAAAATGGAGAGGGAGAAAATAAAGAGACTACAGAATTTGAAATTGATTTCTAAGCATTGTCGCTAGCAAACCATTCCGCAAATGCCGTCCCTGTTTCTCTAAGTTTTAAAGAGTGTAATTTAATTTTAGGATCCAATCTACTCTGTATACTTTTAGCAAAATCTATCACCATATTTTCACTTGTGGGTTGATAATCTACAAGAATAACATCGTGTCCAGAAGATTTCAAAGTCTGTGCTAGCTCTATATGTGGCGTTTCTTTATTAAGAATGATAGCATGGTCCATTTTATCGACCACTTGAGATTTTACAATCTGTTTTAAATCTCCAAAGTCTATGACCATCCCGCATTTTACATTATCCATATCTGTGATAGGTTCTCCAATCACGGTTACATCTAGTTTATAACTATGACCGTGAATGTTTCTGCATTTGCCATCATATCCGTACAAAGCATGAGCGGTTTCAAAAGTAAATTGCTTGGTGATTCTAATTTTTGCCATGGTCTATAAATTACTGCAAATATACTGGATTTAAGAAATTTACTAGTAGAATCAGATTTAAAAATATAAACAACAAGTGATCTCCTTTTCTGCTAATTTTACACCAATAGATTAATTCCTTTTTAAACCTATAATGTCGCAATAAATCGTTTCTTATTCGCCTGCTTTTTATCAAAAATAATTACCGTAACTAAGGCTATGCTAATTATTTTTAACTTCAATCAACCAAAAAATAATTCAATTTATTTGTACGACATTATAAATTTAAATTGATATAATTCCTTTTTAATGGCTCAAACTCTTCTTACTGGAGATCTTTCTTTTAAAGAAAATCCTCTTTTTGAAAAAATCATTCAAGACTTGCTAAAGCAAAACTATTCCGTATGTGACAATTTCTTTGAGCTTCAACTTATCGATAACTTAAGAGATCGGCTTAAAATTCTGCATAACCATAGTGAACTAAAAAAAGCAGCGATTGGAAATAAGGTAAATGAATCCATCAGCAAGGCTATTCGGGGAGATTATATTCAATGGATCGATGAGCGACTAGCCAATCCTGAAGAACGTCTGTTTTTTGAAGCCATCAATACCTTCAAGACCTATTTAAATATGACGTGTTTTATGGGAATTCTGCACCAAGAGTTCCATTATGCAGTCTATCCTAAGGGTACCTTTTACAAAAGGCATTTGGATACATTTCAAAACGATGATAGACGAAAATTATCTATGGTTTGTTACCTTAATGATGATTCGTGGGACAAAACCAATGGAGGTGAACTTGTTATTTATCCGGAGAATTCTAACGAGGTGATTATTCACCCTCTACTAGGGCGAGTAGTTATTTTTGAAAGTCAACTTTTAGAGCATGAAGTAAGACCCGTTTTTAATGACATGCGACTAAGTATTACGGGATGGTTAAAGACAAGATAATCATGAAATTCACATTCATACGCTAGTGTAATAGGCCCGTATTTCTGAAGGTTATTTTAAACAACTTGGGCCACATAAAATCCATCCGCTAATTATTTGCCAAGGCATTCAGAAGGAAATACTTAATTTAAAAGCATCACATTTATCACTTAGTAAAGAATCCTTACTTTAATGGTGTGGTCGATGCGTTTGAGCTCTTTTAAGGTGTCTAAAGAGTCATTTTTTGAAATATCAAGCACAACATAACCTACTTCAAGATTAGTGCTTAGATACTGCCCTAAAATGTTGACGTCTAGTTTAGAAATTTTAGAGTTTATTTCTGAAAGTACACCGGAGACATTTTTGTGAATATGCAAAATCCTATGCGTATCTTCCATTTTTGGCAATGATAATTCTGGGATAGAATGGCTCCCAAGACTTGCTCCACTCTCTATATACTTTATCAATTTGGATGAAACGTCTAGCCCAATATTCCATTGCGCTTCTTCCGTAGACCCACCAATATGTGGCGTTAAAATCACATTAGAGATATTTTGCAAGGGAGAGGTGAATTTTTCAGCTTTATTCTTAGGTTCTTCTGGGAACACATCTACTGCTGCACCGCTAATGCGTTTTTCCTCCAAAGCCTCTTTTAAAGCTGAAATATCAACCACATCGCCGCGACTCATGTTGACCAATAATTGTCCTTTTTGAAACCAATCTAGCACCTGCTTATCAAATAAATTTTCGGTCTGTTTTGTCCCAGGAACATGAAGTGTAATGATATCGCAATGATCTATTAGAGACTTTAGATCGCTTATTCCTTCAGCATTGCCAAGTGGCAACTTGTTTTCTACATCATAATAAAATACTCGTAATCCCATGGCTTCAGCTAGAATAGAAACCTGAGACCCAATATGCCCGTAGCCTACAACACCTAAGCGCTTTCCTCGAATCTCATGCGCATTGGTAGAATCTTTGTCCCATTCTCCAGCGTGAGCTGCTTTATTTTTATCTGGTATTCTCCTAATAAGCATAATTGCAGATGCAATAACCAATTCTGCTACAGAGCGAGTATTGCTAAACGGAGCATTAAACACACACACCCCCACTTTGTTGGCTGCTTCAAGATCTACTTGGTTTGTGCCTATACAAAAACAACCTATTGCCACCAGTTTTTTAGCTTTTGTAATCACCTCTTCCGTCAATTGGGTTTTGGATCTCACACAAACCACTTTGGCATCTTTTAAAACGGCATCCAGTTCTTCTCCAGATAAAGCGCCTGTATGCTGTTCTATTTGTGTATAACCCGCTTTTTTAAAGCTTTCTACAGCGGACTGACTGATATTTTCTAAAAGGACTATTTTCATTTTGTCCTTTGGAAACGACGTTTTGAGTGGTGACATAATCTGGCTTTAAAAAAAATTAAGCCCCTAAAGTATAAAATTACGGTGAAGCTGGATTACTTTGTTTTTTATTTTTATGTTGAAATTAAGGTTGCTGTTAGTTCAATTCCATCTGCAACTGAATCAGTTTATGGTAGAGTCCATTTTCCTTTTCAATTAAATCCAGATGTGTTCCTTTTTCAATAATTTCTCCGTTTTCTAGAACCAAGATTTGATCGGCATTTTTGATAGTAGAAAGTCGGTGGGCGATAACGAAAGAGGTTCTGCCTACCATAAGTTTTTCTAAAGCATCTTGTACCAGTCTTTCAGATTCAGAATCCAAAGAACTCGTCGCTTCGTCCAAAATTAAAATGACAGGGTTTTTGAGGACTGCTCGAGCTATGGCGACCCGTTGACGCTGTCCTCCAGAAAGCTGAACGCCTCTTTCCCCAACAATAGTTTCATACTGTTCTGGAAAAGACATGATAAAATCATGAGCATTTGCTTTTTTGGCAGCTTCCATAATTTCTTCATTAGTAGCCTCAGGCTTACCATAAGCTATGTTTTCCTTAATACTTCCTCCGAATAGTAAAATATCCTGTGGTACAATCGCCATTTGACTCCGTAAATCGTGCAGCGTAAAGTTGGAAGCTGGAATACCATCCAATAGCATTTGGCCTTCTTGGGGTTCGTAAAATCTCAAAATAAGAGAAGCAATAGTCGATTTTCCTGCACCACTAGGCCCCACAATAGCAATGGACTCTCCCTGTTGGGCTTTAAAACTAATGCCTTTTAAAACTGTTATTTCTTGACGTGTAGGATAAGCGAACTTAAGGTTTTCAAAACTCAATTCACCTTTAATTAGTTTAGGCGATTGGTCTTCTTCAATTACTTCTGGTTCCTCATCTATGATATCAAATACTCGTTCTGTAGCGCCAATAGCTTTTTGAATTTGAGCATACTGTATAGGTAAACCTCCTATAGAGGCTCCCACAAAAATGGTATAAAGTATAAAAGTGATTAATTCGGATTGAGTGAGCTCTCCAATGTTTTGAAGCTTGACGGCATACCAGACCAAAAGTACGATAGCTCCAAAAATGCAAAAAATAATAAACGAGGAGAACGCTCCACGAGCAAGACCGCCTTTGATAGCAATTTTCTTGATATCGTTGACAGCAAATTTATACCTCAACATCTCGAAAGCCTCATTCGTAAATGCTTTCACATTGGCAATCCCTTGCAAGCTTTCTCCAACAATAGTATTGGAATCGGCTACTTTATCTTGGGCTTCTTTGGATAATTTTTTTATGAATTTTCCGAAAATCACAGCTACTATTGCAAAAATAGGTATGGTCGCTAGCATCAATAAGGAGAGCTTTACAGAAGTGAAAAATAAGGCTGCAATACCCCCAATAACGATGATCATCTGCCTTAAGAATTCCGCAATACCGGTGGTAAACGTATCTTGAATTTGAGAAATATCTGCAGCCACTCGGCTATTGAGTTCACTAACACGTCTAGAAGAAAAAAACTGCATCGGCATTTTGACCAAGGTATCGTAGGTGTCCTGGCGTATGGCAGAAAGCATATTTTCTGTCACATTCACAAAAAGAACAACACGAAAAAAAGAGAAAATAGCCTGAGCCGTAAACAGCCCTAAAAGTATAAGCCCCATTCTATTAATATCCTCTGACGTGAAATCTGCAGTCTCAATTAAATCTCCCATTAACTTAGGAAATAGCAATGCTGTAACCCCCGTAAAGCCAAGGAAAATTATTCCAATAATCAACTTCCATTTGTGTGGGCCGATGTAAGAGAATAAACGGAGAGATTTTTTTAAATTTTGTTTATTGAGTTTAACCTTAGGAAGGTCAGATTCTTTTTTTCTTTTCGCCATTCGTTTTTATTCTTCTTTTCAAAAGCAAAGTTAACTTTAAGCCTTAACTAAACCTCTTAACTTAACTTAAAAATCTTAAAACTTGTCTCAAAATAAAAAATATAGCAGTGATAAATTCAATAGGAAATAAACACTACAAACTAAAAAACAGGCTTATTGAAAGTTAAGTCCTTTTTGGCAAACTTTCTTACCTTTCCTTTTTTAGAAAACGAAACTTATGAAAAAGCTATTACTGTCGGTATTTGTTTTATGTATTCAGCTCACAGCTTGGGCACAAATTGAAAGTGCTCCAGAAAGAACAGAAGGCGAAGGGCCTTGGTCACAATTGATTATTCGGGGAGTCACCTTAATCAACGGAAATGGAGCGCCTCCAACAGGTCCGGTAGACATCGTAGTGGAGGAGAATAAAATTGCGGAAATTAAAACAGTGGGATATCCTGGTGTAGAGATACAGGATGGCAATAGACCGAAGCTTAAAACTGGCGGAAAGGAATTGGATGCCTCTGGAATGTACCTTATGCCTGGTTTTATCGATATGCACGGACACATTGGAGGAGAAGCTCAGGGCGTTACTGCAGAATATGTTTTCAAATTGTGGATGGGCCATGGGATTACGACCATTCGAGATCCAGCAGCTGGTAATGGGCTGGACTGGGTATTGGAACACAAAGCAAAATCTGCTAGAAATAAAATCACAGCTCCAAGAATTTTAGCATATACTGCTTTTGGTCAAGGCAGTAAATCAAAGATAAGTTCAGTAGAAGCCGCTAAGAAATGGGTTCAAAATAACGCTGAAAAAGGGGCTGATGGCATTAAATTTTTTGGAGCAACACCAGAAATAATGCAAGCCGCTTTAGAGGAAAATAAAAAACTAGGCTTAGGTTCTGCTATGCACCATGCTCAAATGGACGTAGCCAGATGGAATGTAGTGAATTCTGCAAGAGCAGGGTTAACGAGCATGGAACATTGGTATGGACTGCCAGAAGCCCTTTTTACCGACAGAACGGTTCAGCACTACAAATTAGACTACAATTACAACAATGAGCAGGATCGATTTTCTGAAGCCGGAAAATTATGGGAACAGGCAGCTCCTCCTTATTCCGAGAGGTGGAATGAAGTGATGAATGAATTGATCGAGCTTGATTTCACTATAGATCCTACCTTCAATATTTATGAAGCGAGTCGTGACCTAATGCGAACCAGACGGGCAGAATGGCACGAAGACTATACCATGCCATCGCTTTGGGAGTTCTACCAACCTAGTAAAATATCCCATGGGTCTTACTGGCATTATTGGGGAACAGAACAAGAAACGAACTGGAGAAAAAACTATCAATTATGGATGACTTTTGTGAACGAATATAAAAACAGGGGAGGAAGAGTAACCGCTGGATCCGATTCTGGTTTTATTTTCCAGCTTTATGGATTCGCTTATATCCGTGAATTGGAATTACTTAGAGAAGCTGGTTTTCATCCCTTGGAAATCATGATGTCTGCTACACTAAATGGGGCCGAAGCCTTGGGTATGGAGGATCAAATTGGATCGGTTGAAATTGGTAAACTTGCCGATTTTGTCATTGTAGAAGAGAATCCGTTGGAAAACCTGAAGGTCCTCTATGGAACTGGTGCCATCAAGTTGACTGAAGATAACGAAGTGACTAGAGTAGGAGGTGTAAAATATACCATTAAGGATGGAATCATCTATGATGCCCAGCAATTACTTAGAGATGTCAAGAAAATGGTAAAACAAGACAAAGACAAAACAGGTTATGAAATTAAACAACCCGGTATGAAATAATATTTTCACTTCAAAGTCTTAGAAAACCCTGTGTAACTGAAACTAGCAAGCTAAAATTCATAAGAGAAGCAAAATTTATTTAACAAAATATCGTTTTTTAACCTTTTAAATTACTGTATTGTCATTTTTATAATTAATTTAATGATAAATTATATATTATGGGTATTAAAAATTTTCAAGGTAAACAAGTAGGAGAGACCAATATAAAAGCAGAAAAAATAACGGTTAGAGACTGTATGTCTCAAAATATGATTCTTTTCAATAAAGACCAAAGTATTATTGAAGTGGTAGAGATACTGATCAAGTTTAGAGTTTCTGGTGGACCCGTTGTCAATGACCAAAAGCGCGTCATTGGGATTATTTCTGAAGGAGATTGCGTTAAGCAAATTTCTGAAAGTCGATATTACAATATGCCAATGGAAGATGTAAGTGTTGAAAAATACATGTCTAGAGACGTGAATACCATTTCCCCGGACGTTAATCTGTTTGATGCTGCAAACCTCTTCTTAAAATCCAAAAGACGCCGTTTTCCTGTGGTAGAACATGATAGAATTATAGGGATTGTAAGTCAGAAAGACATCTTAAGAACTGCTTTGATGCTGAAGGGCTTTAGCTGGAAGCATAAATAAAATAATTTCAAATGTCATACTTCTCATTTATTATTTCAAAATTAAAAGTGTGTTGCGTGCTTAAGATTTAAATTCTGGACTATTGTCTATTGACTAAAGACTTTTGACTCACGTCTACAGACTACAAACTCTTGACTCTTCCCTCCCGTCTCTAAAAATACATCAGCTGTGCCGTACGGTAAGTATTGGCATGAGCATCTATAATGGTTTTTATATCTTTAGAATAGCCACCGCCCATACTCACTTCGACAGGAATTTCTCTTTGTAAACACTGCTCAAAAACAAATTCATCTCTTTTTTTACAACCTGCCACACTGCAACCTAGTTTCCCCAATTTGTCGGTGCTTAAAATATCTACTCCAGAAAGGAAGAATATAAAGTCTGGTTTCACCTGATCGATAAGTTTCGGTAAAGTCGCTTTTAAGGTCTCTAAATACTGCTCATCTCCACAATTATCTTCCATAGGAATATCCAAGTCTGAAATTTCCTTTTTGAACGGGTAATTACTTTTCCCGTGCATAGAAAAGGTAAACACTCTATCGTCTTTTTGAAAGATTTCTGCTGTGCCATTGCCTTGGTGTACGTCCAGATCAACCACCAAAATTTGTTTTGCTAACTTATTTTGCAAGAGGTAGTGAGCGGCAATAGCTTGATCGTTCAACATACAAAAAGCTTCCCCGTGATCTGAATAGGCATGGTGAGTGCCTCCAGCAATATTCATAGAAACGCCATATTCCAAAGCATAGTTACAGGCTTCTATGGTGCCGTTGGCGATGATTCGTTCTCTTTTAACTAATTCTGCAGACAATGGAAAGCCTATTTTACGAGCGATCCTTGGTTCTATACTAATGTTATACAATTGCTCTAAATAGTCTGGTGTATGAACAGACTGTATATAAGTTTCATTATCTAGATTTATTT
>Ga0307960_1001712_pt1 | contig 12811 bp, 10 predicted proteins | sample OrgLakmetagen542_FD_201832 | JGI IMG/M metagenome (GOLD analysis project Ga0307960, IMG submission 201832) | Saline water microbial communities from Organic Lake, Antarctica - #542 | ecosystem: Environmental > Aquatic > Non-marine Saline and Alkaline > Saline | place: Antarctica: Organic Lake... | reverse complement strand
TGACCATGCCTAATGCTTAGATGTTTTTGGATCCCCAACCTTCTTGGCAAGGATCCAGAGGTCACCCCCTTGCTTTGTGTTGTTGTCACAGACTGCAAAGTCTTTACCTAGCGCTGAAAACCCAAATTTCAACGCTCTTCATACGTGGAGAATTCCATTTGATAAATAACCTCTGAACTTTTACTCGCTCCAAACTAGAGTCGGACAGTTCTCCTCCGACCAGCGCTCTTTTGGCACTCTGTATCCACTCTGGATCCGCTCTGGATCCGCTCTGGATCCGCTCGGAGTGCGCTTTGTCTCCGCTCTAAATCCGCTCTGTATTCGCTCGGAGTGTAGTTCAAGCAGGACCACTCCCCACATAAATTAAGGAAAAGGAGCTACTTTAATACTGGGTATCGTAAATTCCTCCTCCAATAGGAAAGAAAAAGACCAATGGGGATCAGGAGGGCTGCAGGCTTGACCTGAAACCATCTTCTAATGAGTTGGTAATAGTGCTAAAAAGGGCACGTTTGGTATGGACAACTTTGGCAGCGTAATTGATAGAATGAACGTGAAACTTGGAAGCGAATTTCTTAACTCTCTAAGAATCAAGACCCAGCTCCCTAAATGGCTAAAAAAGTCCAGCCCTAGTTTATTCATGAGGGCTTCAATACCTATGTTATTACGAAGTGCGCAGCGTACTATAGTTTTCAACCCCACTACAGACACTGGTTACAGTGATACCGTCACTATCGATCCTAGAGGCAGCGACCCCACACTCACCATCAATAGAGCTGAACTTGCAGCTGTGCTAGTAGCGGTACAAAAAGGCCACACTGAAATTGCAACAGACAGTGCCTCATCCCTCTTTCAGATTAAAAAACAGCTATTGAACCCAATGACTGTACTCCACCACTTGCACAGGGAACTACAAGGGCATTGTAAATCTAATCCAATCCTCACCTTCTACAGTCACTTTCTACAAAGTGAAATCTCACTTTGGTATTCTTGGCAATGAGGGTGCAGACCACCTAGCACACATTGCAGCAATCTAATTTCTGACGTTTCCCTCCCGCCAGCTACTGACCCCTTTTACAACATGTTCTGGCTAAGCGTTTCAAACAAAGTTGGCTCCCATGCAGAGGAGCGGGCATGGAGGTCGCGAACCCTAGTGGGTACCCGCCCATCATGAGCCCAATTCTCATCGCCCAATCGATTGTCGCATGCGTACGGGATGTGCTGTGTTACTTGTGGTCTTGGCAGCAGTCTGGGCAGTCAAAACATTCCACACTTACCTACACGGAGAAGAGTTTACACTGGTTACAGATCACCAGCCACTCACGTTTCTTATGACTAAGCCAGATCTTGTGTCTTTGCACGCCAGATGGGCAATCACGCTCCAGCAGTACAGCTTTAAGGTGGTGCATCGGCCGGGTGTTCAGCATCAAAATGCTGACTGTTTGTCTAGGTTACCTGCAGATTCCAAGGAAGATGTCACAGGAGCCCGCCTTCATGATGAGAAACCTCCACCCAAGTGCAGTGTGAAGAGTCTGCAGATCTCTGCCTTGTGTGCTGCCAAGGAGGATCAGGACTTGCACGTTTTATATGATTTGCATCACGTGTCCACCTTCTCTGAAACATTTGCACCTACTGGTTCTAAAATGATAACTAGGGGTCGGCGTTGGCACTATACCGTATATAACGCTACTCTTTTTCGGTTTATACGGTATACGCCGACCCCTAATGATAACGCATAGTGGTGATAAGAACACACCAGAGGATGGCAGAGTGTGTTGTTTTGCATCTGCACCATTTGTGCCCACACTGCTACAGCACAACCTGCGTGTGGACGCTACTGATTTCAGCAAGGGGGGTGTACCACCGTGTTTATTGCCTTCAATTTTTGCTGCAACCACCATTGTGCCACCCGCAGAATTGCAATTGCAAGCAGAGGCTCAGCGAGCAGACATGCAGGAAAAGTACAGTGGGCCATCTGATGTCTGGAAAGACCCACCAGTGTTGGAGTGCATGAAGGGGAGTCTTGAAATGGGTTTGCTTGCACATGAAACTCGACGTGTGATTAGGAGGGCCAAGGCATTTGTGTACAAGGATGAGAAGTTATACAGGGTGTTTGAAGGTGGCATATGCAAGGAAGTGCCTGCTCCCCACAAGCGAGAGGAAATAGTGAAACAGACACATGAGCAGCATGGCCATTTTGGCGTAAGGAGAACCACTGCCTTGTTGCACCCCGCTTTTTATTGGCATGGCTTGAGTACTGATGTGTGAGAATCCTTGTGGGCAAGTGTGAATTGTGTGACCGAGTAAACGCTTCCTTCAACGCCGCACCCAAGCAACTCACACCACTGCCGATAGTGGGACTGTTCTACAGAAGGGGCGTTGATCTGGCTGGTCCAATGAACCCCACGAGCTCGGCTGGCAATCGTTATGTCATGGTGCTTGTGGAGCACTTCTCCAAGCACATCGAGGCGGTGCCTATCCCAGATAAGTTGGCAGCTACAACGGCCCGAGTGCTTGTGGAAACAGTGCTGTGCAGATTCGACAGTTGTGCTGAAGTGATCACTGATGGCGGCACTGAGTTTGCGGGGGAGTTTGATGATGTTCTGAAGATGGCGCTCATTGATCATCGCAGAACTGCACCCAACCATCCTCAGGCTGATGGGTTGGCGGAGAGAGCTGTGCAGACAATATGCATAAAGATCTTTGAGGAAGTTGTGTGAGGATAGCGAGACGCCAGAGAAATGGGACGTAATGATGCCCTGGCTTGTTTTTGGATACAATTGTTCAGTACAAGCATCCACCGGGATGTCTCTGTACTTCATGTTGCATGCTCACCATCCAGTAATTCCGCCTGCACACGTGCACAAATTTGCACTTCCCATAGACTTGAGCACTCAGGCTGAGGCTGAGAAGAGTGTGTTGCATAGAGCTGGGGTTGCCAAAAAGGCAGGGATTATGGCTGGTGGCAATTTCAAGATTGCTCAGCATCGGGATACATTGCGCTTTGCCACCATCAGGGGTGGGGGCTATTTGCCCTCAGTGCAGCAGTTCTTGGCTGGTGATTTCATGTATCTGAGACATCGTGTGCTGGCTAGCTCTTTGCAGATTGTGGCGAAGAAAGAGGTGTATCGCGTGAAGCTGGTCAAGGAAAATGGGGCAGTCCAACTGCAAGGGAAATGCGGGGTAACAATGTGGAACAACGTGTGTAATCTGGCTCCTTGCCGTCTGCCTGACATAGATCCAACTATGGATCATTCGTTGGCCAAACCAGATCAGAATCTCGCATGTGAAGTTTGCGCATTTATGGACGAGGAAGAGTTCATGCTTCTGTGTGACGGGTGTGGGACGGGTTGGATACTTGGGATGATTGTCTCATGCTAGGAATGATTCTACCCAGGTATTCTATCAGTGGCACTTGACTCTGAGTGACATGTGAATCCCATTGATGCTCCATGTATCAAGCTGTCGAGGATGGGCTGATCTCATCCATACCAGACATGGACTTTCCAGTACTATTTCCAACACTCATCACTGTCCTGGCAGGTGTTGTTCACAGGTCAAGCCTGCAACCCTCCTGATCCCCGGTGTCTTCTTTAACATCTCCCCTGGACCTGTGTAACACGCCACCCCACGGACAACAACGCATTCATGACGGAGTGGCGACAATCAGGGATCTTGCTTCTGTTATATTGGATGTCCTGGACCGACATGAACATAACAAGTCTTGAACTTTACTGAGAATGTTCGGGACAGTCAAACACACGCCGTGCCCTCCCAGTCACACACTGCAAGAGCACTGGGATGCAAGCACTGGCGCCTACCATTCAAGCACAACGAGAGAGGGGGCACAGACTCTACAATGAATTAAGAAGAAACATCTTCACACTGAGGTGCGAGTACTGAACAATTGATACGCTTGATAATACTGATTAAGGGCTGGCTCACAGAAAAGGACGTGGTGTATGTATGCACGAGTGGTGTATGTATGCACGTATGTATGCACTCTCGAGAGGTTTCATTCATGTCTACGCTTGCCTGAACGCAATTCCTATACACGAACAGCAGTGAGCTTTTTTCTGTGAAGAATGTTAAGAACAAACATCAGTACATCTTGGCTGCAATGTGCTGTTCGTTCCAAGGCAAATATATGTATTTTATGTACGCTGTATCAATCGAACAAGTCCTTGGTGCTTTGCTGTGAGGTAAACAATGGGAAGTGCCTGCTAAATACTTGTACACAATTTTACAGTTTTAGCCAGGCAAGTGCTGGTTCAAAATTCATCAAGCAGCAGGGCCCGCAGCAAAAGTGATGAAACAGTCCATGTTTGATGTTCCAGACCCTCTCGTTGTGCATGTGTTGCTCCTTACACGTGAGTTTTAAGTATGATAATACCCTCATTCTTGGTATCCTCAGCGTGACAGTCCATGTATTTTATGTGCCAAAAATGGTGCGGACGGTATAACACACACACACTCTTACACGCATACATGCACACGTATGCACATGCACATGCTTACAACCCTCGCTTGCTTTGTGGCTGTGCACGTGCTTAAAAATACACTGCAGCCAAGGTACAGCCGGTTAAACACACACACACATACACAAAAAAATACACACGTATGCACGTGCACACGTTTACAATCCTCGCTTGCTTTGTGACTGTGCACGCGTTCGAGAACACTTCGTAAACAGGGTACAACTACCGGTAAAACACACACACTTTCAAAATATTGCTTGCTTTGTGTCTGTGCAGGTGTTCAAGATCACTTTGCAGCCGGGGATGCGGTTGGCAGGAGACTCCGTCCCCCAGGGCGTGACTCCGGTGCCTGGAGAGGGTGAGGCACCTCTCCCGCCTGTGGGCAGAGCTAGGCTGGCTGCTGGCAAGAGATGATGACGTTGCGTGCAGCTGGCTGTAAAGTTGATAGTCAGCCTAGCAGTTGCACGTTTTGACTGATGGCTTACTCTCTTACTCTGCAAGTCTGTAAACTCTGTAAGTTGAGAGTACACCGCCTCTTGTGGACAGAGCTAGACTGGCTGCTAGCAAGAGATCACGCCATGAGATAATGTTCCCCCTCTTTGATTTTGTGCGGTTGGCTGGTCCTGGCAGATGCTTGATTGGTTTTACTGGTTTTATTCAGTGCTGCAATGTCACAAACAGCGTTGTGCCTTTTTCCCCTTTCCAAGGGTTTTTTTGTAGGCACAACAGCAGTTATCACATTTTTTACACGTTTTACATATGCAGCCTAGCAGTTGACTGATAGCTTTATCTGTAAACTCTCTCTCTCTCTCTCTCTCTCTCTCTCTCTCTCTCTCTCTCTCTCTCTCTCTCTCTCTCTCTCTCTCTCTCTCTCTCTCTCTCTGTAACATGTCAAAAATAGAAAAACTGATGCTGTCAGAAATCGCTATGAACATGCCACCACTAAAGTAAATCTCTCTTCCGGGATTTGTACAAACAAAATACCCATAGAAAGAGGTACCATACAGATGACACTCTCTCCCCTTTTCTCTTCCTACTCTATGTGGCAAGATGATTACACGCAGGATGATAGTTTGAAACATTTCTTGATTTGAAACTTAGTTTGTGTAGGACGTGCATGTGTGCTTTCACGTATTGAAATCTGAGAAAATAGAGAGCCTGTCTGCTGGAGGCTTTGGTTGGCAGGTGTTAAGAGTATCTGGTAGGCGAGCTGGGTGAGGGTTTTCACCCTTGCTGGCCAGAAGATGGATGAATGGGAATGGGCGCCGTTGTAAATGTGGATGTCACGGCCACGTTGATTTTCCGCAGAGCACTTTGCTATGGCATCAGCAAGCTTGTTCCCTAAGATGCCAGCATGAGCTTTAACCTTGTAGCGATGGATACTGTCTTTAGATAGCTGGATGTGGTGTACGATGGTTTCTAGGAGTTTGGCATGTTCATGCCGCTTCATGAGCTGGGGGAAGAGGATGATATTTCCTATTTGCCATTGTGCACAAGCGCTGTCTGTTGCAATATGGGTGTGCGTGTTCATTTACCAAGGCAGCAGCAGTTTCCGCTAGCTCGGCTCTGTTTTAACGGCCGACGATGCTTGTCCCTCCAGGATTTATTGTGGTGATTTTGTTTGATTGAGGGTGGTAGACTCCAGCTTCAATAGACTGAAATCCATGTTCTTTGTTTGTAATACAACTCCGGCCCAATCTTTCCAGTTAGGTGGAACTCTTTCCCCTTCAGTTATAACAAGCACTTTTGTTGCACATGATGGGAGGGGACCTGGCTGTGTACTGGCTATTGCTTATGTTGCCAATGTTTGCATTGATAAAAAAAAGTGAAAATTCTACACTGGAAGTCACCAGCGTGCATTAAGGAAAGGCTCTCTCTAACTGTGTTTCTCGGATCGTTGGGGCATTTACATAATTTTGTCATTCGTGGCAGTATCCTTTCAGTTGGTGAATCAAGAAAAGGTATGGTGCCTGCGTTTTTAAAACTCCAGATTGCCGCTGGTGACAGGTCTTGTTTAATGTTCTCTAACCAAGATGGGCTGTTTGTAATAAGTTGTTCCCTGGTAGCTTTGTTCCAGACTGCTAAGATGCTTATGCCCCATGTTGCTTCTGGTAGGGGTGGTGCTTTGCTTTGCTGGTAGAGAAGTGCCATGTAGCGCAATTTTGTCTTTGGGATATTTCCAGGTATAGTGCAAACATCCTTATTGTCAGTATACGTTTTGTGAAAAGTTTTGGTGCTGTTTTCCATCCAATTTGGGAGCAGTAGGAAGGTAGCGTTTGCCTCTTGATTATTCAAGGCAGATGTGGTTGCATGTTGCACTTCTTTGAGCATGTGCTTAGCGTCATACATCGGGTGGCTGATGGAGAATCCGGTGGACTGTGTGGAGAACGCATCTGTCCTGGAACTTAATACTCTGTCTTTTGGGTGGGCTGTACAGAACTCTTGAAGCTCTGGGTAAAGTCTAGAGGTGAGGCCATTCTTTCTTTTGTGACGAGGGTATGGCTACAAAAGGCTGGCACGGATAGGGTAGGCAGAGCCCGATAATGTGAGCAGTCAGCCCTGGAATTGTTGCCTGTCATTGAAAGTCGTGGGAGTCGATGAAGTAGTCCTTAATTTCTGTTGCAAGAACTTGGACAGGGAAATTCAGCAGGGCGTGTATGCCTTGATGACAAGAAAAGTTGAACGCATCATGTAAAAAAATGCTGAGGCGCTGAGGGGTGATGGTGCCGGAGCATTTTCCATCTGCCATATACACATGTCACCTCTGGGAGGGTTTGGATCTTGGGAAGTGAGACTTTTGTTAGCCAGTCCTCTGTTTGTGGCGGCTGGCTAGGTGTGTCGTATTGCTCACTGTCATGTGTTGTCTCTTGTACTGGAGGTGGTCTGATAAGATGGATCGACCTGGCTGTCTGTTCCATAGTTCACAGTCGCCTGTACCCTTGATATCGTTTTGTGGGTCAGTAGGTTGCATGTCGAAATGAACTTTGTCCCTGATATGTTTTCCTAGCCTGGATTTGCATTGGAGGTACGCCTGTTGGAATCCTCCAGTCCTTACCTGGCCAGATTGTCCATGTTTTTGCGCTAGAGTTGGACATAGTGCTTTTCTCGTACTCGTTAGCCATTTTTACATAGTCAGGGTCGGATCTGATCATATTTGCTGCTTCCCATGTGGGCTCCCAGTTGGCCATCCATATTTCGCTTTCTGTCCGTCTCTGCCGAATTTTCCGTTGCTCCTCAGAGGATCCTGGCAGGCTGGACAGTGACATTCTTTAGATTGGTCAGTACTTGGGCGGGCATCATGGTTGTGGTAACAACCAAGTTGCATTAGGCAATCCCAATGGTAGGTGCGCATGCATGTGCTGCATTTAAGCATACCTTGCTCGTGGTCGGAATCTACTTCATCCGTTCTTTCCTTGCTATGTGGCAGTTTTGAGGGCCTAGGGAGGGAAACGGAATAAGTATCCCAGTTGTCAGTTTGGAAACTGGGAGTTGCCAGTTGCAACTTCACCACGCACCTCAGTTGGTGAAGTTGGCAAAGTTGGCAAAGTTGGCAGTTTTGAGGGTCTAGGGAGGCGCACTTCTTGACTGAAGGCCTTTTTTTGTAAACCCCTCCCTGATTGGGTCAGGGTAACTATAACTGCATCTGGCTGGCGAAATATTTGTAGGTACCATTTTCCTACCTGTGTCTCGGGATACATAGTACCTTAAATTAAGCCTGCAGGAATTTATACCCGCCAGCCTGCTTATGTGACCTCACACACAATTTAAAAAGTACAAGGTCTTCTTTTTAAGCTTTCTTGAAGGTTCTTTAAGCTCTAAGTTGCGATTCGTTGCAGATAAAATTTTCCCGCTTCAACCGCATTTCAACTGAGCCAGGAAAGTTCTGAGATGGACACCAGACAGTTCCTTAAGCTGTATTTGTGCCCACACTTAACACCGTGGTAACTTACCTGACAAAGTGTAGTGCATTTGGATAACTAAGGCCTCATCCACCTGGCATGGCTGCTCATAGAATCTAGAATCTGATTCCAACACAAAATCAATCAAAAACTGACAAAGGAAACGTTTTGATGTTTGCCCCGTACATACACCACCTGAACAAACTACATTCAAATCAATTTTTTTCCGTGGACAGCCGCTCCAAGTCATCCTTTAAGCTAGTCAGCTCCTTGTCCAGGGACTGCATGTTCTCCATGCTGCACAGTAAGCAAACAGAGAGGTAGACGCTGCATTCAGGAAAAGGTTAGTGTTCACCAGGGATGTGTCATACGCATATTCGTATGACACGTATTTAACGGGTATTTTACCCAGGCCTGTGCACTTACGCTTAATGTTGGAATTTGGACTGTAATTATGGTACCAACTGTCAGTCAACCGTACAGTACGGTCCAATTTACGGTTGGCCAAAATTACGGTGTCAGACCGTACAAGACCGTGCCCACCGTACAGTACGATTTGACCATAATTTGGCCGTTTGGTTCCAGTTTCAGCCCAAAACTATTGTTTTCTTTTTACAACAATTCCTCATGAATAATACACAAATTATCAACCAGGAATCAAGCACTGCATCCGACTTTGAGTTTCCATGCAAGCCACTGTTGGGCTCTTCCCCCGAGCTGATGCAGCCCCAGCCCAGCCTCAGGGTCGTCCAGGGAAGCATTGCGTGGCGTCAACACATAAGAGGAGCATGCGGGAGGTGGAGATGGGAGGTGTTGGGGTGGAGAGGCCATTCTGAGGCCAAAATTGCACTGGCAGTGCCAGCCCCCGAGCTGATGCAGCCCCAACCCAGCCTCAGGGTCGTTCAGGGAAGCATTGTGTGGCGTCAGCACATGGGAGGAGCACACCGGGGAGCAAGAATGGGAAGTTTTGGGACGAAGAGGCTTTTCCGAGGCTATTTTTGCACCGGCAGAGCCAGCTTGGCACCGTACCGTACACCATACAGTAAATTGCCGTAATTACGGTAAGTTACGATCCTCCAAAATCGTAATCACGCCGTAATTTACAAAATTACGGTACGTACAGTATAAAGCGTACCGTACCGTACACCGTACAATGCATAGGCCTGCTATTACCGTATTAAACAAATTGGGCAGTATTATACAATTGCAAAATTTGCCTTTTTGCTGATTGTTTTGCCGGTCTTTGGCCTTTTTAGGCAATTTCCGCCCCAACAACGACCTTTCAGAGAGCTTTTTATGCTATTTCACAATATACTAATAACATTTAATATATTGGAAAAGAACTGGGGACGCTTTGGGTGATTTTGGGGCGAATCGGGTCCATTTTGGGTCAAAAATCGGCACTCCCTAAATTGCTTAAAAATCCGATCGTATTATACGCGTATTCCGTATTTAACGCGTATTTTACCCTATTGAATGTTCCAAATGACCGTATGATACATCGCTGGTGTTCACATTTTTTAGCCTGGAGAGTATGCAGTCCATGCAACGGATCTGAATTGTGTCACAGGAACCCTCAGAAAAGAAAAGAAAAAGACGCTCAGCAGAAGTCCACACTGATAAGGGTTAGTGCTCACAAGCGAAAAAGCAGAAGTCAACGCTGGTTAAGATCAGGACATTCAGGAAAGGCTTGCAGTTAGTGCTCACAACGTGTTAAAGCAGAAGTTGATACTGGATAAGGTGCATTCAGGAAAGGCTCGCAGCTACTGCGCACAAGTGTTAAATCAGAAGTCGAAGCTGCATAATAAGATCAGCGTGCATTCAGGAAAGGCTCGCAGCTAGTGCCCACGAGCTTAAAAGCAGAGTCGATGCTGATTGAGATCAGCGTACATTCAGGAATGGCTCGCAATTAGTGCTCACAAGAGTTGAATCAGAAGTCGACGCTGGATAAGATCAGCATGCATTCAGCAAAAACTTGCAGTTTGGGCTCACGGGCATAAGAGCAGAAGTCGATGCTGATTGAGCTCAGGGGGCATTCAGGAAAGGCTCACAGTAAGGGATCAGATTTGTAAAAGAAATTGACGCTGATTGGGATCAGCGTGCAATCAGGGAAGACCTGCAGTTGGGCTCACAAGCGTTAAAGCAGAAGTCAAAGCTGATTGAGTTCAGCATGCTCTCATTTGCCTGAATCCCACCAAGGAAGGTGAGCACAACGGTTCTCTCACTTCACACCTAAATGCCCCTCTGTCGATACGTTTGACTGCCGACTGTGCATGCAAGCATGCCTGAACGCAATTTCTCTGTGATTTTCATGATGGACGTGGAACTAATACAGGGTTGGCCAGAGTTCTGTATGTTTACAAAATGTGCACGACTGTACACCTGGAGGTTTATTACAAAACACTGCATGTGCAGTGAATCATGCTCTGTGTGTATGTTTATTGCCAGTGTATGTTTATTGCCAGCCGTAAGGATCAGCGTACAGCAGTGGATTCTAAGTGGAAAAGATGCTTAGCACTACGCCTTGTCTTCTGTACTATGCCGTGACATTAAGCCGTATGTTCTGCAAGGCACGCTTTGGGCGTATTTTATGTGGCGCAACGGTGAGTGGAGAACGGTGAGTGGAATGTGCGACAACGGCTGGCATAAATTAGAATAAAGTATGCACTCGTTCACACACACACACACACACACACACACACACACACACACACACACACACATGCACGCACGCACGCACGCACGCACAGACACACAATGTATTCTCTTGTAACACAGGTGGTGTGTTCAGAACCATCCCTTAGATCATATACCACATCCTGACCTACGACACATCCCTAAATATGAGCTCAGTGTGAAACACCTGAACTCAGGTTATTGTAGTGTAGCATAAAGTGAAATGTCCTCACTTTCTGGTTTTCTCCGGTTTCAACTTCCCTTCTCCATTCTTTTTATTCCTTGGACAACACGACTCTCTCTTTAGCTTACTTCCCCCCCTCCCTCACCTCTTTTCTATATTTAAGTCCTTCGTTTTCTCCCGTTTCTCTGGTTTATCTGAGTTGTTGTGTTCTCCTTGGTAATAATGACAGAGCCCTATGCACCTCACGATGCAAGCGAAATAGAACTACATCACACCCTAATATACATCTCACCCTGACGTTGCACCCAAACTCTAGGAAAAAGTATTTATATAACACGTTTCCGTAAATGACATTGCATTATTGATTAATGTCCAGATGTTCTTGCTGTAAGTATCGATCATACACGGCCTTCATACGATCTGGCCAACTTGTGCAAGGATAGGATGTGACAGTCTACATAATGAGAGATGAACTCACTTTTCTCCGAACTCGTCAAGTTGGTCGCCGTAGGCCTTGTACAGAACCTGTGTAGAAACAATGGGGACTTCTATACTCAGGGTCGAATATGGAGTGCATGTGTGTGTGAGTTTGTATATATGTGTGTGTGTGCGTGCGCGTGTGTGCGTGTGTGTGTGTGTGTGTGTGTGTGTGTGTGTGTGTGTGTGTGTGAGCGCGTGCATAACAATGGGGACTCATGCATGTGGAATATGGAGTGCATGTGTGTGTGAGCTTTTGTGTATGTGAGTTTGTGTGTGTATGTGTGTGTGCGCGCGCGTGTGCGTATGTGTGTGTGTGTCTGCACGCGTGGGTGCATGTGTGTATGTCGTTGTGTTTATGCGTGTAAGTAGGCGCGTGCAAGTGAATGGGTTGTGTGTGTGTGCATACGTACGTGTGTGTGTGTGCGGACACGAAGCTACTTACTTTGTCTATAACCACTAAGACTTCCTTTAGATATCTGAGTCATGCAAACTATACGTGGTGAGGAACAAGGGTCAATTTGACTTTACATTTGCAAACTATGCAAAATTTACGGAAGTAAGAACAAACAGGAGCCAGCGTGGGTAAATAAACGCTCGAACACGTGCTCACCGTCATTATTCTATCTTTTGTCGAATTGGTGGAGTTTTATACGGGATGACTACTAGGTAATGGCTCAACCCATAACCCAGTATTTGTTCCTATCCTATGCCGAAAGTACTTACACTATGGTGTTAATTTCCTATTTTTAATTTCTCCCTGAAGAAAAGGCCCCAAACCAGTGCTCATACAACGCAGGGGCCCACCAAAAAAGCCACGCAGAATTGACGCACGAGACTGAACACACAGACACAGTTACGCAATGCTGACCAAAAAAAGCAGGGGCGCAGGGCACAGATAAGCGACAAATATCCATAGACAGAACCTTCACACAGAAAAATATGGGCCTATGCAAAAATAGGATTTACTTAAATAATATATTATATTAGCAGGAGGCGTCAAGGATCATAACTTTTTGGCGTCAAGTTTCAATTGAAATATAAATTACATATTCACGATCGATTGGTATATAAATGAGTCAATTCTGAGGGGGTTGGGG
>Ga0307960_1001710_pt1 | contig 12814 bp, 7 predicted proteins | sample OrgLakmetagen542_FD_201832 | JGI IMG/M metagenome (GOLD analysis project Ga0307960, IMG submission 201832) | Saline water microbial communities from Organic Lake, Antarctica - #542 | ecosystem: Environmental > Aquatic > Non-marine Saline and Alkaline > Saline | place: Antarctica: Organic Lake... | reverse complement strand
TTGCAGTGCAAAATTGTGAATTTTTTACTTTTAGGGGGGGGGCAGTTGCGCATTTTGACCACAATGTATTATATTTTTTCACGGTGGATCTATGGTCGTATGGTATACGGTTCTGGCCAACCGTACTTATACGTTTCAGCAGAGGGCAAACTGTGCAATTTTGTAGCGCAGCAGCCTTCGGGTGTAGTAATAAATGAGTAGACTGAAAAAGGCCTTGCATCTGAATGATCATTCACACAGCTAAACCTGCATCTTTGATTGATCATGAGCTTGCCTAATCTGCAACCTCTCATTCTTGCTAAACCTGCAAAGGCGAGGGCACAGTGCTCCAGTACCTGGTAGATCAGGCCAAGAAGGGGACAGCTGGAAAGCCATCAGCTTGTGGATACTATGTGAAGGACTTGGACCTGTACAGTGAGCTGGTCCACCTTCCAGCAGTCAGGTGCGTCAGTGTGCCCTGATTTTATTTGGTTAGGGTGCGGCTGAACTTCATTTGTACCTGATTGGGGTACCAGCACTATAATCCACAAATGCACTAGATACTTGCAAGACACACTATTGCATCAACTACTTGTCTTTTGAAATAAGTTGAATCGGAAAGAGGTCAGAGCTTGAGCAGGCACAATTACAGCAAGCTGTGAAATAACTACTTCAAAACACTTTAAAAGGAGAGCGACTTGTGACAAAAGAAAAAAGGGAAAAGGGTAATAAAAGCAAATTCTACAGAGAGTTAGAATGGCATCGTTAGCGCTGCGTCACACAAACTCAGCAAAACGGCTTTTGCTTATGACCAGAACCACCTTCCTGAATTTAAATGACAAATCCCCGTTGCTTTCATGCATAGCTGCTGAGGTCTTGTACAGCATTATTATTCAAGCTGATTGCTCTGTCAATATTTGAATCATTTTCCTTCCAAGCAGCTCAAGCTGTTAAAATAGCGTGGCTGTTTGCTCATTTGTTCACAAGCTGATCACACTTTTGCCTTACTACTGGCGCATGCTGCTTGTTATGCGTTGCAAGCGGGCACCCACGTTTACTTACGGGGATGCACGCATAACAACCTCAGGGCTTCCGTGGAATCTTTGCTGTCAGCCATTTGCCCTGACGACATCCTATGCTTTCATTTCGAGCTGCTGGGGGTAACCCTGACAAGGCCCTTGATGTACCTCTTCGGGTACCTAGGAGGAGTGGGCCGCCATTGTGGTGAGTGTTGCTAGTGTGAAGTATGAGTGAAATTTGTTTTTTCAGGCGTGCTTGAACTGGCTAATGAGTGTCACCATCAAACAAACTGTTTGCTGCAGTGCCATTTGTATGCCTTGACACTCGGCCTGCAACCTGTGTGGGAGGGCCTTGGCCCCTTAACATTTTGTATCCCGAGATGTGCCTGGTACAGCCGTTGGCATTAGATATCAGTATGATCTCGAAAGCAGTGTTGCTAAATTCCCAAGGTTTTTCAACTACATCCAAAATGCAGTGTGTGATTCACACAACTCCTTTAAAGGTGTATAGCGTGTGACTCTCACACAACACCTTTAAAGGTGTATGGGGTATTTAATTGAAACCACCCTAGGAGACCCTGTGTTGTCTTTGAAAGGTCTCTTGGGCCTGTGACTGACATATTTTGGCACAACCCTGTTCAATCAGGACTGTCTCAGCAATATGGTGGCAGCAAAACACAGGTTGTTGTAAAGAGCAGCAAACTTTGTCATACAGGCTCCCAAGAGCCCAGCATGATTTATCCCTGACCCCTGCGTCCTTGTCAATAAGCAGCCTGTCAGGTTGTGCTCTTAATGGGATGCAAATAACACACCCTGCTTGTTTTTGTACTCGCATCTGCCCTTGTTCATGCTTTGCAGAGGATGATGGGCTCCAATTCATCAACCTCTGTCTACCCATCCCCAGCGTCATGGAGAGGCAACTGCCCAACATAGTGGAGTGGTACGCGCATTGCATATTGCATGCGACGACATCTTGATGCTTAGTGTAGTGCAGCCAAGACAGGCAAAAGACTGCTATTTGGCTGCTCCATATGGTGGTAACGGCGCTATGTTCCCAATGTATTTATGCATACCAACAGCTGTATGGAGGCAGAAGTAGTGGAATGGGTAGTGAAATGGTTTAAACGAGCGATTGTTTTTAAAGTGAATTCACTCTGCATATTGAGGGCCACCAGGACTTTTGAGCACATTCATCATTTTTTGCTTTGCTAGATGTTTCCTTGCAACCTCATACAACGACAGGTACATGGACAATGCAGACGACCCCCAGGCCCTCGCAAAGCATGCAGCGCGAAATGCACCAAAGTAAGGAGTTTAGAGGCTTTATATTTTGGATTTAACGTCCACACCTGGAAAGAAAGCATGGCTCGAATGATGAGAAGAAAATTTAACGGCTTCCTTACACTTTTGACAGCATGATGAGGCTGATCCAAAATTTGTTCCATCGTGTGCAGGGAGCAGGCAACTAAGCTTCATTACACCAACCACTCAAAGACGTTTCTGGATCCGGTGAGGCTCTTGTGATTTTGTGATGTGCCACAGTTTTTATTTTCCAAGGATGCCTCGTACTGCGTGGTGTATTCATATATAATACATGTATTGTATTTAACGCGTACCGTAGGGTACCGTAAATGCAAGGTTGGAAAAACCCAATTAATAAACCCCAATGCGAGCAATGCAAGGGGGGCAACACATAATTAATCGACACAATGCAAGCCTATGCGAGGGCCTTCTGGCCCTATGAGCTGCACCTACATGCGTATGCACGTGCGTGTGCGCGCGTACATATGCGTGCGTGCGCATGTGTGTGTGCGTGCGCGTACATGCGTGTTTGTGTGCGTGTGTATGTGTATGTGTGTGTATGTGTGTGTGAGTGTGTGTGTGTGCGTGCGCGTACGTGTGAGCGTGTGTTGTGTAATTGCATGTGTGTACGGTTGTGTGCATACATGCGTGCATGCATTGTGTACGTGTGCGTGCGTGCGTATGTGTGTGTGTGTGCGTGTGTGTGCGCATACGTGTGTACGGTTGTGTGTGTGTATACATATGTATATATGTCCCATACATGTATGTTTGTGTGTGTGTGCATGCGGGTACGTGTGCGTGCGTGCGCATGTGTGCGTGCGTGCGCTTACGTGCGTGTTTGTTTGTGTGCGTGCACGTATGTGTGTGTGCGTGCGTTTTGTACTTGTGTGTGTGTGCGTGCGCGTACGTGTGTGCATGCGCGTGCGTGTGTGCATGCATGTAGGTGTGTGTGTATGTGTCTGTGCATGCGGGTACGTATGCGTGCGTGCACATATAAAGGCGTCCTTCCTCTTGGTGTCCTTTTTCCCCAAGAGAGGCCAGCCTTCCAACCTGTATGTCCCCCTTGGGGGCCTTGAGGGGCGGCTTGGGAGGCTTTCCCATCCTGTCCCTGTTCATGCTTAAAATTTTCAATTAATTACAATGCGAGCTTCGCGAGGCCCTTGCCACTTAATTATTCAAATGCTCCCGACACACCGCGAGGGGTTCAAAAAAGTTCGTGTAGCGCGGTGATAGTAGTACAGTACGGTACATTACCGTACTTAACAAATTGAGCCGTATTATACCACTGCAGAATTAGGTGAGTTTGCCGATTCTTAACCTTGTTAGGCAATTTCTCGACCAGAAAGCGAGCTTACAATTTCATACTATAATGTCAGAGGTGGACAACTCCCCCCCAAATGGGCATGGTCTTCAAATGTTCCCCGTGTATGGGCCCCGAAATTGGGCAATTTCAAACTAGCTCCAGAGCACTTCTGCTTGATATTGTCTAATTTCAGGGCACATGCCTGGTACGCCGCGGTGTGCACCCCACTTTTAACCACCAATCTGTTATATATCACCACCAACTGACCCGATTTGTGTCATCTTTACATGAATATCATTGCAACAAATATGGGGCAAAACGGAGCAGTAGTTGGCCAGGTACCAGGTAGCATTTTGGCCCATTTCCCTTGAAAATTTCAGCATAAGGGGTGCCAAAAAGGGTGGAATACCAAGTTCCACCAAATCCGGTTTTCAGCATGTCAAACGATCTCTGATTATAAAAGAAGTACTCCTGTCATGTTTTGAGGTGAAAAGAGGCCCTGGGTAGAGCGTAGTGGCTCAATACGTAAACATTCAGTCACTTAGTGCCAGAATTTGAACCGGATTTCTGCCCAGACCACTGCGGTAGACCTCAAACTTCATGAAACATCTAATTATGTTATTTAAACACGATTTGCACCGAAAAAGGAACAGTTCAGGACATCTACTCAGTCGGCCCCCTCTGCTATAATATGTTAACAACATATGATATTTAGGAAAAGAATATGGAGACTTTTTGGGGTCCATCTGGGGACAAAGATTGGCACTCCCAAAATTGCTTTGATTTACGATTGCTTTACATACGTACTTAGTATTCGACGCATAATTTACGTAACGGACGTCCCAAGTTACTGTATGACACATCCCTGATATTTTCTGGAATTGTGTTTCATGATCTCGTACATGATAGTGTCCTCAGGGTTTAGGGTTTGTTGTTTTCCCTGTGCATTTGAGGGATGCATTAGTTCATATAATAGGTCGAGGTTCAGACGACACAAAGTAAACTTAACTTCTTCACTATTCTTCCTCTATACTTGCCTCATCAGAGGCCTGCCGCCACTTCTGTCGTGATCCGGCAAACACCAATGTGGAAGAGCACAGAAGGGGCTTCAGCAGAACCTTGTGTAGGAGGGTCTGAGCTGAGGGCCTTGACGGACCAAAAGGAGGAAGGTGTGTGATTGAGATTGTGATCGAGTGTTTGAGGAAGTATAAACGAGGAAGGTGTGTGATTGAGATTGCTAAAAACTGTCTCCTTCTGCAATTTCTCTTCTCCTCGGCAAATAATCGATGGCCCACTGTCAATTTCTGTGGAAGCATTTCTCACCGTTTTTCACCTGTACAAAGACCTACTACAAGGTGGCGCTTTCCCTACTTGGTTATTTCTTTGGCTGCACGCTGCTGCACGTATGTATTTGTTCATCTTTGAATGGAGTTTGCACACCTTTTGGCTAACTACTACGTCAAAGCACTCTTGATCCATGCAGACAAGACAATGGTTCAGCCTGCGGACCTTGTGTCAGGCAACCTAGGCCATGCTGTGATTGTAGCGGGAGGCTGGTGCCGCATCAGCAGCAACTTCTGCACTCCCTCGCACATGCTGAAGGTATTAAGCCCTAGGGGCTACAAGCAGGAGCTCGTGATGGAGCAGAGGCACGTAAGTCACAAGGGAAGGGGGGCAAGTTGAGTGGATTTTGACGCTGTGCAAAGCGCTTTAAGGTAGTAAATAAAGAAGCACTGCTGGCAGTGCATGCACTGTTGGCAATGCATGTAGCAGGAAGAGCAGGCACGCAGCTGCCTGAGCTCGATAGATCAGTTGAGCATGAGAGCAAGGTGGCAGGTGTTAAGTCATCATACATCATAAGCTGGGCTCCCGTCGTTTTCCATTCCAGGCCTTCTTTGTCACACTGGACGGAGACTGGGAGCGTAAGCTGGGATCCCCCTTGCTCCTCACAAACTGCATCTTGCGGGCTCTGCATGCCCGCCCAGCCTTCAGCTGCACAACAGAGACCGACAGCTTTGTGGCTCTTTTTTGCTTCGTCCTTCTCAAGGCACGGCAGCAGGGGTGGCAACTTAAGCTCCTGATCCAGACCAGCCTGGGAGGGGTAGCAGCAGGAGCAGACGCAAACGTCAGGGCGACAAGTACAAGAGAAATAGGAACAGCAGCAGCAGCGATTTCAGAGGCGGATGCAGCAAGCATGGCATCAGCAGCAGCAGCAGCAGCCCGAGATACAGCTGCAAAGGGAGGTACGGCACAGGAGGCGGATGCAGCAAGCATGGCGTCAGCAGCAGCAGCAGCAGCAGCAGCAGCCCGAGATACATCTGCAAAGGGGGGTACGGCACAGGAGGTGCCGGTGTCCAGCCTGGAAGATCACCTTCCTTCTTGCTGTGCTAGTGTGTCATACCCATACTCCAATTCCGCCAGATGCAGCTGCGTGGGGTGTGGGCTGCGACGGGAGCTGCTTCATCAGAGGAAGCAAGAATGTGAGGCTGCAGGGCTAGCGTACTCTGCTCGAGTAGAGGATGGCAAGGTTGAGCAGAAGCAGCAGCAGCAGCAGCGGCAGCAGGAACAAGAAAATCCACATCAGGAGAAGCAGCAAGAGGATGAGCAGCAGCAGCAGCAGCATGAAGAGCATCTGCAGGAGAGGCAGCAGCAGGAAAGCAATGGGAATGCATTTGGGCTTCGCCGCTCTGCTAGGGCCACTGTGAGACAGAGCGTGCATTTAAAGAAGCAGCAGCGTCCAGAGCAGCAGCACCAGCAGCAGCAGCGGGAATTGCAGCAGATTTTGGAGAAGGAGCGGCAGCAGGCCGTGAAGGCCCGGAGCATGACAGCTGGTTTTGTGCAAAGCTGGCTGCCTCGCTTTATCAGCCTGGCATCTTGCTGTGAAGATCCAACCACGCACCAGCTATCCAACAAGTCCTATTGGCTGGCCTTCAAAGGCCACCAGTGTGATATATGCGGCGAGTGCTTGGAAATCCAGGTGAACGCCAGTATAAGGTGGCCAAGCAGTAGGCAGATGTTCAGGCTGGATTGAACACACTCTTGCAAATCAGCGCTGTACTTTTTTGCTCATTTAAAACCTATGACATGTGATGGTTTTGGGTATTCTCATGTAAGTTGTGCTCTTGGATTGCTGTCGCACATGTTTCTTGGCGAAAAAACATCTTGGCAGCCTAAACCCAAACATTAAAGCAAACCTGCTATTTCTGAACTAGTCTGTTTCGGCCTTGACTGTGTTTCTTGCCAGAGGATCCTGCTTGTGCCACCTGGACACCCTCTAGCTGCAAGAGCAGTCCCTTCTTCTGTAGAGGGACGACAGGCAGCTCAGGGTGAGCAGAAGAAGAAGACACAGGGGCGGAGGAAGAAAGGGCAGCTGCAGCAAGAGGTAAGTCAGCCCACTGCTTTTTCACATTGAAGCTGTCTCCTTACACTGACAAATTATGATGAGCAATCGTACCACTGCAGATGCCTCCGTCTTAGAAGACAAGGAGACAATATGGCAAGCAAATAAAGACAAGCGCATTACACACATGTCACTTGCCTGTGAAATTTCAGGTATAGTTTCTTTGTTAGGGGGGTGACAACACACAAGGAAATGAACACGCCGTAATGCTCATTGCCTCCTGCACCAAAAGCTTCAATTTTGCAAACTGTGGATTACTGTGAGACGGTATATCACCACGTACCGCGGACGTTTCTGACCCCCCCGCGGTGTGTCGGGAGCATTTAAATAACCAACTTGCAAGGGCCTTGCGGAGTACGCATTGGGGTAAAATATTTAAATTTAAGCATGAATGGGAACTGGCCGGGAAAGCCTCCCCGCCCCTCAAGGCCCCCAAGGGGGACGAACAGCTTGGGGTTGTAGACTTCTTCAAGCCTAGTAATTGGACAGCAGACAAGAAGAAGGCAGCAGAGGGGAAGGCAGCAAAGGCACACGCAGAACGTGTTGCAGGGGACAGGGCAGCACAGGCGGAGTGGAATGCTGCAACGTTTGGGTTGCAGTAAGGAATTGGTTGATGCGGCAGGTGAGGAAGGACACCAAGAGGAAGGGCACCTTCAATCCCTTCACATGCGCGCACACACGTACACGCACGTGCACAAACATGTACGCGCGCACGCACACGTACGCGCATGCACACACACATGTACACGCACACACACACACGTACACGCACGCACACATGTGCACGCACGCGCACACGCGTGCATGTGCAGCTCCAAAGGCCCTCGCATAGGCCGCTTTGGGGCAAGAAAAGAGTTTCCTGGTATAGGCTTGCATTGGGGTTTTCAAAAGTCGCATTGGTCACAAGTCTCTACGGTATATAGCTCTGCAGTTGGGAACTACAAGCTCAGTTTGCTCTTCAGACCACCTTTTACGGCCCTCAGGTTATCCAATGCCCAACATACGCTTCAAAACCCTGTTATGGGGCTTACAACTACAGGAAGAGGCGCGCCACCAGCAGGAGATTGGAGGCTGTGTCCAGGAAAACGTGCAGCATCAAGAACATGTGCTTAGCTTCCTTACTGAATGGAACTCGGAGAAAGAGCAAACCCTGCCTGCTGAGCAGCAAGTGCGGTAAGTCTTATGAGAGCACATATCCTAACTCTTTTTCGTGTGAGCTTGGAAAAGGAGCAAGCCCTGTCTATTGTGAGATGACGTTTAAGTTTTGAAATCAACGCTCAAGTAACCTGCTTGGCAATAACCTACGGTGAATTGTGGCAAGCGCATGTCTGGCTAAACCAAACGCAAATGCCATTCTTGCTCATTGCAGGCGCATCTGTCTGGGCTGCTTCCTGGACAGCAGGCATCGCAAGTGCACAAAGCGCGGATGGCTCCGACCTCAAAACACAGCTGCCATACTGCTCCTTCGCCACCATTCCCTGCGCGCCTTGGAGAGTCAGCTCCAGGTAGCTTCTTTAGGCTTAGGCTATGTTCTTTGTGGCCCTGCAATCAGCAGGAAAGCAGATCATCTGTTGGAGCAATACAGCACCTCCTGATCAGGGCGCCACAGTTAAGGAGCAATAAGTGTGACTTTAAAGCATTGAATGTTTTACATTGGATACATTGGATTTAGGCTTGTTGAGTTGCGCGGTACGGTACGATTACAATTTGTACGGTACAGACCGTAATTGCTGAAATATAGGGTACTACCGTAATTGTCACACCGTATTTTACCGTAATCACGGTGTGCGGTGTACGGTACGGTGCCATGCTGGCACTGCCAGTGTGAAAATGACCTCTCCACCGGGTGGAATCCACCCCAAAACCTCTTATTTTTGCTCCCCAGTGTGCTCCTCCCATGTGCTGATGCCACACATTGCTTCTTTGAACGACCCTGAGGCTGGGTTGAGCCTGCATCAGCTCAGGGGAAGGGCCCAGCAGTGGCGTTTGGGCCGAAATTGGAGCCAAACGGCCAAATTACGGTTTAAATTGCACTGTTAGATCGGACACTCTCTTTTCAAACAGACTGTACTTACACTGTATTGTACGGCGTATTATGGTACGGTATTGTAATTTACGGTCGAGAATCTGAAGTACGGCGTATTTCGACAAGCCTGATTGGATTTCACATTGGCTGCACGAGTATAGTGGAATTCCTAAAGCCCTTAACTGCCACATTTTTGCTGTGTGCATTTTGTAGGTACCTAGCTTTGTTAGGAAGCTGTTTAATTTGTAGCCTTCAGAGCAAGATGAGTGAAAATAAGTAGCAGGATAATTATGTGCTGTATGAACGTAGCCTTTGTGTATCATGCCTTGCAATATTCTCCATCTTTTCAATTCTAAACTGCTCACACCTTCAGTCTGAGATCACGCTGCCATTTCCAGCTCACTCAATGGTCGGAGTCTTGATATTCCCCGTTACCATCTTGCTATAACAGGCATACGTGGATGAGAACGGTGGTGCTGAGCTCTTCAACCGCGCCCTGACCATCCTGCCAAGAAGTTTCTTGTGATGCAGGTTTCCCTGCTAGAGCGACCTACCGAGCAAAGCTTATTATCCTGGCAAGTCTCTTGCAAGTTAGCAGACGTCCTTGAGTTGTGGTCGTTGATGACTTTGATATTTGCGCATGTTGATATTGTTTTCTGATTTGAGCGACATTTTGTTGTGATGGCGAAATGTCTCAACTCTTTCTTTAGTACTGTGGCATTCAGGCCAGCAACTTTTAAGAGTGCAGAATGGAAGGGGAGTGGTTAGGTTGTCACACACGTTGCTTTGAGTAAAATGATGGTGTGGAGTTTTTTGCGGTGTCCTAAGAAGGGTACCCAAAGCAGGTTTTATTGTTTGTGCCTATTTAATGCCACTCAGACATGTGAGCAGACGGAATGCAGCAAGGCAGCATATTGTAGGTGCTGCCTCGCTTTTGGCAAATGGGGCAAACGCGTAAACTTCATGTGTGGTTACTTGCACGTCAATGGCAATTTCTTAACTTCCTTTCTTGTTTTCTTGACCTCAGTGCCTTTTGTTACCAGCCTCTGGTATTAAGTTTTGAATGAAGAAATTACCAGAGGGCGTTATCTGGAGAAAAGCTCAAACATGCTCATTTCTGCATTCAAGGGGCAACTGCATACACTTTAACTCGTCAAATTGGACCCAAAGGACACACACACACAAATGGGGCCCTTAAGGCTTGCAGCAGCTACTTGCAATTTTCCCTTTTACTTCTCGAGGATAAACAAAGTGGTTGAAAACTGGGGTTGAAGAGCGGTTGAAAGCAACTGCAATTGAAATCTGTGGTTGAAGCGATTGGAAGCAACTGCAACTTCCTTTACACAAAAACGCAGTTGAAGCGCGGTTGAAGCGGTTGAAATCAACCGCAATTAAAAAGCAGTTGAAATCAATTGCAGTTAAAAAGCGGTTGAAATCAACCGAGAAGAGCATTTGGAATTTACATTGAATTCAACCTCTGTTGGACCTCTCTGACTGGGCCTTTTTTGTCTGCCGGTAAAAGAGTTTTACGGTACTCGGTACCAAAGTGCCTTACTTTTCCTTAACTTCATGTGGGGAGTGGTTTTCACTGCCTGCGTAGTTCTTTTATTCTTTTCAACCGCAGCCGCTTCAACCACACTTCAACTAATTCCTATTGTGTCTGACAATCTAGCTTCACACTGATGCTGCCTTTATAAGCTACCAGGACATGTGCTCAGCTTTAGTTCGCCCTGCGTAGGTAGCGAGAAATGACAGGGCTAAATGCACATGTTAGATACCCATATCTACGAGTAGCTGCTGGGTGCTTGGGGATTGGCGTATTAATTTGCTATTCTCGCCAACCACTTGGTGACTTTGCTCCATTGTTTTTGCAATAGTCTTCATATCTTATAAGGATTCTACAACACAAAAATCACTCAGTTTGGTGCGCTGGCTGGTCAGACAAAGTGGTAGGAGGCAACAGAGGGAGATTGGAAGCATCTCTGTAGTAGCACCGCCAGCCATCAGCAGGTCCACCTTATCTAGACAGCACCGACCCTAAGATTACAGCATACTTCAAGGTAACATCCGCCTTATTGAGATCAAGTACTTTGAGGACGCTATACCTCAAAACCAGCTGAGCGCCGCGCAGAAACAGCAGAAAGAACTCTGCGACAACTTCCACTACTCTCCACCGCTTCCTTTGTTGTGGAGGAGTTTGACGGCACCGCCCGGTACCAAAGTGACTCCTTTCCCTAAATTAATGTGAAGAGTGCTTTTCACTGCCTGCGCAATTTCCTTATTCAAGAATTGTTGGCAGAAGTAACAATTTCCTGCTGTCAGATGGGGACAAGTCAGCTGCTGTGCAGCCATTTTTTGGTGTGATACAAGGGTGCCCCCTCTCCCCCCTACTGTTTACCTGCTTGGTCGCATGCTCTTGACAATAACATGTCAAAGTGACAATAACACGTTGAAGCGCAGAGTTTGCCGGATACAATAGCAAGTTACGCGCAAGGTGCAACTCGTAGCTGTTATCTTTTATAGCGGAGGACTCATGCACTGTCAACAAGCGTGCATAAGTCCTCCGCTATAAAAGCTAACGGCAGCAGCAGGGCTACATACCATCTGTGTCGTACAAATCAAAGCTAGAGTTACCAACCATTTACTTGAACAACATTAACAGCGTGGCTGATAAGGCGCAGGGCGCGCTCACCGATTTCACTGTGAAAACACGTGCTGTTTGCTGCTGACCTGTCCTTCCAATGAACAAGAGGAGGATGTGCAGACCAGGCGTAACAAGCTGAGAATGAACGCTGAAAGGAAGCCTTTCTTGACTGAGTCTCTCACTGAAAACACACAAAAGTCAGAGGCCCAACTCTGAAATTTTGTCCCCTCTTTTGTTTTTTGAGGGTATTACATAAGATAGCAAACTCCCTACTACGCTGGAAAGAAAACGGGAAAGGAACAGAAAGAAAAGAAAAGGCTACGCTAGTAGTGGTAACACACTAGCATTGATGAAGGGATTGAGACTCACAATCTCCCCACCATAAGTCAGAAAAAGAAAGGAAGTCTGCCTGAAAACCCCTCCCACCTAGGGAAAAAACCAAACATAAACCCACACGTTGAAAAGCAGAGAGAGCAGGTACCTCTGTCAGAGGAGCAGAACTACCACCACACAGCCTACTCTGCACAAAGCACTGCCTGAGCAGCACCTTAACCACCTCTAACCTTAATAAGCTAACACAAGAACTAGCTCAAGTAAGACAGCAGCTGGTTCTGCAGCCAATCCCAGCACACAAAGATACTGCTATGATACTGGCAAGGTCTAGTAGCGTGAAGCAATTACCAAAATTGAGCCATAGCGGGGTCGCGATGGTACCACCTCCGAACACAAAGCGCCTTTCCCACTAAACTTGTAAGTAACAGCAGCAAAGGTCAACTCCCAGCGAAGAGTAACAGATAGAAGGGCAGCAAAAGGGGATGGTTGGACGAAAAAGGGAGGCAAGGGGGGAGACCTAAGGGGAAAAGAGAGAGGTCCAGGTGGAGAAAGTTGGATTCAAAGAACCCACAGGAAGCTGCCCAAGAAAGACCAGAGCGGCAGAGCAAAATTGAGAGTTGACTGAGGCCTGGATACACACACTACCAAAAGAGCATCAGACACAAAGGCAAGAGAAGCTGCCCCCCCTTTATAAAGTAATTACTTTAATGGTGTATGGCTTCCCTACTAATCATTCAAATATGCCCCCGAAGGGGGGGAGCGACGATCCCCTAAGGGGATCGTTCGCTCGCACTCGCAGGGACCCCGT
>Ga0307960_1001707_pt1 | contig 12840 bp, 9 predicted proteins | sample OrgLakmetagen542_FD_201832 | JGI IMG/M metagenome (GOLD analysis project Ga0307960, IMG submission 201832) | Saline water microbial communities from Organic Lake, Antarctica - #542 | ecosystem: Environmental > Aquatic > Non-marine Saline and Alkaline > Saline | place: Antarctica: Organic Lake... | reverse complement strand
AGAGCGGGGGGGGGCATCCTCTCCGTTCGCCACTAACAACAATACATATTTTTCGCTACCGCCCCCCTAAAAATCTGAACCGCTCCCCCTAGAAATAAATATATAATTTACCACCGTTTCACAAGTAATATGTCACCGCCCCCTCCAAATAACTGTAATTAGGGGCGGTGATATACTTTATGTACGGTAACTTGGGGTCAAGGGTGTGAATGGGGGGCTGGATTTGCGCCACTTCCTGCCAGAAAGATGGCATGGGTGTTGAAATACGGATGTGAAGGGGGGGCTGGATTTGTGCCATTTCTACACCCATGCATGGGTACAACCACCTTTTTGGCAGGGATATGGCACGAATCCAGCCCCCGATGCACACAGCAGACCCCAAACCCAATGTTTGTGTGTTTCATGTTTCTTCTTTCTACCCGGAACCATTAAAAGTCGAAAAATTGTGAGGCTCGTTTCAGGTACGAAATTTGGCTGGGAATGGTGGGCCTGACTTTAAACGCATGATTCATTCTACTTCTGCCTTTGTCAACATACATGAAGGCCTTGCTTGCTTAATCAGGAGACGAAAAGGCCTCACATAGGCTCACATTGTGTTTAATGATTATGTGTTGCCCCCTCGCATTGCTTGAATTAGGGTTTATTAATTAATATTTTAAAGCTCGCATTCGTTACGGTACTGTACGGATTTTCTTTACTGTTTTCACCAACGGAAAACATGGAACGACCGTATTATGTGGTTGCATCACCGCCCCCCCCCCAAAAAAATAAGGGGCTACCGTACCTTTCCTATATCACCCTGGTTAAATAACGTTTTTTGTGCTCCGGATTGATGCCGGCATTGTTTGTTATATATTTATTTTGAGGCTCTGGGGCTGTCCGGGATTGCTGAAAATAAAGTTTGGCGGGTGACTGATTGGTGATGAGCAGCTCCCTGGGGCCTTCCCTCGCCTCCCTCGCTCCCCACCCAGGCCCCGCCCCAGCCCCGTCAGCAGCACCTGTCGCGCCCCAAGGGGTGTACCAGCGGAAAGCAAGCAGCTTCAAACCGGCAGCGAATGCCGACCGAGCCATTCGAGATTGAGGTTTGGGTTGCTGGTGTGGAGGTTAAGGATGAGAAAGTTGCAGTGGTTGCACATGCAGGCACAAGGCAACTCGGCAGTTGACAATTACCCAGGTGGGGTAGCTCATACAGAGAGGTCACGCACCCAGGCCCATGCCCAAGCTGCACCATCAGCACGTGCATGCACAAGCAAGGCACACAGCGGCAGCAGCAACAGCGGCAGCAGCAACAGCGGCAGCAGCAACAGCTGCAGTAGCAGCAGTGAGGGGAGCACCAACACACATGCAAGATACACACGTACTAACGCGCATGTGCACACATACGCACACACACACGCACCGGCTGGGCTAAATGCCCACCAGGGTTGGTGCGGGAATGGCTAAAATATTTCTTGAAAGGGCCCCTGGGGTTACCCGGGTTACTTTTAATATTTGTGAATTTTGGGTTCCGGGGTGAATACGGTAAGGTGCAGTATATCAAGGATGTGTTTTAATTTGTTGCAACAGATCTCTTGCTGGTGAATCACTTCTGGGCGGAAAACTGCAATGTAATCTGCTTAAAAAATATGCAAACAACGGACTAGTTTTAATCAGTACGGCTAAATGTAGGATAACCAACAGGACAAACGATACAAGTATGATGCATCCTTGCATGACATAATTATGTCATCATGAAATGAATAAATTGTCCTGCTTCCAAACTGTGACATTTGGTATCCTCTTTCTTGCACAGCATCTTTGGAACTAAGCCACCACTTCTTGCATCTGTTGCTACTGTTGCAGAGCAAAGACGCTGACCGAAAGAGAGAGGTTGCTCCATCCACTACACTTTTTGTGGTGAATTTTGGTGGGTTTGATGTTCAAAATTCTGCTGTTGCTGTGTAAAATGCGACAATTTGAACTTTGCACATGTACGGCGTGTCATTGCTCACGTGATTGTATGATGTCTCTTGTGTTTTTTATGGTGTGTTGAGCTTCCTTGTCACTGTGCTTGCAATTGAACTTTGGTGTATAGGGTAACTAAAATAGGCTCCTTAAACGCGGCAGGCACAAGCTTTCAAGTATCTATACATCTTCTTTTCACTTGTGCCGTAGATTTGGCACGCACTCGTGAACGTGACATTGAGAAGCATTTTGACAGGTGGGTCTTGTCAGATCTTTTATTTAGCTCCATTTCCAAGGGGCTGGGCTCGTAAAAAATTGGCTATTCTACTCATTATGGCATTCCGCTGGGCACGCCAGATGGCGTATAAATAGGAGAGGGGACAAAAATAAACGATAAGGCTTGTCTTTTCCAACCTGCCCTGTATGCTGTATATGTGCTGACCCGAAATGTTTTTTTATTGCTGTGGCACAGACTGCTTACGCGTCTACAAAACACACTTACACTGCTTATCGCAGCTACGGACCAATAAAACGAGTGGAGATTAAAAAAAGCTACGCATTTGTGCAATATGATGACCTTGAGGATGCTGAGTATGCATTGGTGAGTATCTGAGATTTTTCTCACAGCTGTTTTTTCATTAACCGTAGATCAGGTCAGCCATTCCTGCTCTGTAAACAAAAGCTTTGCCCCAAAGCCTAAAAGTACATTTAAGTATCCAGGACCCTTAGATAGATATATATAAGCACCCCTGCATACTCAGTTTGTGGCGGGAGGTGCCCAGGTGGGCAGGGTGGAAATTCCTGCCAAAAAATAGATTTCCAAAAGCTCCCCTCTGGTGCCAGCAACTTACCAGGGGTGTTTGCAATGATATTGAAGACATTTTGGTGAAGGTCCGGGGGTCTGGGGTGGTGGTCCGATTTTGACCTCGGTTTTGGCAGGGAAATGGCGCATTAAATCGAGAGTCAGTACGTTGGCAGAAATGCCCGGCCGATTGTGCAGCTACGAATGAAATATTAATAAGATAATAATGCCATGAGGGCATATGTTTGCTTGCACGGAGCTGGGAGAACCAGCTGTCACTAACGACAGATGAGGCTCGAACAGAGCACTCAGGGCACCAGGTGAGTTCCCATCGTGGCATTTCATGCATAATGGTCACAGCTCAATGCTTGCTGGGTGCATGGTGGCAGTAGACCAGAGCAGGAAAAGTTAAAAAATGTTGTCGCTGCCCACCACCGCCCAACTTCAGCATTCCAGACCATAAAACTTGACAGGGCATGCCTTGAGAGCATACTGAAGGGTTCCCGACACTCAGGTTATGGCCAGAAAGCTTGTTTCCAGCGTTTCCAGAAATGCACCATTTTTGCCCAGCAAACAGGCCCACGCACTAAGTCCTTTAGGGGCAAATTTTCACCCCCCTTGTTTTTGCTTTGATGGGTATGGTTTGACCCTAAAGCTATCTGGAAACAAAACAATTGGTGAAATTCGGACCAAAACCCGCATTTCTACACCCATACCACCTTTCTGGCAGGGAAATGGCACAAATCCAGCCCCCCACTCTCACCCTTGAACCCAAACTCATTAATTTTTATGCAAAGGTGTTACATTTATAGAAACCTTTGGGTGACCTCAGATGTGCAATTCAGGAAAGGGGCATCAATTCCCCCTTTTTTGGTGGGGCTTGGCTGGGCTGACCGTAGATTCTCGGTCTCTTCAGAAATTAATAATAGTTTGGCCAAAACAAAAATTTTTTATGATTCCCCGAGCCTCTCCGTACTGGATTTGAAGTCAAAAATTAATATTGTTTAGTGGTTTTGAGGGCAATTTAAATGGCTTTTTGTCCCAGTGTGAATCCCGGGGGGCCCTGGCCCTGTCCTTGTAGCCCCAGTCCCCAGCTGAGAGGCTGGCTGCTCAGCAGAGAGGCCATGAGAAGCAGAGGGAAAGGCAGCTCAGGGAGCTGGCAGAGTATGAGGCAAAGGCAAGGGGCACGGCTGTGATGAAGAGGCCCGTGGGGCACCCATGCTCGCTGCTCCAAGAACAATCCTTCTTGTTTCACGGCTCCTTCAGCCCCTTCTTCTGGGGCATCCTCATAGAGTGAGTGAAGATGGCAAGTGGGTAAGAGAAGGTTGCTTCTCTGATTGAGGGAAGTACACATGCAAGCACTCACAGCTGTCGTTCTCCCCATGCAGCCAATGGCCAGTCTGTCCAGAAGCCTGCACAGCAACAGCAGCAGCAGCAGCCAGCAGTGGGGGGCTTTCGAATTCACAAATTAGTTCTTGACAGGACCCTCACGAAGTCCCTTCAAACTCCAAAAATAACCCCAAGACCCCCTTAGGGGGCGGTACACGTAAAAATTTTCAGGGATGAATTTTCACTTTTTACAGGAGGCTCCAGTAAGCATAACTTTTAGCCAAATCGATTAAAAGTTATATATTTGGAATCCGCACGTCGAGAGCTTTCGATTCGTATATGTGTGGGTCCAATCGGAAGGGGGTAGGGGGGGGGTCCGGATTTTTGAATTCCCCCTCCAAAAATGTACTGGGCCACTCCTACAAAATTTTAAATATATTAGCGGACTCTTGAGCTCAATCCCAGTCGATTGGCACCCTCTTTGAGCAAACTGGGTGAAAGGGGGGGTCTGTAGACATGTCCAAAAGTCAGAGGCACACGTGCTTGGGTGCAGGCCGCGGGGTGAGTCAAGTCACTGGAGCAGCAATTCACTCCAAACTGACAGGATTGTGCCAGCATGAGATAGTCAGTAGGATTTTGAAGAAATGGAAGCAATGTGGGGCTGTGCAAGCCAGTTGTGGGTGCCTGGTAGGTCATGTGTGCATGGGCGTCCATATCTCAGTTTTTGCCCCGGAACTCTGCAACAATTCAGTTTCAGGTCTTGATGAGTATGCAGATGGATGCTTATTAGACAAGTGGGGGAAGTGTTGCAAGCAACGCTGAAAAGTTGGCGAAGCAGTTGTGGGCGTCTTCTTTATTTGCGTGCAACCTTATAACAAATTGCCTGTTTTCTTTTGTTGCGTGCATGCGTGCGTGCTTGCATGTGCACGTGTGCCTTTGTACGTGCATGTATGTGTATGCACGTTATGTGTGTGTATGTACGTGTGTGCGTGCACACATGTATGCTTGCACATACGTGCAAGTATGTGAGTGTGTGCGTATGTGAAAGTATGTGTGTATTGTGTGCATGTGTGTTTGTGCGTGTGTGTGTGCGTGTGTGAGTGTGTGTGCATGCATTTGTGTGTGTGCATGTGAGTGCGTGCACGTGCACGTGTGTGTGCGTGCGCGTGTGTGTGTGGGTGGGTGGGTGGGTGTGCGTGTGTGTGAGCGTCACCTTCCATGCAAGCATGAGCCAACAGACCTCGGCAGCAAAAAAACTTGAAATTGACTAATAAATTCATGTCATATTCATCAGAAATCTCCGACACTTTTTCCTTTTTTTGACAAACCTCCCCAAGGTCCCGCCCCCAAATTACGAGCTCAGGAATTCATGCTGATGGAGCCTATCGAGTTTGTGGCTGCCCGGGGGATCTGTGCTGAGTTTCTGGGCTGGTCAAACCTTCCTGTCTCAGACTGATTACTCCAGCGTACTCCTCACGTCACCTTCCTAAATTTGACAAGTTGTTCCATCAGCATACTTAAGGAGCTGGCCGAAGTTCCAGGGCGGGAGGTGGGCTGAGTGCTATGCATTTAAGTTTGGCCAAACTTTTACCCAAATTTCAACTTTGGTCCATATAACTTCACTTAGACAACCTGAGCTCTGCAAATTTAGGCTACCCTCCTAGCAGTTTTGTTTGGGAGGCTAGCCAAAGTTTCAGGGCGGGGGGTGGCCTGGGTGAGGCTGGGTGGCCACGCGTGAACTTTGGTGGGAAACGGGCAAACCTAGGGGCTACGCCCCTGAAGGGGGCTTCGCCAAAAAAGGAGCAGATTGGGGCCTTTTTGTCCGGATGGGGGCACCGGAAGGGGGGTTTTGGGGGGGCTTTCAGGGAGTCCAAAAATCATACGTGCCTATCCAACGTTTTTTTTCTGGCGCCTCCTGCTTTTGACAAAAATTTTGCGGTCACACGCTGGACCCCAAATTTCTTTTCAAGTCATGAAATGTTTTTTGCAACATGCCATAAACAGGGTGGGAGAGGCTTTGAGCAATGTTTTCCGTTTGGGACCTCCCCCAAAAGAATTGGATACTGCTCCCACATGTGTCCTCAAACGTACAAAACCATCTTTAAATCCGTTAAAATTATGAATTTTGTGTTGTAGCAGTCAGGGTGGTGATGTTTTCTAAAGGCTCTAAGGGGGATTTCAAAGACTCCTGCCAAGTCTAAACACAAGCAGAGAGGAGACAAGCAGGAGCAGGCAAGTGGTGTTCAATGCACAGAGGCACCTGTGTCCTGGAGAGGGCTGGGGCTTCGATTTAGTGGTAGAGGGCAGCCAGGCTGGGGAGAGCCAGGCTGGCTCTTTGCAAGCGCTTACGCACGCAGCAGGAGAGCTACACGCGCAGGAGCACCTGTAGCAGGTAGCCAATGTTGCTACCAGTGGCAGTGCGCGCCTTAAGCGCGCAGCATGGCAAGGAGAACAAGCCTGAGAACTCGTCAATCCTTATCATGCTCGGCACAAATTATTTGCACGGAATGAAAACAACGTCATGAATAATGTTGCAAACTGCGGTTTTGCTAATGTCATATGTGCGGGCAAGGTGCTGGTGAGGGGACTCAGAACCATCCCAGTCCAAAAAGATAGCCAATCTCTTTGCAGCAGGAATGGCATTGCGCATGATCGTGTTTCGCTTGGCTATTGAGGCACAGTACCTTCCCAGCAACTTGTTTAAGGCCGGCTTGCTCATGCGAAAGGCCCGTCTGAATTGGACAGCCTCCCAGTGGGGCTGTGTCCACCCAATGCGCGCATACGCGCGTGCCCAGTCACCCAACACTTGCTTTTCAGAATCCATAGGATGGGCTCCCCTTTGAGGAGAGGAAGAGAGGGGAGAGGAGGTGATAATTCAACCGCTTGTCACGTGTGATGCTGTCCAAACACTCAGGCAGGCCTAGCATGTGCCCCTTGCCTTTCTGCCATTCCCCTCATGCCCTTGTGCATGCACCAGGGCAAGGCAAGCTCCGAGTTGGACCCCGAGGAGTTAAGAATAACCAAAATTGTTATTTTTCAAATTTTGGTTTCACGAAGTGATTGAGGATCTACGGTAAATACAGTGTTGTGCACTTTACTATTGACGCCGTCAACCGTCATTTGACGGTCAGGCGTAATTTACGGTTTTGACCGTCAGAAACTAATCCTCAGGCGTAATTTACGGTGATTTTAAATTATGACGTCTGACGGTCGGCTTTACAGTTATTTACGGTGGGAAACCGTCAGGAATTAGTTATTTACGGTGGGAAATCGTCAGGAATTAGTTATTTACGGTGGGAAATTGTCAGCAGCTGGCCAGGCCGGGCCAGGCTCGACTGACTCAGGGCCACACGAGCTTTCTTGGCCTGATTACCGGAGGACATTTTTTATTAATATCGCAAATCGCAAATGTTGTTTGTGGGGAAATCGGAGCTTGAGTTGGCACTCTGAGCCACTGAGCACCTGACGCCGCACCATTACTTACAATTTCTCACCGTCAGTATGAATTTCACTGTTAATTACGGTTATGTGACGTCGACGTCATTTAAGCACTGTAATTGACAATGCCATTTGTGATTGACGCCGTATGTGCACAACACTGGGTATATACAATTTGCTTCTAAATTTCTTTAAACATGGGCTGGTGCTGAGATGCTCCTGTTGTGCTTATTATGCCAAGCAGTGCGTTCCTGGTGTGTTCCTGCAGCGCAAGACCAACCACAGCAGCCTGCTTGGCCGCACCATTACCGTCGAGTTTGTACAGAACGAGGCAGGCGTGAGGGCAGAAGCGGACAGGGGCGATGACAGAGGTAGAGGTCGCAGGTATGTTGTCCTTGTCCTCACAAATATGTGAGATAAGCTGAGTTGCTACTTACATGCTCTGACAGAATAAGTAAACCAAAAGGTGAACCATCACTGCTGGTAGGCCAAATTGGAGGATCAGTGCATGCATGCATCATGGCATGAGGTAGTGGGTAGGGAGAGCTCGTCTGCGTTTGCTTGTGTGTGATTTGCAGCTAACTTGCAAGACACCCGTCTGGCTTGCGAGTCTACAGGTTATTCACAAGTGCACAAGGCTTTCTACCACCCTCCTATTGATTCTCCTGCACCCCTAAACCCACTTTCTTCACACACCTCCTGCGTCCCAATACTTGTCCCAGAACATAGTTTGGCATACCATGGGTCCAACGTGACGGTTTGAGGGCGCAGCAGACTTTGTGTTTCAAAGTTTGAAAAAGACATAAAAAAATTAGAATGCATTTATATGACGTTTTACTGTATTTTCTCACTCTGCTGCTTTGCAGGCGCTCGTACAGCCGTTCCCGCTCTCCAAGGAGGAGCCTGAGTCGCTCCCCACCAAGGAGGGGCTCGCCTGTAATTTGATTTTGGCTGTGTTCAATGCGAGAGCCACTTGAGAATTTTGCATACAACACAAAGAGGAATGTTTTTTCTGACCGCTTGTGTGGTGCAAATTAAAAAAGGAATGAAATCAAATGAAATCATTGGGGTGTCAAGAAATTGGATTTATTCCTATGCTGGCATTCTGAAAAGGGTGATCCGACAGATGCCATTTATGTGCTACGTGCAATACATATATCCACATGACATTCCTCCCCCCTTGGCAACTCCGTCCTCGGAGTGGACTAGGCTCCCTGCTAGAGTTCCAGGTGGAGGGTCAACTCGCCAGAGGTGCCTAAGCGATTGACTAAACACTTTGCATCCCAACTTGTCGAAAATTACCGAATCGGAAAACTACCAAGGTTCGAACCCAAGACCTGAGGCCATCCGCGAATTTCCGCGGTGGGTTACTACAAGGCTTCAATACCAATGAAATTTTGCTGAGAAGGGTAATCCGACAGATGCCATTTATGTGCTTCGTGCGATACATATATCCACTTAACACATTCCTCTTCCGATTCTGACTCTGACTCTGACTCTGACTCGTCATCTTCGTCGTCTTCTTCCTCCTTTTCTTCTTTTGACTCTGATACCGACTCTGACTCTGCCTATCACCGCAAGAACAAGAAGAAGTTCAAAGTGAAGCTGGCTTCCAAATTTATTCCGAACCTCAACGACAAGCTTCCAGCAAAAGAGAGGCGTGACAGGTTAGTTGAGCTCAAGAAGCCGCTACACAGGGCACTCAAGCACGCCAAGTCTGACTTTAACAACGTCCAAAAAGCGGGTGCTCCACACAAGACTGCCAAGAAAGTGGTGGCTGAGATCCAAGGTGTGTTGAGGGTGCTTAAGAAGCAATTTATTAATCTCTTTTTTGGAGCGACATTCGGTTGGGACAAACTCGGCAACGCACTAAACCACAGTCACCTGCCATCTAGTCACCTGTCATCTAGAAAATTCGCTAAGAAGTTGGGCGTGAAGGCTGGTGATGGCAGTAAGGCACCTGTTCCCTTTCTTCCCAAACGCCGCCCACCTTTTACCACTCAGACATTGAACCACTCCATGCCTCGACAACATTATTATAATGCACCACTCCATCCGGCCCCTACTTTTCAGCAATCGTTTCCTATGCCGCCCCCCGCTCCACCCCCTTATGTAAATGGTCATGCGGGAGGGAATCGCCATGGCCCACCTCACACGTCTGCTACACACACATGACCACAACCAATCTGCTGCAAACGGTTTCGTAGGCAGGTTACAACGGCTACAACAATTTCAACGGCACACCACGCTAATTTGGGACACTTTGGGCACACATAACTCTAAGTAACTTTCATTCCTACAAACCCTCATTCTTGAGGCAATTTCTTATCTGGTACCACGCATCCGGTAATTACTTCTCTTTATTAGGTACTTTTTCCAGGCTAGGCCTGAAGGGTGCCAAGCACCGTGGAGGCCCAGGGTAATAATGGTAATAATGACAAAGCCCCATGCATCTTATGATGCAAGCGGAATAGAACTGAGAGTTTACGCCCAAAAGAAATCCTTGACAGAAAAATCAGAAGTCTGAGGTGATGTGCTTCGACTCCAGGCATAGCTAGCTATTTGCCTCCCCTTTTCTTTGATGGCACACAGCTCCCTCGCTTGCAAAGACACCTTCAAATACCTCAGTATGGTGTGTGACAGACAGATCAATCTGAGCCTTGCAGCTGACGCAGCTTTGCGACCATTCATGTCTGGTACTTTCAGAGTCAAGCATTTTGTCCAGAGCCGTGACCTTACCAACAGATTTCACGCTCACATCCGGCTTCTCAAGACTTACACAATTTCTGCTGGCATGTATGCGAGTCAGATATAGGCTACTCCTTTCTTACGACAAGGCAGAGAGATGAATAACCCCATACATACATGTTTTTGACAGTGCTGGAAAGGATTATTGGAGTTAAAGACACCATTTTTTCATGCTGCATTATGCGAGAGTGTGGCCTGGAGCCCCGGCAGTTCAACTTTTCGTGCTGCAATGCGTCTGTACAATTCCCTTGCCCAATGCAACAGCTCCACGATGAAAAAGGTTTTGCAAGCTGATATGCGATTGAGCTTCAGGTATCCTGACTGCTGGTCCTCCCACATTCATTCAGCCATGGATGGCTTGACACAATCATACATGTTTAAGTAGAAGCTGTTAAACTGTGAGCCTACTTGATTTTTATTGATCTCAGTCGTTTTGTCGTGGACTTCAGGAACAGGCATTCAGAAATCATACAGATGAGACGAGACATTGAACACAGCCCCTAAAAATATCTGAGCAATACTCCTGGTGGTATGCAGGCCTCTGCCTCCCAACCATCCTATACCAGCAAAGCAAAGCACCAGCTTTGCTTCTAACTGGGGCTTACGCATCTTAGTAGTCTGGCAATACCAACGAGCGAGAGGCTATTGACACCAATGACACATGCCTGTGTTAACCTAAATGAAAATGAAAAGAAAGAACAGACCTTTAAATCTCTCAAAAGAGAGTTGGTCAAAGTCTCGTGGGACCCGGAATGGAAGCCAGAAGAACTGCAAAATACTGGTTAAAATTTAGATGCAGCCTTCAACGGTACAAAGAGCATATCACAGCTTCAAACCTACCGCATTCTGCACCTGACACACATCTTAATGATCTTCAAAAACAAGGGTTCTCAGCCAACCAAGAAAGAAACTCATACCAGCCCTATGATATCAAACTTCGGAACAAAGTCCATTTTGACATCCAGCCCACCAACCCTGAAGTAGACATTGTAGCCACTGGGCGCTGCAAGTACTGAATCACTGACGTTAATCTCATGAAGCGCCAAAGAAACGACCCTGAATCTCCCTCAGACGACCCTATACCCCCAGAAGTGTATACTGCCACAGTAGCTTGCATCTACAACAGACGGAAAATTAAAAGGCATGCTCACCCCTGAGCGTCTCGACATTCTTCAAAGGTCTTTTGGAAAGGCAAAACACAGCGGCTCACATGCATGAAAACATCCACCCACCCCCTAGTCTTGCTTTAAAATGTGTAGGCCTCATCACACGCAAAGATATTGCTACCTCCAAACATACGAGCCAAAGACTAAAAACTCGCTTTCACGGATGCTTCCCCCCACATCATCACCGCCCTACAAAAATGGGCCCTGATCCAGGAGGCCTCAAAAAAATTTCATGACAGTCACGTGTAAATTTTGGGTCTCCGGCCCAAAATGACACCCCCCCCCAACCCCCATCCTGACCCCCCCAACTAATAAAAAGGGTGTCAATCTGCCCAGAATTCAAGCAGCTATCTGCCTGCACAGTTCTCATGCCAAATAATGCAATACCTGACGAGCTATAGGGCAAAAACTGGTTGCGCACGCTCTTGCACTGACCACCTGTTTAGTGCACAAATCCAGCCAAAACCTTTGCCAGTGCACTTTTTTACTTCAATCATGCAACTTGTGCATGATGCATTGCGTAAACTGCAAGTTTGGAATTAAATGCTGGCAATTTTGTCTGAACACACCCCCGCGGCCTACTTGGGGGCATTCCATGCATTTCTGTGGCCAGGCACCCAGACCCCACCCTTTAATCAAATCACAGCTGGTTCTGAGGGAAATCCCTTGTATGATATCTACTGGCTTGCAAAAGATGATAAAGGTCATGAAACCATACAAACACGGCCCAATCACCTACCACAAGGCGCTGGTACCTATCCAATTACCATGACGCCTTGCAAGCACACATGCACCCACTCCATAATATAGGTAATGCCAATACCGTAGCAAACTACCATGAATACCACCAGACCCTAATCAAAAATGACACTGCCAATGGAGCCGCTAGCAACGCTTACCTACCAGCGTCCTATGTCCCTATTAAAACCAAGTGCATCAATATGAAGTACAGAACAGGAACCCACCTGTACAACCAAAAGCATGCGGTATGGTCTAAGGCTTTAACCACATACCGCATCGTGTGCTTACACTTTTAGCACTCAATAAGCATAACTTGCTCCCTCTGCCCTCAACTAGACAGTGCCCTACATATCCTTTCTGGATGCCAACACACACACACAAATAAGATATATGATCATTGAGAGACACAACTTAGCTTGCTTAAAAAAGAAAAAGAAAAAACTACGCAGGCAGTGAAAACCACTCCCACATTAATTAAGGAAAAGGAGCCACTTTGGTACCGAGTACCGTAAAGCTCCTCCACCACAAAAAGGAAAGGGAAAATTAATGGGGATCAAGAGGGTTGCAGGCTTGGCCTGAAACCGGCTCCTGATGAGAGTTGATAACAGTACTGGAAAGGGCACGTCTGGTATGGACAAGTTTAGCAGCAAAGTTCACAGAGTGCACATGGAG
>Ga0307960_1001704_pt1 | contig 12847 bp, 15 predicted proteins | sample OrgLakmetagen542_FD_201832 | JGI IMG/M metagenome (GOLD analysis project Ga0307960, IMG submission 201832) | Saline water microbial communities from Organic Lake, Antarctica - #542 | ecosystem: Environmental > Aquatic > Non-marine Saline and Alkaline > Saline | place: Antarctica: Organic Lake... | reverse complement strand
ATACACATACACATACACATACACATACACATACACATACACATACACATACACATACACATACACACACATACACATACACATACACATACACATACATATACACACACACATCACCTTTGCTACTCACAGGTCCAAGCTGCTCGGCAACAGGGCGCCCTAAGCGTTCATACCCCCTGCTTGTCCAGCCAGTGCTCTGGATTGCACACACACACACACACACACACACACACACACAAACATACACAAATAAGTATACAACCTACACAAATAAATTCACGCCAGCAAACATCACACACAACCACGTGAGCCGCTCACAGGTCCGAGCTGCACGTGAGGAGGGGGCCCTTCGCATCCGCACCCTGGACGAGTCTCTGGCCCGTTTGGCCAATGCACGCAGCTCAGGGGACGCAGCAGTAGAGGCGGCTCGTGCCGTGGCTGAGGCAGAGAAAGCCAAGCGCGCAGAGGGACGTGCGCGAGCTGATGCAGCACACTCAAAGGTTGGTGTGTGTGCTTGCGTGTGTTTGTATGTACATGGTGCCGCTCATGCTGAGGCAGAGGCGGTTTAAGCCAAGTGTGAAGAGGGACGTGCGCGAGCTGATGCATCACACTCAAAAGGTTGGTGTGTGTGTTGTGTGCGACTAAGTTGATAAGCTTAATGTTTGGGCTAGATCAGTAAACTTGCACACACGTGTGCACACTCTCACACAAACATACATACACACACACACACACCACAGGAACTGCTGGCATGCGAGGCCCGTGCCGTGGCGCAGCTGCGTGCCCATCTTCAGTCTGCCGACTCTGCCATGGCAGAGCTGTGGGTGTACACACAATTTGGCCCCGCAGCAGCCTCGGTGCACCCCCCCCTCCCCCTCCAAAGCCTCCACAAAAACCACGTCGATGGCTCTCCCCACCCCCCTCCACACACCACAAACACTGCCAACTTGGACTGCGCAACCACAAGCAGTGCCAGCGGGTGTGTGTGCGCAGGGCAGCGTGGGGGTTGCGCTGCAGCGTATCGTATGCTGGAGCGGCGGCTGCGCAGCCAGTACGAGGAGCTGGTGCGGCGGCAGCAGATGATTGCAGGTGCGTGTGCGTATATATGTGTGTGTGTTTGTGTGTTTGTGTATGAGTGTAAACACTTTCCTTGTACCTTGATTACTGTGCGCACATCCAAACCCCTACACACACAAGCACGAGCGCCCTCCCCCCCCCACACACACGCACACACACCACACACGTATATACAACAACGTACCATCCATGCAGGCCTATCAGAGGCAGCAGAGAGCGCACGAAAAGAGGCACAGATTGCAAAAGATGATGCTGAGCGATTGAGAGGGGTGCTGCCAAACCCTGACCACCCCCAGGAGCGGCAGTCAGCAGCAGTGCACACGCGTGTGGGTGTGCTTGAGGTGGGTTGGAGTACTTTTAAAGGTACACATTTGTGTAATACGGGCATTCTGACACTGTGTGCGCACGCGTGTGTGTGTGCGTGTGTGCTTGAAATGAGGAGGGGCCCTTCATTACATCTACAGTTAGTATGTACCAGGGGGATTACTTTAATCTTTCTCCACACAAGTCTTGACGGACGGATAGCTGTGCGTCTGTGTGAGTGTGCTTGAGGAGGGCCAGCAGGAAGCATAACAAACATGCTTGGTTTCCTCACCCCAAGCTGAGCCTCATTGTGTGCGGGCAAATGTGCTCCAAGCACCAATATGTTACAGGCGTAACGAATACCTGGTAGGAAACATCACAGAACTCTACGCTGCATGCCAAGCGCGAGAAAGTGCACACACACATCCACGCACACAGACACACACACAAAAAAATGCACAAGATCTATGTGCAATATATGACACCGCAGGCTAAGCTTCACGCTGCATGCCAAGCGCGCGAAAGCACACACACACATACACACACATACAATTGCAAATAACGTGCCAATCCTGACACCGCAGGCCGAGCTTCATGCTGCATGTCAAGCGCGCGAAAGCGCACAGCTTGCGGCCGAGCGGCAGGCAGTGGTGTGTGCTGAGTTGAGGCGTGAGGTGGAGGCAGCACACACAGCAGGCATAGCGCAGGAAACGGTGCTGGCAGCAGCAAAGGATGCAGCGGCACGCAGCATGGCACAGGTGTGTGTGTGTGTGTAGTCATTTTGTGTGTATGTGTTTGTGTTTGTGCCTGCAAACTGTGCTAGTGAGAGAGAGGGGCTTGAAATATAGCATGGAATTGTGTGAAAATCGTATGAGTTCAAATCAGGTGTGTTAACGTGTACTTAGTGCATCTATAATTGTATCAAGTGCATTATGTAATTGCAGTTACAAAAGATGACTGGGTCGCCTCAATTTGGCTTGTTGTGTCATTGGTAGATATTGTGTGTGTCATTCATTGGTAGTAGATATTATGTCATTGGTAGGTATTGTGTCGTTGGTAGTAGATATATTTCACCACCAATGCTGCTTCTGGTGCACATCACTCATACCTTCTGTTGGCAGAACCCTCTCTGTTGAAGCTGCCACCCACCACAAATGTGCATTGCACATTGGAATAACAAACCCGAGCATAGGCGTACACACACACACCACACACACACCCCAGCATTCATGCTCAGGCCTATGGTGCCCTGTCTGCCAAAATTCATTAACCTCCACACACGTGCCTCTGATGCACATCGTATTAACACACACAAACACATGTGCACACACGCACACACACATGCATTCAAACCTCAGGTTCACGGTGCCCTATCTGCTGAAGTCGCCACCCTCCACAAACGCGCCTCCGATGCACACCACACAGCTAGCCAGCTGCAGCAGGAATTAGAGCACGCAAGCTCCGAGGGGGCAAAACTGCGTGCAGGTAACTTATGAGTTCAGTGTGAAACACTTGAACTCAGGTTTTTGAAGTGTAGCATAGAGTGAGATGTTCTCACTTTCTGCTTTTCTTCGGTTTCTGCTTCCCTTCTCCATTCTTTTTATTCATTGGAGAACACAACTCTCTCTTTAGCATACTTCTATTCGAGGTCGCTTCCTGCAAGGCGCTATGCGCCCCAATTCTCGACCCACAGCCCAGTGGGCCCTTGTCTCATGGCTTTTCTCGCTCCTGACGCTTGAGACTCTTGACTCTGTCGCATTGTTCTGGCGGTTTCATAGTTTCCCTACCTCTCAATAAGATAGTCTTAACCTTATGTTCTAGCTCTCCATATAATTCTTTGGCTTGCGATCCTTGATGCACAATTCTCAGATATAACCTCAGTGTGTGTGTGTGTGTGTGTGTGTGTGTGTGTGTGTGTGTGTGTGTGTGTGTGTGTGTGTGTGTGTGTGTGTGTGTGTCACCAGACCCTAGCCATCAAACTGCTGGAACAAGCTGAGTACAAAATTGTCGGGTTGCTTAACAAGCAACACTTTGTGTGCAGGCACACCAGGATGCTAGGAATTCTTTTGCAGACATAACAGATTATTAATAAGCAACCTTGGCACAAATGATCAAAGCCCCCTTTCTGCACGTATCAGATTGCAATCATTATGTACCCATATACATGAGTGATTTGTTAGAAACTTTTCCGCAAACCTTGCACAGATTGGCCCCATGTTGCGGCAGAGGCAGCGTCCATGCAAGAAACACAGGCGGCTCATTTAATAAAGACTTTTTTGCATAAGAAGCTGTCTACTCAGCACCTCTAATTGTACAAACTGCTCGCAGATGGTGTGCCTATTATTGGCAGAGTCAACTTCATGCAAGAGGACTGAGGATCTCACAAAGTGACTTCTGTGCAAAGTACGCTCTGTACAAAGTACTCACTACCTCAGTTCCTACGACCTGATTGCAGAGTGTGCCCGTTTGGGGGCGGAGGTGGGAGCTGCAAAAGAGGGTAGAGACGCAGAGGCGGCGGCAGCAGCAGAGGAGCTCGCGCAAGCGAGAGGGGCACTGGAGGGGCACAAACGGTGAGTGTGGAGGGGGTGGTGTGTCTTGCATGTGTGTGTTGGTTTGTGTGTGTGTGTGCGCGCGTGCATGTGTGTGTTGGTTTGTGTGTGTGTGCGCGCGTGCGTGTGTGTGTGTGTGTGTGTGTGTGTGTGTGAGTGCTGACTTGTCAGCAGCGTTGAAGGTGTACTAGGATGCAAGTCCACGGCTCTCAGCTTCATCACGTGTCTGAGTTGCATATCCACCCTTGTCCCCGTCCAATTACAAGCAGCTTGTTTCTTCACTCTCAGTAGATGCACAAATGAATACATGATTGCATGCATAACACATGCATTCACACACACCCTCACATTCACACACACGCACACACATACACACAGGGATGTCGCTCAAGCCCTACAGGAAGCAGCGCAACGCTTTGCACAGGTCACACGCACACATACAAACACACAAACACACACACGCACACACATACACACAGGGATGTCGCTCGAGCTCTACAGGAAGCAGAGCAGCGCCGTGCACAGGTCACAGTTCTGATGGAGACCATTGAAACCTTGCAAGCAGGAGCAGCTGGGGAGGCCGATCAGCGCATGCTATCCCTCACTGCGCAGCTGGCCGCAGCAAGGTGGGTGGTGCATAGTGGTGCTAAGCACCTCTTAGATCTCAGCAGAGGTGATCAGGGGGTAGGGGAGCTGCACAGCAGCGCGTGCTGTCCCTCACTGCGCAGCTGGCCGCAGCAAGGTGGGTGGTGCCTTACCTTGTGTATATTTGCATACCTTATGTTTCAGTAGTGGTGAATGGGTGGTCAGAGGGGGAAGAAGACCAGCACGTGCAATGCTCTTAAACTACTGCTATCTTGATCACTGTCGATCACGTGTGTGTATGCAAACAATGTGCTCTTAAACTACTGCTATCTTGATCACTGTTGATCACGTGTGTATGCAAACGGCAAACGGTGTCCAAGGTGTGAGGGAAATGCCTAGCCTGGACAGGATTTGCAGCTTATGAAGAGAAAGACGCTTGATCTGCACGAGCGTTCCCGGCCTGCCTGCACAAAACGCAGGGCACGTGAGGTTGCTTTGGATGCACGCTGCGAAGAGCTGGTAGAGGAATGTGGGGCGTGCAAGCGAGCTGCAGCTTCCTCTGCTGCTACTGCACGCACCACAGCTGTGGCGTGCAGTGAGCAGGTGTGTGAAGCGTTGTGATGTGAACCTATGTTTGTGTGTACACATGTGTGTGTGTGTGTTATGTGTGTACACGTGTGTGTGTGTGTGACGTGTGTATATATTTGTGTATGTGTGTGTGTTGTGACTACTTTTGTATTATGCCATATTTATTGTTCCAGCTGGCTGGTGTGTTTAAGTTCTGCATACACATATCTCATATATAAAAAGAAAGAGCTGTATATACATAAATACTGTATACACATACTCAATCTCAGCGCACATGTAAGTTCTCACTGTCTCTATCCATGAGTTTGAACACTATGGAAAAGCTCACAAACTTGTCCAACTATAGCTCAAGCACGTTGTGCACAAGCTCACAAGCTGTTCATGTACACTCGAAACATCACATGCTCGCATGTGCTGAATATATGATTGCCGATGGCACACGTTCCACACTTGATCCCATGATTTGTGTGTGTGTGTGCATGTTGTATTGGTGTGTGTGTGTGTGTCTTTTTGTTAATTGCCGTCTTACATACGGCCCACGTGCGCAGGCGCAGCGGTTGGCAAATGCAGAAGGAACAGCACAGGCCATTGGACAGCGGCTGGACACGGCAAGGGCGGATGCTAAGGCACAGGTGTGTGTGTGTGTGTGTCTGTTTGTGTATGTATGTGTGTGTGTGTGTGTGTGTGTGTGTGTGAGAGAGAGAGAGAGAGAGGAGAGTATTCACCTTGCACATGCCATGTCGCCAAGTACTTTTCTGGCCTGTTCTTATACAGAGGAGGTGGCTTGGCAAGAAGGTGATACAGTCTGCGCACACAATTGCACACATCTGCACGTGTGATTTGAGGCGCACTGTCTTTTCTTCATGTGCTCTCTTACAAACACAAATACACACACACACCTGCAATACGTAGGGCGATGCTGCTCTGAAGGCCATGCGTGATCTGGACGACCAGCGTGCACGGCTGGGTGTGGTAGAGGCGGAGGCAGAGGGCCTAAGGGCCACCATGCTGGACATGCAGTCACGTCACATTGAGCAAATAAACAGGTGTGCGCGTGTATGTGTTGTGCGTACATGTGTTGCGTGTGTGTGTTTGCTAGCATGGTGCAAGAAGAGGCGTTGGAGGCCTTACCTACAAGCACTTGATTTGACCTGTGCACGTCTACCTTCAGAAAATTGATAACCTCATCCATGCTTGCGCGTACAACTGTGCATTGACAAAGAGGAGGCAGCAAAGTTGACAGGCCGCACATTGTACCTATTATCGACCATCTTTTGATCTTTGTCCGCAACATAGGGAGCGTGAGGAGGCAGCAGAAGCCTTACGCCATGCTCGCAATCAGGCTGCCTTAGGGCCACACCATAGAGGGGGGGGTGGCAGCCAGCTTGTCTCAAATGGGGGAGGGGCTTCATTTGCAAGCATCCTGGAGGGGCCGCTGCAGGTGTGTGGATTTGTGGGTGTGGGGGTGTGGGGGTGTGAAGGTGGGAGAGGGGGATGTGTGGGTGGGTGTAGTTGTGTGTGTTTGTTGGTGTGGGCGTGAGTGTGGGAAGGGTGTGGTGGGTTTAGGGATGGGAGTAAGTGTACACAATAAGCCCTCGGTTCAGTTCCTTTCACAAACTAGGTTTGTATTGCGCGCCGCCTTGCAACTAATTGATACAACAGATGGGTAAACGCTTTAAAAAGTGGCACATGCAAAGTGCATTTCATGCAGGAGTACTAAACTGCTGACGTTAAGTTCGTCACTATTGCTAATTGTGTGCTTGAATGTTTTGATTGCAGGAGCTGCTTGTGAAAGTGGAGCGCCGTGTGGACGTCCAAGAAAAGACCAAAGCCAGCAATGCGTGGGTGCTGGAAGTCATGCACCAGCTGAAGGTGTGCGATGAGCAGGCAGCGTGCTGTCATTTATGTACTTACATACTGGCAACTGTCATGTTACGGTGCTTAACTGTCATGTATGTACTTACATACTGGCAACTGTCATGTTACGGTGCTGTTATGTACTTACATACTGGCACACTGTCATGTTACGGTCATGCTTACGGTCATGCTTACGGTCCTTATTCACTTGTCAACACCAAACACTTTGCTGCGCAAGTGCACTAATTACGCACACACACACACATGCACACGCACACGCACAAGCTTACGGGACATGCACCTATACAGCACGCACAGTTGCAGGACTTGCACGTGTGTAGGGTTGGCCAGAACCATACATATACGGTGCATGTACGGTATTTTTGGCAGGGAAATCACCAAATATACAGTCATATACGGTGTATATATATACGGTTCTGGTCAACCCTACACATGTGCAGCACGTACCCACGGGCATGAACACACTCATATGCAAAGGCAATCGTTTTAAATGCTCGGCACCAACACCATCGCACAGCTGTCAACGCACGCATCTTACGGCATAACCTCCTCTCATCACACTCATTGAATGCAACCTAGCACGATCCCACATATATAAATATGCACACAAGTTGACACGTACACTTGCACACAAACACACACACACACAAACACACACGCACGACTCACAGGCTGTTGCCCTGGACGCTGAGCGCCAGCACCACCGCGCAGCTGTCGACGCACGCATCTCCCAACAAGCCGCGCGTGAGGCTTGTGCGCGTGCGGTATCTCAGTCTGCTCAGTTGGAGCACCGCACAGCAGAAAGCCAAGCAGCAGTGGTGGCAAAGCAGCGCCTGCAGCGGCTGGCAGGCAGGCGGGCGCAGCAGGTGTGTGTGTTAGAATGTTTACAAACGTGTGTATTGTTTGAGTGCATATGTGCGTGTGTGTGTGTGCTGGCACGTGTGCTTGTGTTTGCAGATGTGTTTGCAGACGTGTGTATGTGTGTATGATTGTGACATGTTCCAGCAAGCAGCAACGTGGCGGCAGCCTAATTGTTGCAGGAAGAGGTTAGCTGCATGATCTCACAGTATTGTCACACTGTGACGAATGTGAGACAATGTAGAGGCTGAGAAAAATATCAAGGATTTTGCCCAATGTGTCTCCTTTTCCTTAATTGATGCAGGGAATGTTTTGCTGCCTGCATACTTTTTCTTTTCTTTTCTTTCAAGGGTTTTGCTGGTTGGTTGATACTGCCCGCTGAGCAAAATTGCTCGTGCAATGATCAGACAACTGTCTGCCTGCTCTCTTGGCATTGTACGCTTTGCTAATAATAAGCATTTTTAGCATGCACACAAACATACATGAATAGATACACACACACGCACACACACAATGCAGGCCACCTCGCATGCCTCCCAGCTTGTGGTGGAGCTCACACAGCGTGCTGCTTCCCTGGAAGGTCTGCTAGATGCAGCCACAGCAAGCGCTGTAGAAGCCACTGCTGCCAGCGGCTGTGTATTATCAGGTGTGTCACTTTACATTAGAATATAGATAACTCGGTCGTATGTGCACACATGATGGAGGTGGAAGTGTGCCGGAATTGCAATCGTTTGATGCAACTGCAAGTGGAGACACCTTGCTTTGTGACACTCACACACACAGACACACACACACACACATAAACACACACGCTTACAAAATATGATCACGAATTGTGGCGCTACTCCTCGAGTGTGTGAAACAGATGCAAGTGCTGTGCACACGAGTGCGAGTGTATAGCACAAAAAAAGTGTTGCCCTAAATCAAAGTATTTGATGTGGATGCATGTGAGTAACACAAGCGTAAGTTGTTATGACCTCCAGCAGCTGCGTGTCAGCTTCTTGCGCTGCTGTGTATATTTTGGCTGTGCATGTCCACGTGAATGAGAATGCGTGACAAAAGAAGGCATAAGCTGGTTTGCGCTTCTGTGTGCATGTTCACACTGCACCTATAGCTTCACAAAGGTGATTGTGCGACATGAGTCGGGCTGGCCAGAACCGTATATTTGCACCGTATATGACCGTATATTTGATCATTTCCCTGCCAGAATTGCTGTATAACACCATATATATATGGGTCTGGCCAACCCTAGACATGTGCAAATACAGATACAGCCTTACCGCTCTAGGACACAAAACCTAAATTGGTAGATACGTGTTAGATTCTTTGAACAGACCCTTTGACAATAGCGTCTTTCTCCGCATATCGACCACTGTGCCCCCTTATTTATTTTCAGATCGCACATACGCACTGTGCAGCAGCTTGCACAAACCCTCCTTTCCAAATGTGTGTCCCTCCCCTGCCAGCAACGGCTCTCACATTTTTTATGCAACACCCCGGTGCTCTCACTCAGATCAAATGTGTGTCCCTCAGTGCCAGCAACGGCTCTCACAATTTTTATGCAACACTCACTCAGATCAAATTTGTGTCCCTCCCCTGCCAGCAACGGCTTTCACATTTTATACGCAACACCCCTGTGCTCTCACTCAGATCAAATGTGTGTGTCTCAGTGCCAGCAATGGCTCTCACAATTTTATGCAACACCCCTGTGCTCTCACTCAGATCTGGCGGCAGAGAGGGCACGAGGGGATGCGCTGCAGCGGCAGTTGCAGCTTGCAGGGGCGGATGTGCGTGAGTTGGGGGCACGTCTGGCCGCAGCACAGCTGGAGGCAGCAGCAGGGAGCGGGGCTGAGAACACAGGTGTGTGCGCGTGTTAAATTGTGTGGCTGATGCTAAGGGGTGATGACTAGCCGTAGGAGGTGGATCAGAGTACAAGTGTATTTGTGTGTGTGCGTGTGTGCGTGTGTGGACAAGGCCTATGTTTATGGGTAATAGCTAGCCGCAGGGGCGGGACAGAGAACACAGGTGTGTGTATTTCTGTGATTATGGTTGGTGTTCAGGGGGCATGGCTAGCAACAGGGAGAGGTGCAGATGGTTCAGGTGCATTTATTTGTGTGTATGTGTATGTGTGCACGTGTGAACATAGTCAATGTTCAGGGGTTTGATATGCACAACTGGAGGCAGCGGCGGGAATTGGGGCACAGAATGTATACCTACTTGCGTGCTTGTGTGCGTGTGCGCATGAGCAGAATTCTTTGCATGTGTGTTTGTGCCGAGGCGTGGGAATGTGTGTGAGCGTATGTTTTTTTACTTCGAAAAGCAGGTTTAAAAACCTTATTTCTTGTCCTCTTCCTGTCCTCTGTTGCACCTCAGGTGGCCTGATCTCACGCGCCCTGGCAGAGTTTGTGGGAGCGCAAGTGGGGCGGCTGGCCTTGGCACCAGAGCCCAAGGACAAAATTGTGGCCCTCATGCGTGCGGTAAGTAAGGGGTCTAGCATGCAGGCGCCACTGCTTGCTTAATTAAGTTAACTGTTCTTTATGTGGAGTTTTTTTTGTGTTTAGATCTGAGACCGGTGTATGGTCGTAAGCAGTGAAGATGGATTCCTTCGATTTTAACATTCTGTTGAACTGGTGCCTGGCCCTAAATAGAACAAGTTTTCTTTGCAAGCGTGTAAGTGGCACGAACAACTTTGTATTCGTTAAGCTTGTCGTCCCTGATTCTTTACCGACTCACGCAGCTCTCAAATAATATAACTCCTTCTCCCTGCTCGTCCACACGCACGTACATCTCACAAGCACACACGCACACGCACCCTGTGCTGCTGCTGGCCATGTTGTTACGCGTAAACAAGTATGCGCCCCCTCCTCCCCTTCTTCTCACGTGCGCACACATTCTCGCACACACACACACACTACACACAGACTTACACACATGTACAATGTACACACATGCACACGTGCAGCTCTGTGCCGCTCGCCAGTCTGAGGCGCACCTACAGGCAAGCCTTGCTGGTGCGCAGCAGCGTGCAGATGCCTCGATGCTGGCTGCTCAGGAGACACGTGAGGCGTACAGGTGGGGAGGAAGTGACTAGCTGTTGTAGGTGGACAAAGAAAGGAACAGTGCAGATGCCTCGGTGCTGGCTGCTCAAGAAACACGTGAGGCGTTCAGGTGTGGAGGAAGTGACTAGCTGTTGTAGTTGTACATATAAAGGAACAGTGCATATGCCTCGCTGTTAGCTGCACAGGAGACACACATACACACACAAAACACACACACACACATACACATACACACATGAGGCGTATAGGAGGGAGGGTATAGTGGTAGCTTGCAATTGCAATGTTGCTGAATTTGTATTTAATTAGACACAGGGTGTGGAGGGAAGGTGCAAAGGGAATCGCCGGTGTGTGGAGCTTAAAATGTGCGTGCAGGTGGGGGGCGACTAGCTGCGTAAACTGGAGTGTCCACGCATCTTTTGTGTGTGTATATTACGCTTGTGTGGACTAGCAAGATCTCGTCAGATCCTTTCACCATCCAAACAAAGTAACCTACAGCCACATTGCTCTACCATGCCACGCTTGCGTGCACACAAAATGCACGCCCCCCCCATTAACAAACGTTCACACTCATGACACATGACACCTCACCACACCACACCTTCCTGCACACACAGGGCAGCAGAGGCACGCCTGTCTGCACTGTGCGCCGACGCAGCTGCTGCTGTTGCAGGGCACCACCCCCTCGCCCACAGCAGCCCACTGCCTCAAACCATAAACACGGGGGGGGTGAGCAGCAGGCCTAGCAGCAGCAGCAGCAAGAACAACGCTGCCGAGGGGTCAGGAGGAGTGTCGACTGCGTACGGCCATAGTGCCACATACTCACCTACCTCCAGCCCAGAAGCTAGCAACAACAACTGTGGCAGCAGCCTTGAGAACAGCAGCTACAGAAACCACACGCAGTCTCACACAGTCTGCAGCGGCTCTGGTGGTGTAGGAGGGGGAGAGGCAGGGGCCCTGATCAACAGAGGCACCAGCATGGCTCAGCATGGCGGTACTGGCAAGAGCGTCAGTGGCAAGGGTGTGCGGCAAATGCTGCACGGGCCCTGGCACGCTGTGCATGATGTGGCGCGGCTGCGCGCGCAGCTGGCATTGAGCCTGAGGGAGCAGCACGGCATGAGGGATAAACTGCTGGCTGTGCAGCAGGTACGTGCTCTGAAATATGTAGGTGCGCGTGTGTGCTGTGCTGTGCTGTGTGCATGACATTGCATGGTATGGCACGGTTGCGTGCGCAGCTGGCGTTGAGCCTGAGGGCTGAGGGGGCAGCATGGCACGAGAGACAAGCAAGCTGCGCAAAAATACAGGCATACACGTGTGGTGCATTACATGGGCAAGGGCGTGTGCAGGCATAAATGCAGGCATACACGTGTGGTGCATTACACGGGCAAGGGCGTGTGCAGGCATAAATGCAGGCATACACGTGTGGTGCATTACACGGGCAAGGGCGTGTGCAGGCATAAATGCAGGCACACACGTGTGGTGCATTACATGGGCAAGGGCGTGTGCAGGCATGTGCACCTCCGGCCTTATGCCACATAGCTTTGAATTGGATGTGGGAAGCAAGATGAAGCACGCCTACCTCGTTTTCCTCAAACCTTTCAGGCCCTGAAGCAGTGTGATTTGAATGTTGGGGAGTGCCACAGCCATTCCTTCTCCACTTCTTCTCTGCTGCGTGTTCATCTTTGATTGTACATCGCTACAGGCCCCAGTGCAGCGTGAGCTAAAAGTGGGGGAGAGCTCCGTCATCCTTCGTAACTCCCCTGCGTTAAGTGCCCATCACTTTGATCGTTCTCGCTGCAGGCCGTAGAGCAGCGTGAGCTAGAAGTGGGGGAGAGCTCCGTCATCCTTCGTAACTCCCCTGCGTTAAGTGCCCATCACTTCGATCGTTCTCGCTGCAGGCCGTAGAGCAGCGTGAGCTAGAAGTGGGGGAGAGCTCCGTCATCCTTCATAACT
>Ga0307960_1001702_pt1 | contig 12850 bp, 14 predicted proteins | sample OrgLakmetagen542_FD_201832 | JGI IMG/M metagenome (GOLD analysis project Ga0307960, IMG submission 201832) | Saline water microbial communities from Organic Lake, Antarctica - #542 | ecosystem: Environmental > Aquatic > Non-marine Saline and Alkaline > Saline | place: Antarctica: Organic Lake... | reverse complement strand
CTTGTAGCATTGGAGCTGTTTTAAACATGACCAGTGGTAGGTGCGGTTGCATACGCTGCATTGGTACATATCTGTGGTAGGTAGATTTCCTTGTTCTGTGTGTTCCTCACGTGTTCCTGGGTCACAGCAGATCTCGCAGCCGGCATCTTCCACATCTATGCGGGCAATAGGCTACGTGCTGATGATGGTTCTGTTTTTGTTGGCTTTAAGCAGACGGTTTCTTAGATATATGCCCTCAAATTGCATGCTCACTCTGTGCTCATTAATTGATGCAGGGAGTGTTTTGTTGCCTGCGCAGTTTTTCTTTTTTTTTATGCAAGAATGCCCTTGCCACTCCAGCAGTACGTGTGTGCAGAGTGGATGCCCATCCTGGAAGGCACTCCTCATATTTATTAAGCCATATGGGTGTTTCGTTTGCCTACACTGCCAAACGTCACTAGTAGGAGCATCGGCTGTAGTCCTGTAGGGGATCTTTGTTTGATGAGCTTGGATTACATTGGATATTTTTTTGGTGCATAACGGTCATTTCCAACTTAATTAGCCTTATTGTCTTGGCTGTGCACTTGCCAGCCTATGCTTCTTTTTTGGGCCGGGTGACTAGTCAAACTGTACTTTTTGATGTGTGTGTTATGCAGACATAGCATCCTTTTCAGTTTCATAGCATTACAGGAGGGTAAAGGGGGGAGGGATGCACAAAAAGACAGAGGGTAATGTAAGCTCCAGAGTCCAGCCAGCTCCATGCGTAGTCAGCAGCGAGTGGAAATCACTTTTGACCAACTTACAAACTTCCAAACTTACTGGGTGTGCATTTAGTTGTCTGATGGGGCCTGTATCCGTGACAGTTCGTATATTTGTACTACAGCTGCTGCAGTACCGTCAGAAAAAGACCAAAGTTGAAAATTGGGGTTAAAGCGGTTGAAATCACCGCTCAGTTCAACCCAACCGCTTCAACCGCTAATCAATCGATTGCCATTTCCACGTCCCTTTCTTGTACATGAATGTTTAACGACCTCTTTTATGTATAATCCCTTTTTGTGGAATATTGAACTATTTCATGCTGACCATCCATGTGCAGTTATCCTCCCGACATCCAACCCACACAATTGCCAAGCTCACGCCACCGCTATCAAGAATTTTTTTGTGAGACATGGCCAAACACTTTGGCACCTACTAGACTAAGAACCTGCAGCCAATTAAGCTAAGAACTGATGAAAAACGGCGAGACCCACTACTAGTAGTAGTACAAGGTAATATCATAACCCTTTATAAAGATTCAATCTGAAATTACGTTGCACAAGGCTCTGTCCTCTCTCTAGCCGCCCCCACTAGAAAACCCCAGGAAAACAGCCCACTACAAAGAACACCTACCTACACAGAGAAAAAAGACTCTTCAACTGACCATGCACAATAAATAAACCATACTGACCATAATGTCCACCCTACGAATAGGCCAGATAACCTAATATCTAGCCTTAAAGCAATCACCATGAACGTGAAAGGCATGTACAACAAAAGAAAGGATGACCTTAATCTTATTGCTCTCATTGCGCACCACGACCCAGACATTATCTCGTTCACAGATACAAAAAATACTAGCAATATAGTCCCACCGGCCTGGCTGTACCCCTTGTTGAAAGAGTACTCGTGGTGGCAGTGCCCACATCGCGGTGCCGGTACCCTAGTGTGCTTGCACAAAAACATTGTGCTTACCACTCAAGCAACCTGCCCTGTGCCTGTAGTAAGAGTGCAGTTCTACATGGGGATGAGGCAACCTATAGCTGTGCGCCTAGAAACCTCAGGACCTCCCATCCTACTGTTTTCCACCTACTAACCTTCCGAAGACTCAACCTCCGCACTTCATCAAAGAGACAACATTGCTTCTGAGGTAAACCAAATTATTAATTCACAAAATTGTATTCCCATTATCCTAGAGGATATGAACACCGTGTTTAAAGAGATGACAGATCTAGTAATAATTCCTATTAAAAGAATGCCCGCTACCAAAATTTACGCAAGACAACCACCTGGTTCCTATCGAATTTTGCTAAACGACCTTGGAACTTAAGATTGTGCACCTCGTCCACCCTCAATTCCCACACTACATTCCGTCTTGATGACAAACTTCTCCCTAGCGCTCTTGTAAAAGAACAGAGACACCCTCAACTGTTTTGCTACCTAGATGACAGAGGTTGCAAACACAGCGACCCGAATTCCTCTCATAACAAACATCCCCCTCTCCTTGCTTAAGGTTGCAATCACAAACATCCAGCAACAAGCACTGGCAACTAAAAGAGAAAAGTTCCTGCTCTGTCCAATGAAAATGTGACCAAAAAAATTGCAGTGCGCCCTTCAAGAAACTACCCATCAGCCCACTATCCAACATGCAGAACTTCTGCCACAAATAAACACTTTGCATGACACGGCACAAAGCCACCTTGCGCGGCTGGAAGACAAGTGTGCCAAAACACCAAACAGGTTGACACACTTTCAATTGAAAGTCCCCAGCAGCTATCTGTGTAGAAAACATGGCAGAAAGTTGTAAACCTCATAAATGAATGCCACAAGACTGCACTCCAAAATTGTGCTACAAAACCTCAACCACTGGCAATACCCATTTTAAACCAAGAAAAATAAACAAGTTGCGGAAGTTCTTATGTAACAAACCTAAACACCTACGCTTCTAAATGAAGCAAGTAAACCAGCATGCACACGTGTACCAGCATACACACACAAACACACACACGCGCGCGCGCATGCGCACCTGTATACTCACAGGTACCATGGCCACTCCATGTCTGACCCAGGACCCACATATGTGAACGTGATAAGATCAACACCATGCGCCAGACCAGGAATCCCATTGAGCAGTGAAAAATCTACTGCTGGAAGCTGGTGAGAACGTTGTAGCCAGGATTTATCGGAGGAATTGATGGTAGTCAGGTAAACACATGCACACACGCCAGCACAGAGACTCTGTAGAGCGTGTGAAGAAGCTGCTTCTGGAAGCTGGTGATCTGCTTCAAGTAGTCAAGATAGGGCAGGCAGGGGCTCTAACACATGGCTCCGCTGTAAGCAGACCTAGGAACCAACAACGTAGCCCTTGGGTATGTCCTGCCGAGTTGCTAGCCATTAGCCTGAGGCACAGATAACCTTTTCTGCTGAGAACCCACCCAGATCAGCATTTACCTGCCCAGACCTGAGCAGCAAAGCACCAGCGCAAAGTAACTCACATCTCCTCAACTTCCATGTTCATTCCGTTAACTACGCTGCTAAATTCGTTCGTACCAGACGTGTCCTCCAGTACCATTACCAAATCTCATCAGACCAGTTTCAGGCCAGGCCTGCAGCCCTCCTAATGCTCCCCATTGATGTTTCTATTTTATATTCTATGGCGAGGGAATTTTATTGTAAAATACCTGATTTCTCTTAAATTAATTTCTCTTAAATCATCATTTTTTCTACACAGCCATACCCTATTTACTAAATTATCTTTCCCGTCTCATCTCGTTCACCTTGCTTGTTCTTTACATGCAAGGTACACCATAATTAAATAATATTGACTGAAATGACAAACCAATGAGCCTGAAACACAATGCTGAGCACGTTCTTTGTACTGAGCTGAATAATTTAGGACATAATGAAACAACGCCTTCAACACATCAAAATGACCCTCTCAGGCCTTCTTCAGACCAGCTGATTCTGCTGCACTTGCAGTCGATTGGGTGACGTTCTGAGTGGTCTTCTGTGCCTGCAGTAGGGAGAGCAGTTTCATTGAGACGCTAAACTAGTTGCTTCAAACCTGAGAGTTGTGAACACAACTCTTATCATGGAGATCATCAACGTGGCTTATGTTTCCTTATAATTTACTATGTGGCGAGTGTTTATAATTCTGCCTTTTTGTTTTCATTGCAGGAATGACAAGGCATTAGCACACAAGCTCTACTTGCCTAATATTGCTGGAAATATTAAGGACTGACAAGGCATTAACACATAAGCCTCCCTTACCTGGTGCGCAATGTTGCTGGCTGTGTCTGACACCGTGTGCTGGACGTTGGAAAGCCCATGGCCGATCTTGTCGCTGATCGTGCCAGGGTGGCCCACTGCGTCTGTGGCAGAGAAGTACCTGCGCAGGGTAGCAAAGAGAGAGGCGGCACGCATTTAGAAAACTTTGTTTTTGCCAAAGAACCCCGCATCCTCTGTGCTATTTTGCCCCTTGGGTGCCTATATATATAAACTCCTGTAAATGCTGTGAGTTTAAAACGTGGAAATTTGCGACAAAAGAAATGTGGCTCATAAGGCCAGATTTATGTAGTGCACATGAGTGACAATTTTTCTGAACAAGCAAGTTTAGTGCTATTAGAATGCCTTAAGAATGCTGTGGAATACCAGCCCTCTGCACCACTTACCAGTCCTTCAGTGTGTTATAGGAGGGCTCAGCAAGTGCAGCGCTCCATCCCAGCACGTAGCCATTCAGCACGCGCAGAATGCGTGGAACATGAGGCAGGTTGTGGTTCCTAAGTGTGTGTGTGTATATGTGTGTGAGCAGGAGGAAGTCAAAAGCCAATATTAAGGTACAAAAACAAAAGCTAGGCACAGCTGTCCATTATGCGTGAAGTCAAAGTGAAAGGAAGAGTTTGCAGCTCGACTTTATTTCATAGCCGTTGCAGAGATGTGTACATTATACATTATACATACTTACACCAAAGGAAGATGCTCAAACAAGTGAAGGAGCATAACTCACTTGCCACTCAGCCACCAGACTTTGTCATTGTGAGCCTTGACGCCCATGGACACGTCAGCAAAGATGGGAATGTCTCGGGGCAATAGGTACGAGGTGAGCAGCCACCTGCACCAAAAAGGGGTGCAATGCAAAGAAAAGCGTGCAAGAAAGCATGCTTAAGTACGCTATTTCTGCACCAAAAAGGCGTGCAGCGCACAGAAACGCGTGCTTTAGTACATGTAATTCACATCACTATCAAACTGATTATACACACCGATAAAGGGGGAAAAAGTGGGATCAGAGTGAAGAATTGAGCAGCCAGTTGCGCAGGATGGCGATGATACGAAGGCAGAGCAACGGCACAAGGGAGGGCGGGATAGAGCTTGAACAACAAATATGCTGCAAAGATGATGGGCTTTTGTTTGCCAATAAAGTGCCCTTTAGCGTAGACAGAAACTAAGCGCGCTTTAGCGTAAACGGGAAATCATTGTGCTTGAGCATGAACGGGAATCATGTGTGCTATAGCGTAAGTGATTTGACTCCAATATCAAGCAGTGGGAACAAAAAAGAGTGATCAGCAACAAGTCCACACAATTGCCTATACTTGTGGGAAAGCAAGGGAAGAAACTGCACAAAATTGCATTGTAAGGGGGGTTGATTGGCCGCACCCCCCAAAAACGATGTTTTAGCGGCGTGACATAATGTTACTACGGTTTGCTTGAATTTGAGGGCTCTGACTACATTTGATGTACTCAATGCTCACATGCTAACGCTGACGTTAACTGACTTTAATCAAGCAAAAAACACTGGATTTATAGCTGCCGCAGTTCAAACCAAAGGTAGAATGTACATACCAAGGCCTGTGAGGCAGCCAGTGCACAATCCCGTCCAACTCGACCATGCCACCCTTGGATGCAGCCCCCTCCGGAATGCTGATCTTCACCAGCTGCAATTGCAAGAGCATGTGTGGTTGCGATGAAAGAAGTGTATGTGACCCAGAAACTTTGAGGCTGACGTGCACAGGGTGGAATGAATATTAGAATGGAAAGGCCTACAGCGCAAGTTAACACTCCTTTGCATCCTGTGTGTAGCGTACTTGAATAGCTTTTTTTATCCAGAAAGCCACAGAGAGTGATAAAGAAATGAAACGGCGACTTCCGTACCCGTGGCTCCACTTCAAAGTTGCCCAGGAAAAATTTAAAGAAGCTGGAGAGGGCCTTGATGCGGTCGCGCCCCTGCACCTGTATTTAAAGAGGCAGGGAGGGAAAAAGTTGAGGAGCCTTCCTTACAAGATTAGTTACACAAATGCTCATCCTATTACAACAACGTTTCCTATTGCATTTTACGGTTGATCTAGATAACGTAAATGTAAGCGCGGCATGTGAAGGGCTCGCACGGCCTATTTTTGGGCTATTGCAGGACAGTCCTTACTTGGGGAGGGACTGTCCTGCCACACCAATGGCTCCACATATTCATGCAAATACACAAGCACAGATCGCACGCAAAGCACACACTACTACCTGCGCAAAGGGTGTGTCCAGGGTTATGTCCTCGTCAAAGCCCTGCATCGCATTGGCGTGCTCCGACAGAGAGGAAGCCGTGGCAAAACTGCGTGGTTGGCATGTTTGGTGGATACACAGTCAAATTGCTTTTGTCAGACACACAATGACATAACCATTAGTTGCAATCACTAGATCTGCCCGACCGCACAGCCACCACCGCCACCACATACCGGTTGAGCTGGCGCACGAGCTGCTTGACCTCGTTGCTGGCACTGTCGATTGATTCCATCTTTTGTCCTCCTGCGCCTGCTGGAGGCATTCGCGCTTGGGGTTGAGCCATTCTGTTTCGGTATGTGAAGAAGGTTTGTTTGCCAATCTATGTAGTAAATATAAACTTTAATTAATGATTCTCGATAGTACGAGAACGATATTAAAAAGGAAGCTATGACATCACACGTTCGTTTGCGAACCGCAATTATGTCGATTGAAAATAAATCTATAATTAGAGTCCCGCATCCAGCGGTAGTGTTCACCATCGCCTGGAAAGCAGTTGATATAAGTACTGAAGTGCACGCCTGGTTGGACAAGTCTGGCCGCATATTTGATATAATCTGAATAAATGAGACGGATGAGCTCTCTGAGAATCAACTGAAATGGTCAGCAACCTAGGACCGGATGCTAGCTTTAAGTTCTTTCGAGGAAGAAGTGTGCACTTTTTAACTTACAAATTCTACTACAACGAAGGACGTTTGTTCTTAACGAAGAACGCACGGCTGTGCTGGCCCTTAGACCAGCTCCTTATTTCCTCGTTAGAAATTTAAAAGTCTGCAGCTTAAGAGGAATTTCAGCAGGTTCAGATTGCGTGCACACCATTTGAGAGTGGAGTCTTGCAAATGGCATGGTGGTTCTAGCATTTGTGATAAATGTGAGTGTGGAGAAGTTCAAGATGAGAAGCATGTGCTTTTCTTCTGCAAGTGTGTTGAAGTGTGCGAGCTGCGCATGAGATACAGAGACCTCTTTGTAGAAATGTTTAAGACTCTGCGTGTGTTTGCTCCTTCAAGCTCTGAATTTATTCCTTTCTTAACTTGTCATCACGGTATCACTGATTTTGGGATCAATGCATTCCTGAATCAAGACTCATACAGACTCCTCAAGTTTGTGTCAGATTTAGTTTCAATTTTCGACACTGGTTGTTTTTGTTTCACCAGCCAATTGCCATCAGCCAGAGTCTCGGGCTGTAGGCCATCCTTGTAACCCCTTGTAACCCCTTGCAGCTTAACACGTGCCTAGTGTCTCTTTCAGGTCGGCAGATCTTGCCAATCAATTGCTGACCTTCGCTAACATCGTATGTAGGCAATCGCCAATCTAAATTGCATGTTTCAGCAAGGTCACCGCAGTCATTTCCCGAAAAAGAAATAGGAAAGAATGAAATGGTCAGTCATCATTGCTTATACGAAGGTGCTGGCAGGGAGATGCCTATTTCCCGCGTCCGCCCTTCCCCTTCCCTTTTCCTTTCCCCTTATTTCTTCTGTCGGCTGCCTTCATCCCCCGCTTGTCCTGCATGTGCCACGTACGCGCAATTCATTTCATCGTGCACACAATATAACAAAACAGTTTCAGAGCAGCATGTCATACAAGCTGGTCCTGTGTTCTTGAAGTTTGAGGCTAAGAAAAAGAATTATGCAGGCGAAAAACCATTCCCCACATTATTTAAGGGAAAGGAGCCACTTTGGTACCGGGTACTGTATAACTCCTCCACCATGTGTGAGGCTACCCCAGGTGCATGCTCATGCAAAAAACAGTTGAGGATTCCACACACAAATGCACACTAATGCACACACACACACACACATACACACCTTGAGCATGCGCTTGTCCAGAGGTGGGCCTTTGCCTTTGCCTTTCTTGCTGTCCTTGCCCTTGCTGTCCTTGCCTCCCTTCTTACCCCCCGCGCGTGCACGGGCGTACACGCGCTCAATCTCACGCATCTTGGAGTTCATGGGCACATCCTCCTGCAATTTTGGAAGATGGGGTTTTTTAGCAGGATAGTGATGAATAGGGGTTTGAAACGTTGCTGACAGGGTCTCAGACAGCTGACAAATCAGATGATATCACAAAATAAATACATTCCCATCATGAAGTGCGCGCATTATTGAGCAAACGTGGAAATGGAGCGAAAGGGAGTTTGGAATGATGCGCTTAATTTAATGTTTAAAAAGCCCTAATAACCATACTTCATATCCAAACTTAAACCGTTGCATGCCCTTCATTAAAAGGGACAAGCGTGCACATTCTCTTACGTGGACCAGACAGCTTGCCTAAAAAGAAGGCGATGCTCGCACCTACCTACCTAAGCAGCATGAATGCCAACACACACACACACACATTCTCGTGCAGCATTTGTCTCAGCCTTTTGACTGGCCTGGAGTAAAGGACCGCTGCCAGACGCTGCCTTCTTATAAGTAACACGCAAGCAAACAATCACACACACACAAACGCACGTCAGCACGTACCTGTGCAGCAATAGACTCAGCCTTTTCGCGCGCAGTCTGCAGCCGCGACACTGCTTTCTTGTGCTGCCGTGCTTTGGCCTCTGCCACCTTTTTGATGGGGCGTGCATCCACCGCTTTGAGCCGCGCCTTCTCTGCTTCCACCTCTTCTTTGCTCACAGGCAAGATGGGCCTGTGCGCGCATTACATATATGCGTTGATATGCGTTTACTAGTATATGCATTTATATGCGTGTATGCGTGTATACGTGTTTGTGCGTGTATGCGTGTTTGTGCGTGTTTGTGCGTGTGTGCGTGTTTGTGCGTGTGTGTGTGTTTGACAAGCTGGCTTATTAACAACACGATGCCCGCTATCTGTTCCCGCTAGCGGCGCCTACATTAAAATACATATTAGCTCATGTCAGCAACCTTGCTGTTTGAGTTTAGTTGATACTTAGACCTTATGAGTGTTGACCATTAAGTATATACTACAAAACGCATGATGCACATTCTGTGCACTACTGCTGTGAGCATACCACTCAATGCACACACACAAACATACTTTAAACAAGACACACTTTAGGTACGACTGCTGTGCTACAAACTGCGCAAAATAATTCATATACCAGTTCTCGTCTGGCGTGAGCCTGGAAGGCACAGCACAACAGCGCTTTTGAGTACACAAACACACTTGTACATACGCGCAATTTTGAGTACACACACACGCTTTTGAGTACATGCACACACACATCCATGTAGAGCATATGCATTACATGTTTTATATTTACATACCGTACAGACCGTTAACCAATGTTGAAAAAAACAATTAAACAACCCCAACGCGAGCTCATGCAAGGGCCACACAATCTAATTGTTTACCCTAATGCGACCTATGCGAGGGCCTTTGGCCCCCTGAGCTGCACATGCACACGCGTGTGCGCGCGTACGTGTGCGTGCGTGTGCATGTGCGCGTGCGTGCGCATATGTGTGTGTGCGTACGTGTGTGCGTGCGGGTACATGTGAGCACGCATACGTGTGTATGCGTGCGCGTACGTGTCAGAGGTTGGCCAGAGCCACATATATATACGGTTTATATACGGTGTTTTTGGCAGAGAAATCACCAAACATACAGTCATATACGGGATATATATATATATATACGATTCTGGCCAGCTCTATGTGTACATATATAGCTCTATGTATATGTAGCACTAAGCATATATACGTATGTACGTATGTGTTTGTGCTGGTACTCACCCTACATAACCAGGAAGTCACAACACAACAGAAATAAGCCCATGCACTGTTCTGTAAATAACGTGGGGAGTGGTTGTCACTTCCTGCGTAGTTCTTTTCTTTTCTCTAAAGTGTAGGCAAACTGTAACGCACACCTCATGTGTCAAGAACTCCTCTGTGAACCAGCGAGGTCAGACTGAGCTGAAATGCACATCTTAAGTACAGACACGCACAATATAGAGCACAAACACACACACCTCATGTGCCGGGACTCATCCTCTGTAAACCAGCGAGGGCAGACTGAACTAAAATGCACATCTCAAGTATAGACACGCACACTAAAAAGCACAAACACACACACCTCATGTGCCGGGACTCATCCTCTGTGAACCAGCGAGGGCAGACTGAACTAAAATGCACATCTCAAGTATAGACACGCACACTAAAAAGCACAAACACACACACACCTCATGTGCCGAGACTCATCCTCTGTGAACCAGCGAGGCATCCCTGTGTCGTGGAACGCGTAGCGATTGTATGCAGCATCCATAATGCTCTCCTTCTCCTTGCGGTGCAGCATGCGCTTGGCCAAGGCTAACACCTCTGCTTTACCCTGTGTGCAGTGTGTGTGTATGTACATGTGTGTATGTGTGTATTGCGTGTGTGTGTGTACAAGTGTGTGCATGTTTAATGTAAATAGCACCTCCTGTTTCCAAGGAAAATCACAGAAAGCAGAAAGGGTTACGTAAACCGACCTTATTTGAGAAGAACACACATACACATTATAAGTACCACCCATTATTGTGGGGAGTGGCTTTCACTGTCTGCGTTCTTCTTGATTCTTTACCACCCACCCACTTGCACAATGGCACTTTTGTGTGTTTCAGGCACGTACACACATATGAACACTGCACGCACCCATGTTCAAACACACACACACACACACGCACACGCGCACGCACGCACAAGTAAGCACACAAGCACACGTAAGCACACACGCACGCACATGCACACACAAAATACATACACGCACACAAACACACCGCACCTGGTCATCCAAGGCGTCAAACTCATCGTCACTGTCGGTGCCAGAGCCATCCGATTCGTCATCCCCCCCCTTCTTTTTTTTGCGATGCTTCTGCTGGGGCACCACTTCGAAGCCGTTCTTCCCGCCCTTCGCACGCTTGCTGCCAGGCTGGCCTGATGCCGAGAGGGGCCCTGTAAACACCACACATGAGCACATACAAGCACAGAGTTTGTAAGATATAAACGTATTATGCTGCCAGGCTGGCCTGATACCGAGAGGGGCCCTGTAAACACCACACATGAGCACATACAAGCACAGAGTTTGTAAGATATAAACGTATTACGCTGCCAGCCTTCACGCTTGCTGCCAGGCTGGCCTGCTGCCGAGAGGGGCCCTGCAAACACCACACGGGAGCACATACAAGCACACACAGAATTCGTAAATTTATTGCCGTGCCCTTGACATACTTGCTGCCAGGATAGCGCACAACTACCCACACCCATACAGAACCAATTACACACACACACACACACACTGCAACCCACACCCACTTACCACACCCACATGCCACATCCTCCTACAAACCCACACCTACTTACCCCCCTCCTCACACACCCACACCCACAAGTGTGTCTGTTGACGTGTGTATAAAGATACCTGTGTTCTGATGGGAGGCAAATGGTTAGCCAAACCATTCTCCCATCAGTAAACAGGTTCCACTTAACACACACACCTGCACCCCACCCCCACCCACACACCCACACCAACAACACACCTGCAAGCCCCTCCTCCTCCTCCTCCTCCTCCTCCTTCTCCTCCTCTCCTGGACCTTGCTGCACCTCTGCCTGCCCCGCCTTGCCCGCCCCTGGAGCGTCACGCTTGCTCGCTTGCTGCTTCGGCTTAGCCTGCTGCTGCTGCTGTGCCTGCTGCGCCTGCTGCTGCTTTTTACTGCCAGGACCGCTGCGCTGCATCGCAGCTGAAGCCTGCCTCTCCTCGTCGCTGTCTGCGTAGCCATCGTCTGCAATGTGCAAGACGTGTGTGTAGGTGTGTGTATTTCTGTGTGATAATTAGGTGTGCCTGTCTGTGTGTTGTGTATGTTTGCGTGACTTGCTAGGATGTGTGTACCTGTACGAGTGTGCAAGCGATTGTGCGCATGGATTCCTATGTCAGAATCACTCCCAAGTTGTGAAGCGCACATCACACACACCGTCTCCCGCAAGGTTGGGATCATCAAACAGGTCTTGCGAAAACCACTGAGCTGCCATGGCAGCTCCGCTTTTGGCGACGCCTGCGCGGCGCTCGTCCAACGAAACCAGCAGCCCTGATCCCTCCTGCCCTTTGCTGGCCTTCTTGGCTTTCTTGTCCGCTTCCTGGGGAGGATGCAGCAGTTTTGTGCCACAACAGCAAACCGTTAGAAAACACCAAACATCCTTGTTGTCTGCTTGCTGGAATACAAGGTTTACAAGGTTTACAAAGAAAGGCCTTCAGTCAAGAAGTGTGACTGTTTGCTGAATTACACGCAGCAGGTTCAGTGCTGTGGTGCTGAAGACTACACATGTTGAGGCTGGCAATGGTGGCATTGGTTCAGTGCTGTGGTGCGGGCTGAATACTACATGTTGAGGCTGGCATTGGCCGGGACGGGTGGTCTACCCGGTCACACCCATATGCCAGCATGTGTGAGGACATGCCACACACACACACACACACACACATGCACACACACTATCTGGTCACACCCTTCGCTTAGCTCTGCAGTTTTTTGTGCCTGGTGCTTGTTGAGCCTGGTCTCTAGTCTCTTTCTTTCCTCCGTCTCGTACTGTGCAGCCGCGCTTCTGTAACAGGGCCTTTGTCTGCTACCGTGAAGGAAATCTACGGTA
>Ga0307960_1001696_pt1 | contig 12876 bp, 13 predicted proteins | sample OrgLakmetagen542_FD_201832 | JGI IMG/M metagenome (GOLD analysis project Ga0307960, IMG submission 201832) | Saline water microbial communities from Organic Lake, Antarctica - #542 | ecosystem: Environmental > Aquatic > Non-marine Saline and Alkaline > Saline | place: Antarctica: Organic Lake... | reverse complement strand
CTACCAGGAAAAATCACCCATCTTAGCCTATACCAGCCTCAAAAACTACCAAGTCAAACAGCCAGCCCTACAGCACTGAATCTGCGATGCTACTCCACAAACACATTAGTGCAAGCAACCATCTGGGATAATCAAGCTGCCCAGATCAATACACACTCACTTACAATGAAGGCGTGCTGCCCAAGATTCGCCAGACCAGGAACAGCTCTGTTGCAGCGTTGAGTTTGTAACAAGCACACGTCTTGCCATCCTCAAGCTGCTCCCCTTGAGAAATAAGTATCTGCCTGGTCGTCGGAGTGCCTGTTCAAGTGCAGATTTGTGCAGCAACAAAGTGTTTATCAAATGAATATGCGAGAGCATGCGGTCATCCGGACAAGCTTGTTGCATTGAAGTGCAAGAAACAAGCATGAATTGGCAGTGCCCGTAACCCGAACCACCTGGCTACCAAGGTCAAATATTCAGAGTAGGTATCCAAGTTTAAAGTGAAATCTAGACACCTTACAGGTTTGGCTTACCGTAAGCCTCTCTTGCTACCAAGTGCCTGGTCAAATGTACGCACAGAGCATACATCTGTGCATGCTCTTTCCACTCATTCACTCATTGTTTCTGCACACCTTGAAGGCTTTGGACCATGGTCTTCAAATCCGAGATCAGGAGCGCAGGCATGACGGTCAAAGGAACCGTCTTTCCCTCTAGGGTCTTTACAAGAAGTCGAAAACTGCTGCCGGAAGAAATCGGAAGATCCACAATGGTGCACGCCAAATTATCAAGCAGAGCTAGCGGAGCTTCCCCCTGTGGAGGAAAGATATCCAGTTGTGAAAACTTGCGCTTCATAGCAAAAAACCAATATGAGTAGTGAAGTATACATCGGAGGATTTGTACACCATAGGCAAGCAAATGCAGTTGCTAACAGTGTGTAAGCCCTCCATTATGTATCAGCATGATGTATTTTAACGGACGACGAGCAGCCATTTTAAGTTACAGGGACTTACGGACTTACCGCAGTTTCTTACTTGCAATATAACACAAGAGTTAAACAACTCACCTGGACAGCAACGAGATCGTTCTCAGGCCTTCGGATTATCTGCCACAGCGATAGCTGTGGTTCAGTGCGTAACATCAGCGGGGTCACCTCCACTGAATGGTCCGGGTTAGAGGGCGGAGGCAGCGGCAGCGAAGTGACGCGCTTGACCTGGTAAAAATGCATGTGTAGTAGTATGGAGAGTAAAACCTTAGTCCTCTCCTTTCCAGCTATTTTTGGTGTTTTGTAAAAACGCCTTGGCTTATTTCTGTAATACAGGATGCATTCTTCCTCCTGTAGCATTTGCAAAAAGGATTTTTAGGTCAAGCAAGCAATTGGAGGGCATAGCACTTAAGTTGTAGGTTGGTGATGCCCAGGAAAAAGAATGTTAGCTGAGTCGTGCAGCTTATTTCTGGCTGATGCTGCTACGATTATTGGGTATGGGCGACGGATTTATATGCACTATCTACACATGACACCACCAGTAATGCGGTTTGAAGCTACTATTTACATTTTCCCACTTCCATGTTCGAAAAGAAGGTGACCTTCGAGCAGCTGCCCTCCTCCGAGGCAAGCAGATCCGAGACGAAGGTCTGGTGTGGCATCGTCTCGAAATGGAAAACAGACAACACATGCTGCACCCCATTCGAGTCGATGGCCACCGTGGAAACTGGAATCCTTAAGGCAAAGTACATTGCGGCCGGTGTGTATGTACAACTAATTATGATTTCGTGCGAGATTTTATTGATTTTTTCTTTTGAAGCCAGGAAATTTCAGGCCGGCAGATGTCTTATCCGACGACATTTTTATTTGCTCGCCATGAAATCAATTAACTGGGTGACTTTTATTAAGCTGACATGCGATTGAGCTCCAGGTCTCCCTCATTCTTTCAGCCATGGTGACACAATCATACATAAACTTTGAGCCCATTGACCTCAGTCGGTTTGTCGTGGATTTTAGGGACAGGCATTTAGAGTTTCATAAACAATATCTTGGATAATCAGTACCCGAGAGAGCGCAAACGCAAAAGCAGACTTATCACCAGTGCACAGGTTAGCATGGACATCTGCTTTCGCACACAGCCTTTACGCGCAGCACCGCCAACTTGTCTTCCCACCTAAGGTAGTCGTATGAGGATAGCCCGCCAACTCGTTTGAGGACATTTCTGAACCAGCCAGACGCCTGCGGTGTGGCCTCGAGAGATCTTTTATGGCAGAGCGAGTGCTTGGAAAGAAAAGAAAGAAAAACTACGCAGGCAGTGAAAACCACTCTCCACATTGATTAAGGAAAAGGAAGCCACTTTGGTACCGAGTACCGTAAACCTTCACCAGCAGACAAAAAAGTACCAGAAGGACAAAAAGAGGTCACAAAGAGACTGGAGTACCAGCCTCAAACAAGCAAGAGCACCAGGCACATAACTGCAGAGCTAAGCTAGGGGTCTACCAGGGATAACCACCCGTCTTGATTACTGCCAGCCTCAAAAACTACCGAGTCTCATATCCAGCCACAAAAACTACGCAGGCGTTGCTGTCAGTGCACCTTCTGAAGCTATGATAGGTAGCCAGGCACTCAAAGGACAACCGCAGACGAAATTGGTAAAGGAAAATTACGCAGGCAACGGATAACACTCCCTCATATGAGAGATCTCTTCACTTGACCACAGACTAGCGAAATCTTCTGCTGGTAGTGATAGCACAGCTTGTCGATCGAGGGCTTGGTGTGTCGCAGAGGAAGGAACAAAAGTCCCAGCCCCGTAAAACCGTACTTTCACTACAGGCACATGGCGCACAGCCAGCAGGAATACAGATATGCTTAAAAGCATATTTTTACAGATATGTTGCAACGATACATATAGGAATACAATTCCTAATCTTACTTCTAAAGTAGCCTTTCACAACGTGCTGCTACACTGGTAATCGAAGCTTTAGTCTGGTGCTCCGCACATCGTGAGGTCCCCAGTTCGCACGGCTCGTAGAACACCACTTTTTCAACAGTGGCGCCAGCCCTACAGCACCGAACCTGCCGTGCTTCTCCACTAACACATTCAGAGTGCCTAGCCCTTTTCCCTTGATTTTTCTAGCGCCTTTTTCGGTCTGGTTACAGGCTTGCTTTACTCCATGCATCTGCACTCATTAACACAAGGTATGCACTGCAATATAACACAAGCAACAACAGTCAAGGATTGGGTCTGGGTGCAACGGCACACTCCCCCCCTGGGTGCAACGGCCCCCCCCCCCCTGACGACCCACATTAATTTCTTTTTAATTGTTTGCACCTGGTGCGGGCACCTAAGTAACCTCGCTCCTCCCTTAATCACGTCCTGAGACATATGAAAAGCTAATTCTCGTATTCTTTATTGCTTCTCTTCGCGCTTCTTCAAAACAAACGTTCTCTTTCTCTATAAACTTTCTCTTCTACATACATCTGTTTCATGTTTCCTCTATCTAGCTATTGCTTCTTATGTCTGGCCAGGTGTGGCTTCATACTTTTACCAAGCTTCCACTGAGATGCCCTTTGAGGCATATTTAGTGATGTCACCTTACCTTAATCATGCTGGCCCTTTTTTTTATTTGGTTTGTTTTTGAGGGTTTACCTCGTTCTCATAGGTTGAGAGGCCATTCCAGGTTGAATGCCTTTGTAATCCAAACTAAAATAATCATGCGGGCTGTGTCATCACTACCAGCGGAGTCTTTTCTTTTTCTTTGCCTTCTTTTCTACAGACTTTTTTTCTAATCTTCCGCTGAGATGCCCTTGAGGCAAATATAGCGTATGTAACCTTACCTGTTGCTTTGTGGTGTCAAGAATAGCACTTTACACCCAATAAACCACCATGCATGCCTAAAAACATCCTGCAAGTACGCCCACAATGGCTCATTATTATAAAATATATACCTCAAGCAAAGAATCACAGATGAGACATAATCACAATGAATATCAATCTTCAGACACAACAAGTTTAATCTGTACAAGTATGTAAGCCACCTATGCAGCACAATATCTAACAAGCATGGCAACGCAAAATAAGAATCAAGCCATCAAGAAAGGCTCCATGACCTCATGTTGAAACCAATCCAGAGTGAACTGCATATGGGCCCCGTCAACCTCAAGCAGCAAAAGCCTTCCAGCCTCATCCAGAGTGCGAAGGCCAATGAGATCATCCTGCATTCACCAACCATTTAAAAAGGGTTACTCACAGAGTCCTCCTGATTTTGCACAGCCAGCACAGCCTCACAGTCCAGTACTTAGACAAGCAAGACCAACACGATGCCTATCCTTCGCTCCGAGACCTGACCTTCAACGATATTCTCACCGCAAGAAAGGGATTTGCTCAGGGGACGATACGCCCCTTCAGTCAAGAGTTACAAAAAGTTGGCCTGAAAAGGGGAATCGTATCCTCTGCACGGGGAAGAATATTATATTTGTACCCGAAAAAAAATCGAACACTGTAACTTGTCTTCCTGCTACAAAAACATGCTTAAACATGTGTTTGCTCTTAACAGAGAGGAGAGGGTTCAACTGATGACTTCAGCTAGAGCGCCAGGCGTGCTTAAGGAGAAGTACGGCATCATTTGAAACCCATGAGCTTGTGATGGTGATAAGCATTAGGTTCCACTGTTACAGCGGCTTTATGAATACAAGGTTGTTTGTGGGAATCATTTTTGGCAACAATTAGGGGAAGCGGAACCTTCAAAGTGCCTCACAGTCCCACGTGACACATGAATGGAGGGACGTTCTGCCTGAAAGGGCAGCCATCATTCAGAAGATGAGAATGGGATGGAGGACAAAATATCTCTCAGCCCACCTTGTGCCTGTTGGGGAAATGCGGCCCTGCAGCTGGGGAAGCCTGGTGTTAGGCATAAATGGCCCTAATCTCTTGAGGTGCCTCAATAAGGAGGAACCTAGAACACAAACCACTCACCTTGTACAGGTCCTGGTCTCGGAGACCCACCACTCGCCCGCCATCAAGGACACCAAACCAAGAAGATTCAGTTGGAACCACTGCAGGGGTGTTTTTTTTGTAAAACTTTCGTTTGAAACCGTGCGTATCAAGGAGCGGCGACCTTTCTTACTTTGCTCGTGAGATTATCCATATGCCTAGACGTGTTTCAAGGAAAGAAGGGAGATAGGTGACAGTAGCCTTGTGCTCATTTGAGAAACCACCTCAACCTTGAGCAAATCTAAGGGACAGCTGGCTGCTGATTCCTTGTAGAGGTAGTTGAAGTGCAGTATAATTATGCAGGCAATGCACGACTCCCCATCACCAAGTTTAAGCAAAAGAACGGGTCCAAGAGTCTGATGCATTTGATATAGCTCGTACCTGCTCGTTTCTCTTGGGTTGTAAAGCTCATGTTTGTCTATATCTGCTTGGTTCTATACCTTATCTTGAGGGCAAACAGGTTGGACTGTAACATCACCGGTGACAAATGCAGGATGCAGCGATTCCATCATTGCCAAGCGTACAGGCAAAGGAAGTCTGCTCATCCACCCATGTGTAACGATCCTCCCTCATGTGCACACCATCACATACACAGGTGCACTTTGCTAGATTAAAAAAAGGTGCCTTACTACTTACTTCCAAACGTCATCATATGTACGCAGCTGCTGCTCGTTTTGTTTTGCCACTTTCCTTGTTAGCTTACACTGTGCTGTTTTCATCTTCTTACAGTTACAGTTTTCGTTTGGCTTGTTTTGAGATTTACCTCGTTCTCATAGGTTGAGCAGCCATTCCAGGCTGAATGCTTTTGTAAGCCAACTAAACCAAAACAGGTGCACATAAGCACAACTGTCCAAATATTGCCATACCTGTGACATCTTCCTTGAACTTGAACAGGACAAAGTTTGAGAGCGCCGCCATGTTTTTGGCGTACTGCTCGTTCTTCTCGGGCCGCTCGTTGTTGATGTCGGGCAGGAAACTGTTGTACTGCAAATACTCTGCCATGCGTGCAGTGTCCTGCAAGCACAATGTTGGAGTCAAATAAGTGTGTGTAGCAGCACCACAACAATGTAACTCACAAGATATGCAAATTAAAAACAGCACACAGTGGTCTGTGAGTCAAAAATGTTTGGCACACAGGCCCTATCTGGAATAAAAATGTCAATGAGCGAAGCTCCATGGATGTCCGTGGAAAACCAAGTATACCACATGTTAGTTTGGTCGCCCAACAAAGTCTTGTACACATATCTGTTTGGTCGCCCAACAAAGTATCTTGCACACATATTTGTTTGGTTGCCCAACAAAGTGTTGTAGTGCATGGTAAATAAATATTACCTCCTGCTTGGTGGAGATATTCAACCTATGTCCGATGACTGGCACTAGACAGCGCCACAAAGCATGTGCGCTGCATCCTGCAAACTGATCTCTAACATATGTCAAACCACTGGCACAAGACAAGCGCCATACAGTGCGTGCTCTGCATCCAAGCGCACCTCCAACATTAGCAGGTTTTACTAAGCATCGGACACTGCAAGATAGCCACGCCACTACCTAACAAGCCGCCTCTGCACCTAAGCATAAGCAAAGTAGTGATCTAATTAAGCATACTATTCTCAGACAAAGGTGTGCCAGCTCGTGACAGCAAGACCAAATACGAATTTGATGCTTGTTTACCAAAGGCTCCTCTTACTTAACTGATGTGGGAAGCGGCTCCCCTGATGAGGGTTCTTTGTTACTTACTTTTCCTCCTTACATGTTGCAGTCACTCCAAACGTGCCCTACAGCAATTCCAAAAAACTGCACACCCTCCCACCTCCAACTCACCTTCCAGTATTGAGCTTGGACGACATTGTCTCTCACCCAAGGCAGGTAGGCTCCCTGTTCGTTACCAACAACCAAGTCATCACAGGTCTGAAGTAATCATCGAACTGTGCGTGAGCTGCTTTCACACAGCTCCAGCAAGACACAACATGCCTTGGACAACATGAGGTGGTCGCAGCTCTGCAAGCAGAAAAGCTAGGAAAACTATGGGGATCAGCAACTGGCCAGGGCGAGAGGATAGAAAGTACTTAGCTGCGTGCTGGGCAACAGTTGCTTGCTCTTTACCTGGGCAAAACTTCTGGCCAAAAGCAGCTTACATGCTAAAGTAACACACTCTGGCAAGGCTTGCTGGAAGTAGAATTGGGGCAAACTGGCAAGCCAAGAAAGGCTTGCACACTTGCGCAACACACCTGGGCCAAAATTGCTCGTACTGTCTCGCATGTGCCCTGAAGTGCACGCATCACTCCATCCTCTGTCTTCTGTTCCGTTACAAGGTCTTTAGGGACAGTGCTGCACACATAGGGGAGAAGGGGTCGGTATAAGCACACACATGTGCACACACACAACGCACTCATGCTCACGTGCATATACACACACCCACACACTCACACCCACACTTGCACACCCACACTCAAACACACACACACACACACATACACACACATACAAACACACGCACACGCGCAGATTCACGTTTGACAAATGACAAATGACACACCTGCATCCTGGCGCGTTGGCAACACCTTGGTGCTGGGCCCCGACAGTGATCAAGTTGTGTGCCTGGATGCCTTCGTTTGAGCAACGCTCCACAACAGCCTGAAGAAGAGAGCAAGGCGTGGGTAAGGTCCTAAGCTTTGATACGTTTCCTTGGGTGACACTTTACCAGCCTGCAGGAGAAAGCAGCGTGTGCGAGAGCAGGAAACAATTATTGGTTACTCCCTATTGCGACCATTTATGACCATTGAGCAGTGTGTGATTAAGGTGTCGAGCATTGAGGGGGGAAATGGCACACAATAAGATGCTCTATATTTCTGAGCCATGTCTGAAGAGCTACTTGCTTAGCAGTTTGATCATGATCAACCAGAAGTCGCAAATACTTCAAGATGGCCTGAACATACATACATACATACATACATTAATACATACATACATACATACATACATACATACATACATACATACATACATACATACATACATACATACATACATACATACATACATACATACATACATACACACACACACAAACGGTGTATAGTTATTTAAACAGGGAGATTACCGGTGCATACGGTCATGTACGGTGTACACAGTTCTGGCCAACCCTGACAAATTACTAAAAAATAGGGAACTTGAGGTGCAGGCCTGCGGTCACAGGAGCAGTTTTGGGTTGTGGTTCTGCTTAAATCGTTCACTCCGTAAAGTGAGGCAGCTCTTTCACTTCTTCAGGCATTGAGCCAGCAGCCCATGGACTGACATTCAAACATACGGTTCACGTTGCTGTGTTTTTAAAAATAGTGGCTCAGCAACCACAACCCATCCGACCTGTCCGATACACGTGGTTTGATGTAAGTCAAAGAGGGGATTGTGACGGAAAGCACTAGTGCAACATTTCTGCCAGTAGTGATGGGAAAATGAAAAGGAACCCAACTGTAGTTTTAAGTCGACCAATGGGGTCAGGAGAGTAAAGCACCAGGAGGAACATGAAAAGGCATCAGGATTCAATTCACAAGGGGAGGATGGATCAAAAGAAGGACCAGGCAACCTGCTGCCCAATGAAACATCAACTCACGCGCATGAATTGCCCTCCCTGGCTGAAACCAATGGCATTGAAGCCGTGCGAAAGTTCTGGCATGCCCTTCATCTCTGCACAGGCTTTGGCAACCTGCAAAACGGGCAACGGCAATTGTCACATGCTAAGATTACAGTGGTTAATAAGCTGACATTTCAGGAGCGCTGAGATCAGCTCAATGTGCCTTGCACTCTAGAATGCCAATGTAAGAAGCTTTGTAGGGACACGCACCTGATCATTCACATTTCCGTAATAGGAGGAAATCATGTCCGCATATGAGCCCTTGGCTGTAGCGATGCTCAGGACAAACGCTCCCAGCTTCTCTTTCAGCAAAGTAATGATTGGCTCGATAGACCCGTGAGCAGAGTCTCCCATCCCTGTGTGTGTGCAGGGTATGGTTAGGATTAGGGTTTTACCTTGCGTGCAGAGTATTGAGTGTGTGTGCATATGCGTGTGTATGTGTGTGTATGTGTATTTGTGTGTGTGTGTATGTGTGTATATGTGTTTGTGTGTGTGTGTGTCCAATGAATTGGCGCAGCAGCTAAAGGTGGCCAAAATCAGCGCTGCTAGCTTGTCCAATTGGTTCCAAGCCAATCATTGGTACAATCTCACCATGCCAAATGACCACAGGGAGAGTGCCTGCAAGCGCGTGCACCGGGCAAAGAAAAAACTTGAACTTCTATTGCAGAGGTATCGCAGAACGTGCGAAACAAACACAACCAACCATTTCTCGTTCCCGCGTAGTGCTTTATCTCCATTTGCTCTGTGGGCTTAATGAAATTAGAGCCCTTCCTGCCTGTGGCAGCCTGCATAATGGAAAAGCTCTGAACATGAGCACTAAGCACAAGGCAGCCCAGCAGCGCTATGCTGAGATGAATCTTCATCTTTTTGGCAGTGCCCAACTAATATTTTAAATGGTAAAACTCACAAGTGGGAAAGGTACTTAATGCTTGCACTGCAAGCCAAGGAGGAATTCCCAGCTGCAAAGTGCAAACATCTTGCAAACAACTGTGACAATTTTCATGCCTGCACAGGGAGCTTGCATCACTGGAAGGACAAAAGGCAGGGTTTATTCTTGCAAAGAGCGGGTCTCAATTGCCCAAGGAGCAGGGTGCAACCTGGCATTAAGGCAGCACCCAGCAGTCCCTCTGGATGGTACTCAGAAGGCAGAAACTATGATGCAGATAGCAGGGATTCTGGCAAAAATGAACGAAGACGGCTGTTCGATGCAGGTGCGGTAGCATTTTGTGTGTGTGTGTGTGTGTGTTTGTGTGTGCTGCATTCGTGTGTGCCATTTTGTGTGTGCCATTTGTGTGTTTGTGTGTGTGTGTATGCTGCAATCGTGTGTGCCATTTTGTGTGTGCCATTTGTGTGCGTGTGTGTGTGTTTGCGTGCGTATGTGTGCGCTGCATTCGTTTGTGCCGTTTTGTGCGTACCATTTGTGTGTGTGTGTGTGTGTTTGAGAGAGAGAGAGAGAGAGAGAGAGAGAGAGAGAGAGAGAGAGAGAGAGAGATGCGTGTGCAATCATAGAGCACCGTCTGGGGCTTATGCTATGCTGCTACATACGTATGTATGTGTGCCTGCAATAAGCGAAGAATTAAGCACCTTCCCCAAATCACATGCATACACAGGCACACATACACACACACACATACACACAGACAACTGACTCAGAAGGCACAAACATACACGCTCATCTACAGATGCCCGTCGAGCTCCGCCACCTACAAACAGTGCAAACAGCCGACCTCCCCCACTAAATCCACGTGTCTCCAGCCCTCAAGCCAAGACATTTTCTCACCTGTGTAAGCAATTGAAGGAGGGGCACTCCTCAAACAATGTCATCCACACAGAGGCGTGGGAGCAAATACTTTCAAGGTGAGATTGGGCTGGACGCTGCTGTTTCTGTTGCCGGGTCACCAATGAGCTTGTTAGCTTTGTCTGACATAAAAGTCTTGGAAGAAAGTGTTAGTTTGCTTGTCAGAGAAAGCAGGAAACGCAGGTAGGGCAGCAGCTTCCCTCTAGTCCTACCTCAACTTTTCCATCTCTGTGTTGGTGGCTAACCTACAGCATGTCAGATGGCAAACCTAGTCCTTAGCAGGAAGCACTGCCATAAATATGCTTTCATGCACCGTTCATGTGTGAATAGGTTTGGCCAGAACTATGTACAAACAACATTTTTGGCAGGGATCTCATCAAATATACGGCGTAGTTATACGGTTCTGGCCAACTCTCTGTGTAAACCACTTGAGGCCAGCTCCTTTTTCGGTGGACTGGCTACAAGGTCACAGCGTTTACTTCACAGTTTTAGGCTAGCGTATCTACTAGGCATAGCAGTCACTGTAGATTCAGGGCGCTGCTCACAGCTGCGCAAACCAGGTGGGGCCTTATGATTGTGAAGCAGAAGGTTTGTTGTAGAGGGCGCCTGTCTTTAGTCACACTTGTCTGCCTTGCTCGCACGGAAGCGGCCACAGCCGAGTACACAAATGTACACTTTGGAGCTGGCAAACCCCTTGACGGCCCCTTCATTGTTGCGCTCAAGTGTGTTCAAACACTCTTAAAACGATACGTGTCCGTACGTGCTTGTACCATGCCTGTTGTCACGACTGTATCCATTGCAACCAATGCTTGCCTGTTTGTGCTGTGCTTGTTGGCACCCAGATGTCATAATTTCTGCCATATCCATCCCTAGGGTGACCACAAGCGAGCATGCAAACGAGGCATTGGAACTGATGAGAGCAGATGCCAGGGTGCGAGAAGGCGAGGGCTGGGATTGGAACAGCAAGGGATACGGGCAGACATTGTTGAGGCTTGTAGAGGTGGGTTATAAGGCAGGCGTATGAGAGGTGTCCGTGATTCCGTATCAGCAGGTCCGCCCTGTGCCATCCGATTCGTGGTCTTTCACAAGTTATTGTTCCTACAACATTTCCTTGATCATGCGCATCTGGATCCATTTTGTAATGGTAATTAAAAGCTGCCGCTCCTTCCAGTCTTCCTCTTATATTTATACACAATTGCAGGTAGCTGGCGCGGTGGGCGTGCCAGAAATGGCCGGGCAAATTCTGGAGCCAGCCCTTTCCCAAGAGTTAAGAATGAATGTGAGTCCTTGCACCTATTGGCTGTTTCAATTTCTAATAATGTGCGGCAAGTTTGTTGACGACTGCATTCAGGCCTGCAAATGGTCCCAACGGCCAGGCTCCCCAAACTGTGACAAAAGCTTGGCAATCGCCCAAAACCCTCATTGCCTGCTTCAAGCATTGAAAGTCTGTTAATCCTTCAAATGGCTGTTGGTCCATTTTCATGGACACCGGTAATGGGGGTTGGTATTGGACCTTTCCGGTTTGTAGCCATAGTTAACCGTGCACCCGTTCATATGTTACATGTTACTAGCATCCATTCTGCGCCGATGTGCACGGAAATGACCAGTCCCTAAGACCGCACAGCACTGACTCGGACTGGCGTTTCCCCCTGTTTTGATTAGGGCTTGATAGAACCTAAAAAGCACACTGTACACAACTACAAAATTCGCAAACACCGTACGTAAACCGCTCATGGTTGGTTCACATAGAACATAATACTTAAAAATACCACCTGACTGCGCTGTATGGGAACAAGGTGTCATTTTTTAATTTCCCTAGTGCCAATTAAAGGCCCACGGTGCGCCCATGTAAAGCAGCGCTTCTTTCTGGCAATTACTTACTCTCACAGAAGCACCCCCACGTCAACAGGTCGCTTCTAAGGACTTGATCCCCTCTATGATTCGCAAATTGTCAGGAGCTGGGGCCTCTACTAAAAGCCTAGAGCGTCTGTATCTTTTGGAAAGTGAGGCACGCGGTAAGTTGGATCTAAGCAACCTTTCACTTTGGTATGGCATATGTGATATGTAGTATGTAGTATGTAATACGCAGTATGTAGTATGCAGTATGAAGTATGTAGTACTGTCTTGCGCTTTTAGTATTGCGAGGCCTACTTTTTGCGAGGTGCCGAAATAATTAGAATAATTAATTTGCGAGCATTAAGCTTTTGCGAGGCCCCTGAAAAGTTAAGGAAATTTGCGAACTTTGCAAATTTGGGGATTTCTTGTGATCTCCTCTATGTATCTATTCAGTGTTGGTTTACATCAAAGTCTGAGACGAGTTTTATGGCTCCTAACCTCAGCCTGAGGAGTTACGTAACTCCTGTATAGTATAATCTTGCATTGCCTCCCTCCCCTCCTCCTCCCCCTCGTCCTCCTCCGTGGTGGTCTCTGAAATCTCCAAGGTTTTAAGGCCCCTGCCCCTGCCCCTGCCCCTGCCCCTGTGCTACTGC
>Ga0307960_1001693_pt1 | contig 12882 bp, 14 predicted proteins | sample OrgLakmetagen542_FD_201832 | JGI IMG/M metagenome (GOLD analysis project Ga0307960, IMG submission 201832) | Saline water microbial communities from Organic Lake, Antarctica - #542 | ecosystem: Environmental > Aquatic > Non-marine Saline and Alkaline > Saline | place: Antarctica: Organic Lake... | reverse complement strand
TTGTGCCTCACACTGCCTCACATCACACTGCCTCAAATTACACTGCTTGTGCCACACACTGCTTGTGCCTCACACTGCCTCACATCACAAAAACTTTGCCCCACAGTGCCTCAAATTACACTGCCTTAAATTACACTGCCTCAACATACACTGCTTGTGCCTCACACTGCCTTACATCTAACATCACACTGCCTCACATCACACAAACTTTGCCTCACACTGCCTCACACATCATACAGACCTTGCCTCACACATCACACACACCTTTTGCCTCATACAAAATAAAGGGGGGTTATCAGTGCATGCCACCTGTCTTGTCGCATAAAAATTCAATGAATTGAATTTTTATGCGACAAGATTTAATTTTAATGCGACAGGGGGGGGCAAGTTTTGAGTCCTCCGCCGCATGTCGCATAAAAATTCAATGTATTGAATTTTTATGCGAGATCTCGCCCCCTTCGCTTCGCGAAGGGGGGGACTAGTCTTGTACCTCCTGTCGTAAAGACAGGAGCTTTAAATTTCAGCAGCCTTTGAAATCACGCAGGTCAAGGGAACAGCCTTTGAAAGGACACAGGTAGATTTGGCCAGAACCGTGCATATACACCGTAAATGACAATTTAGTGATAACTTCCCTGCCAAAATTACCGTATACACACCCTAAACCCTACATATATGGTTCTGGCCAACCCTGCACACACGTAAAGGGAACAGCCTGTGAAAGCGCACAGGTCAAGGGACAACCAGCCTAGGCAAGCACAGTTGAAGGGAACAGTCTGTTGTCAAATCTTATGACCGTTGCACACAAGCTCTGAAGTGTAGAGCTGTCAATTTGCTTCTGTCTCTCTCTCTCTCTCTCTCTCTCTCTCTCTCTCTCTCTCTCTCTCTCTTTATATATGATAACTCCTTTCACACACACAGGCAGCAGGCGGTGTATGTGCATGCGCACAAGCAAATCTAGAGCAGCAGGTCCTCCTACCTTGTATCCCGAGCAGGGGGCACACACATGCTTCACTTCTTGGCGTTTACAATCCGCGTGCCTGTGGTTTATTATTTCACATCTGGTTCACGTCAAATCTTGTTAACCTCACAGCTGGTAGATCTTCATCTGATTACACCACAGCTTGTACACAACAAAGCCGGCTTGCATCACAGCTTGCAGCAACACAGGTAGCGAATCCGCATGACAGTGTGCACCCCCTACTGCTCCCCATAGCGTGTACTATGCACGTGCACACTCATTGGCCCCAAAACACACGCACATACACAGTGCAATAACACTGATTCACACAACCTGTATCATTTGCGCAGAATCTCAAAACAGCCACGGGCATTATTCGTACAGGGCACCTCGCTTCTTTCTCACATTATGTTCATAAGCGGACTTGTTTTGTGTGATGCAGTGAGAGTATCACACACACACACACACACAAACACACACACAAAAGGTGCACATAGAGGCCCCTGTGGCAATGTCATGAGCACCTGATATGTGCACTTAAGGTACAATAACACGTCCGTGCACCACATCTTGTACCCTTCCTTGTCCATTGCCATGAGGACCATCACACGCCCCTCCTCGTTAGCACAAACATGCATACACACACGCACACACACACACACGCACTAACACATACACACACTCGCACTCACATCCAGTGACCTTGTCCGCCGTCATGAGTCCCATCACACACACGTCCACAAACACACGCACGAACACATACACACACTCACACTCTCTCATACACGCCCACCCACCCACCCATCCACACTCACATCCAGTGACCTTGTCCGGCGTCATGAGTCCCGTCACACACACGTCCACGTCACTTGACCACGTGCTCAGTCCGTTGGCGAAGCTGCCAAACACCTCCACGTCCATGTCCCGACTGTCAGCAAAGGCGCGGTTGGCACATGCACGCACACTGCACAAAGGATTGCACATTGGGTGGGTTAGATGCGTGGGCAGGACACCTGCATACATCCTTGGCAGCCGACTCAATCACATATTGGAAGTAAAGAAATTGGGTGTGCATAGCGAAGTTGGCCAGGGAGTTTAACAGCGACATTTCCTAGACACATGGTCATGAATTATGTGTGTGCGTGTGCTTGCACATGTGTGTGTGTGTGCATGTGAGGTTACGTGTGTGTGTATGCGTGTGCGTGCCTGCATGTGCATGTGCGTGTGTGTGTGAGCATGTGTATGTACATGTATGTGTGCGTGGTGTAATGTGTTTGTAATATGTGTGTTCTTGTGTGCATGTGCTTGCACATTTGTATGTCTGGTTATATGTGTGTGTCTGTCTGTCTGTGTGTGTGTGTGTGTGTGTGTGTATGTGTGTGTGTGTGTGTGCGTGCTCTCGCAGGGGTATTCTTTGATACCCTATTCTGGACAGCCCATCTCATACCTACACTCACATTTCAATAACCTGCAGCTTCAGCTTGCGCTCCTCTTCTGTAGGCACCACCCTGCGGCAGAACTCCTCAATGTCGTAGTGGAGGGGGGAGTACTTGACCCTCCGGGAGGGCAGCTGTTGCTGTGGCTGCTCCCCGGGTACGCTGCTGCTGCTGTCACTGCTGCTGGGACCACCTGTAGAGGCACTATACTGTTGCACTGCGTGCGCGCTGCTCAGGTGCCTGTGGTAGCCCAGGTGCGCTGCAAAGTGGCGGGAGGCGTGCAAGGAAGGCCTGGTTGACGTCCCCAAGGAGTGCGGAGAGTGCGTGGCATTCATGCAGGAGGAAGAGGTGGTGGGTCCAGCCACAGAGGCAGAACTGCAGGAAAGTGAGGCTGCCGGGCTGTGGATGGTAGGAGTGCAAGGCCGGATGCTAGATGCTGCAGCTTTGCTACAGCTTTGCCTTGCCAGAGCTGAAAACAACTGTACACTAGCCCTCATGTGCCGTTGTGAATGAGCTTTTTTTGAGGCCTGTTTAAGTTGTTGGCTGCTCATCACGAACCACGGGCGGGGTCGAGCAGTGTTCAATGTGGCATAATTAATAATGCTAGCACGCAACCACCTAGGAGCATAAATTGTACCAGGACTCGGTTTCTTATTTCAGTAATGTTTTATAAATGCTTCTAAGACCTAGACGGACCCCCGGATTCGTGTGTGTATGTGCGATCTGGTTTCTTTTGCCTTATTGAATCGCAAAAATCAAATCGCAGCAATTCAAGTCAATCAAAGATAAATGTCGAGGCCAATTGGGTTGCATAGAAGAAACATGTGCTCATTGCGGTAGCCGGGTCCTGAGCTGACATACACAGGGACCCCGACGGGTCTGACGTCTGCGAGCGAGCCTTTTTTGTGATGGGGGTTCAGCTTAGGAAATTAAAATTGCAAAGTACGATAGAATTCCTTCTCAGTTTCCATCTTCTCAATAAGGGCGAAAATAATCCTGGCACCAAATGCCGATGGAACAATGATAGGCAACTCCCGTGACTTGCGGCCCTGGCAGACTACCACTTCAAAAATAGGCAAAAGTTTAGTTCAAGGTTGAATGTCTAAAATTTTCACACGTCAAGCTTCAAGGGCAATGGTGCCGCACGTAAAATCATATCGTGGGCGTGCCGGCATTATTGCTCTTCAAAATACCACCCTATATGTCTTCCTCAAACTTTCTTGCGACGTAGTTGGTCAAGTTTTCCTCTTCTTTGCCTTTTTGCTGGTGTCTCCACCCCCTGTTGCACCACCGCGGCCGCGTGATGCTGACCACTCGCTCTCTGCCTCAGGCTTTCCAGCTATACGGTCACGCGTGCAAGGATCCCAGCACGCCTACAGACAAGAAGAACATTCCTTATTCAATTTGGGGAATAATGTTGGCTGCCTGTAGGAAGATGCAACCAAAATATAAGCGCAAAAGTGACAGCAGTGATAGCACTAACTGCCTGAAATAATGGAGAAGCTGAAAGAAATGCGGTTTGAAGCATTCAGCTATAGTCTATAATCGTAGGTGGAAACACCAGGAACATTCAATGAAGGTCAGGGAAAGTGTGTAGGGAGGACCGCACACGGGGTATTTGTCTACGTAAATACTAAGGGTTGGCCGGAACCGTATAAGTTTATAAAGTGTATGTACGGTGTATACATACGGTACGTATATACAGACCGTATATTGTATAAATTACTTTTCAAGCTTTTTACGGCATGGTGTTTCGATGGTTTCCGGTTTTATAGGGTACACAGTACTTACTGTACCTTTCCTTTATCACCCGTTAAAACAAGTTTTTTGCCCTCCGGAATGATGCCGGCATTGTTTATTATATATTTATTTTGAGGCTCCAGGGTTGTCCAGGATTGCCGAAAATAAAGTTTGGCGGGTGAATGATTGGTGATGAGCGGCTCTCCCCGGGGCCTCCCTAGCTCCCCTTCCAGGCCCCGCCCCAGCCCCAGCCCCGTCAGCAGCACCTGTTGCACCCCAAGGGGTGTACGCGCGGAAAGCAAGCAGCTTCAAACTGGCAGTGAATGCCGACCGAGCCATTGAAGATTGAGGGTTGCTGGTGTAGAGGTGAGCAAGCTGCAAGGGTTGCACATGCAGGCACAAGGCAGCTCAGCAGTTGACAAATGCCCAAGTGGGATAGCTCATGCAGGGAGGTCACGCACCCAGGCCCATGCCCATGCTGCACCCTCAGCACGTGCAAGCACAAGCAAAGCACACAGCGGCAGCAGTAACAGCTGCAGCAGCAGCAGTGAGGAGAGCACAATACACATGCAAGATGCATACGCACAGACACACATGTGCACGCATATGCACACACGCACACGCACTGGCTGGGCTAAGTGCCCACCGGGTTGGTGCGGGAAGGTTAAAAAATTTATAGAAAGGGTCCAGGGTTACCCGGGGTTACTTTGAGTATATATGAAATTTGGGTTCCAGGATGAATACGGTAAGGTACGGTACTTGGTATATGCGCCATAAATATACGTATACAGAATTCCCATACATGGTGCTGGCCAGCTCTATAAATACTGCTAATTACAGCACATTTATTAATAAACCGTACCTTCTTGTACTCATCCCGCACCCCCCAAAAAAAGTATTTTATTGCATTTTTCACCTTCCCCGCATCCCAGAAATAAGTATTTTGCCCCTTCCCCGCACCAACCCCGCAGAGCTTCCCCCTTACCTTGTACAGTTTAAGTACAGTGTTTTGCTCCGGGTAACACCCGCATGCTTCCCTCCAACTCAATGCAAGTGCTGCAGAGACCAAAACGCGATAGGATAATTCTAAAATATTACAAATTAATATTTTATTGATTTAGGCAAACCCCGCACCATCCCCGCACCCAAAGAATAAATATATATTAAACTTTACCGCACTCACCCCGCAGGGCAAAAAACAATATTTATGCGGGGTGATATCGAGAAGGTACAGTACACCAACAAAAAATATCATGTCGTACCGTGACTATGCCCCTAGAAACCCAGAGAAAACATCTACATGGCCATATATGTATGGCGTAGATGTCTATGGTGTACGAACACATGTACGGTTCCGTCAAAACCTAGCAGTGCGTCTAGAGCCATGAAATCTACCACACATACAGTGCTGTTACGAATGCAACGTTTGAAAAAACCAATGAATGAACCCCAATGCGAGCAATGCGAGGGGGGCAACAAACAATTCAAAAGGTAGACAAACATAGTAACATAGTTAAACAAGCCTATTCAATGTCTTTTTGTCTCTCTCCTGATCCAGCAAGCAAGGCCTTTGCGCACACAAACAGCGACAAAGATGTAAAAATGATGCCATGAACGGTGAAGCACCAATTGGGTACCTAATTGCGTTTTTGGGCCAAACATTTCTGGGGAGTTTTGACCAGCATTCAAACCTAGCACATCATTAAACCTATTGTAACATTAATGCAAACTTTGCGAGGTTTTCCAGAGGTGGTCGATGGAGGAAATGCCTGGAAATGTGGATTTTTGCATTCAGAAGGCAGCTTCTCACAGCCACTTCATCCGATCGACACCATTTTAGTAACAAAGTGTAGCTGGCATTGAGAGCTACCGAGCATATGCCCAATTTTATGTGGGTCGCTTTGCGTGCTGAGATAGACTGGATTAAGCAAACATGGTGCATGTAAACCCTAATGTGGTGATTTCCATGGGAAAATGGCTCAAATCCTCATAAAACACCAACCACTCAGCCATTTCATTTCATTTTTGTTGCAATGATATTATTGATTCTATACCATTAAAAATATTCCAGATTGGTTCAGTGGAAGATCCGGTATGAAGAATTTGTGGTAAAAAGTGGGGTTCCCGCCGCGGGCAATTAGACACGTGCACCCCTAATTGCAGTTTTCAAGCTCAGGTGTTATGAGCAGAGCAAGGGCTACATCTGGGTGCTAAGCTTATAAACTGCAAGCTAGGGTGCGCATACTCTGGGAACATTTCAAAAACACCCCCTTTTCAGTCCTCCGTCAACCACCTCTGGAGGTTTTCTTCAAATCAAAATATTTATTAGTCACGGCACACCGCGACGGAGTCAAAACATTCACAATACAAGGTGATACAAGCACAGTACGGTTATTTCAAACATGAAGAATACCCATGGAGGATGGCGCTGAGATGGGCAGGTTCAGTTGCACAGGAGCATTTATACAACGTGCAGCATTAAAATCAGCACGGGCAGGAACAACTTCTGCAAGCTTGCACAATTCTTTGGCCGCCATCGTAACATCAATCGCTTGATGTCGTTCTCAACCATACTCAAAAACTGCTTACGCCTCAAATTGCGGACAGTTCCCCAGAACCTGCTTACGCTTCAGAATGTGGACAGTGCCTCACCTGGTGTGCTGCCATAAGCTGCAAGGGCGCCAGAAGCTGAGCTGTGAGCGCGTGCCCGTACTGCTGTGCCTTCAGGGAAAACCCGTCTGCTAAACCACTGCAATTTGCCCCTCCTTCAAGCTGCTGCAGTGGCTGTGGCTGCTGCTGCTGTTCTAAACCACTGCAAATGTGCTGGTCGTGTTCAAAAAGCCCAGTTTTTGGACTTTCTAGGGTGGCAATTGCTCGGCAGATGGCTTCATACGTTGTCATGTAGCCTTCCTGCGTGCCATGCAGCATGGGTACAATCCTTGTTGACAAAATTGCTCGGCAGATGGCTTCATACGTTGTCATGTAGCCTTCCTGCGTGCCATGCAGCATGGGTGCGACCCTTGTTGACAAAATTGCTCGGCAGATGGCTTCATACGTTGTCATGTAGCCTTCCTGCGTGCCATGCAGCAAGGGCACAACCCTTGTTGACAAAATTGCTCGGCAGATGGCTTCATACGTTGTCATGTAGCCTTCCTGCGTGCCATGCAGCATGGGCACGACCCTTGTTGACAACATGCAGCGCAATCCTTCAAGTGTGGTATGTAGTAGTAGGAATCAGCTTTCCTGTGAATGCAGCGCAAATCATTCAAGCGTGGTTACGGCAAAGGAGTTGTAACAGAGGCAGTTACAGAGGAAATTTCAAGGCAAAGTAGTGGACCCTTGTTGACAACATGCAGTGCAAATCATTCAAGTGTGGTTACTTGAAATTACACGGCAAAGGAGTTGTAACAGAGGCAGTTACAGAGGAAATTTCCGACAAAGTGTTGATGGTAGTATTCTTGGCCTCCCTTTTTGTGTAGGTATATATCACAGGTCTTACACTTATAAGCACGAGCTTGAAAGTGAGAGTTACTTTTGTTCCACAAAGGAAAGCATCTGCACCTCCATACTGCAACAGAGGCAGCGCAATTTGCTCCTAAACAGTTGCCTAAATTCTTAGGTTGCCATGTATTTTTCAAGTGAGGTATTGACCTATCTATGCATGCTAGTCTCCAAAGAAAAGGGAGTTGCTTTTCACTGCCTGCGTAATTTTTCTTATTCTTAAAGCCTCACTCTGACTGTAGCTTTACACTGTGACAGTGCTCAGTCAAAGCATTGCTGGAAGTAAGAGATGCGTGACCCACCACGGGCTCCTTTCGGACGAGCCCAGCGTGGCGATCGTCTGCATCAAAGGCTGCAGGAATACTGCTTTGAAGTCCATCTCTTTCGGTGCTTTTATATCCTTTACCGTCAGCACTGGTGGCAGCAGCAGAAGCAGCAGCAGCAGAAGCAGCAGCAGCAGAAGCAGCAGCAGCAGAAGCAGCAGTAGCAGAAGCAGCAGCGGTGTTATCTGGCAGTCACAATTGTGTGTTTCAGTGTACTGTGTTCAAGTGTATGCATGCGTGATCCTGGCAGTCAAATTTGTGTGTTTGAATGTGCTGTGTTCAAGTGCATGTATGCGTGATTAGGTGAGGGAGCCCAGGCATACAGGGAGGGGCACAAAAGGTAGGAAGGTGTGTGCAAACAACGACCACGACCATATTTTCTTGACTGACAAGGCCCAATACATTGACACCTTGCCACATGCCACTGGGTACAAGAGGTGCAACTACTCAGGTGACCTACTACGAGTCATTCTTAAGATGTGATTCTATCTTCAGGTGAATTACTACGAGTCATTCTCAAGAAGTGATTCAATCTTCAGGTGACCTACTACGAGTCATTCTTAAGAAGTGATTCGATCTTCAGGTGACCTACTACGAGTTATTCTTAAGAAGTGGTTCAATCTTCAGGTGACCTACTAAAAATCATTCTTAAGAAGTGATTCTATCTTCAGGTGAATTACTACGAGTCGTTCTGAAGAAGTGATTCAATCTTCAGGTGACTTACTATGAGTCATTCTCAAGAAGTGATTCAATCTTCAGGTGACCTACTACGAGTCATTCTTAAGATGTGATTCTATCTTCAGGTGAATTACTACGAGTCGTTCTGAAGAAGTGATTCAATCTTCAGGTGACCTACTACGAGTCATTCTTAAGAAGTGATTTAATCTTCAGGTGAATTACGACAAGTCATTCTTAAGAAGTGATTCGATCTTCAGGTGACCTACTACGAGTTATTCTTAAGAAGTGGTTCAATCTTCAGGTGACCTACTACGAATCATTCTTAAGAAGTGATTTAATCTTCAGGTGAATTACTACGAGTCGTTCTGAAGAAGTGATTCAATCTCCAGGTGACCTACTATGAGTCATTCTCAAGAAGTGATTCAATCTTCAGGTGACCTACTATGAGTCATTCTTAAAAAGTGATTCAATTTTCAGGTGACCTACTATGAGTCATTCTCAAGAAGTGATTCAATCTTCAGGTGACCTACTATGAGTCATTCTTAAGAAGTGATTCAATTTTCAGGTGACCTACTGGCTACTGTGAGTCATTCTTAAGAAGTTATCTGATCTGTCCCCTCATCCAAAAGATGCAACAGCTGACGCAGTTTGCCAGCCAGCCATCCTACCGTCCTTCCTTTCTGTTGTAACAACACGTAAATTCACACTGAATGTCCAGACTGGTATCTCAGACGCAGACATCCCTTTTACGTTAACTCATGCCATGCAATCCCTACTGCAGTGTCAGGCACCTGTAGGGCCATGGATCCACCAGCACCCAGGCCACCGCGCATGCACACACGCATGCATTCACATGGACGTCAGCATAAAAACTTGCGCAATATTTATATATATTTTAAACGTATGTTTACCTCTGCACTGAGGTATCCAAAATCAAACACGTGCCCAGTGCACATACATTTGACATTAGCAGGGAGCCTTTCGGTTTTACTGTTATATTCCAGTGTACATTGTGGATATATACAGTTTGGCCTCAACCTCACTTATGCATACCCACCTGCATGAGGTTGCAGCTCCTCCGCCTGCCCTGCCGCTAGAGGCCGAGCTGCTGAGTTGATTGGGTTTGTAGAGGGTGCTGTTTTTAGCGTTGCTGCGTGGGCTGCAGATTCAGCTGGTTGTGATGGAGGGGGCGGCAAGCACACCTGCAGGCACTTGCCCTTGGGGGGTAGGTAGTCCTCTTTTAGGGCCTACAGCACAGAGCAGCACAGAGCAGCAAGGTTCAAACACCACGTCCATGGCCTACAACAATGGAACTACAACAATGGAGCTACAACAATGGACCTATAACAATGGACGACAGCAAGGTTCAAACACCACGTCCATGGCCTTCAACAATGGATCGAGGAACACACATAAGGAAATAAGGACAAGTAGGTACTCAAGCAGTGAACCAGAGTACTAAGTTTATAAAAATAAAGGTCAACTCTTGTAGCTCTTGAAAGCAGATTCAGCACTACGCAGGCTGCACATCTGCTTCACATCCGCATCAATCACAGGAAAAAAGGTGGCTGTGTATCTTATAGTTTTTTTGCTGCAAGACTAATGACCGGTTGCCAGAGCTAGAGGGAGAGATCAGTTGAGGAAATAGCCTGGTAGCGTGTGTGTGACCATATCAATGATGTGTTTGAATTCTATGCTTATCCAGATCAGAGGCTTTAAACTATCGACCTTTCTGTTTTTTTATTGTTTCTTGTTTCCAAAAAAAAATTGTATGATACAAAATATCGAATTACCCATTCCTGCTTATTAACAAGTTGTTATTACTGACACCCTATCACTAGGGTTGGCCAGAACCGTATATATACACCGTAGATGACCGTATATTTCGGGATTTGCCTGCCAGAAATAATGTATTTACACCGTATATATATGGTTCTGGCCAACCCAACCTATCACCCAATACATCTTTTGGGTCTCAAGCACATCATACGCAGATTTATATATGCTCTCCATACACTGTGCACTCTGCACGTGAATGCACATGCTGCACTGCATGCCATGAATATGATAAACCTAAACCGTGCACTGCCTGAACTGCAGAGTACTCTGCAGCTTGCTGCAGAAGTACTCACGCTCTTGGAGGCGAGTGCAACCGAATGTTCGTTGGAACTGTCTTGCCACAGCTTGCGCTGTGGGAACTATCCTCTTTACACCTGGTCTTTAGTCAGCATTTAGATGTATTTCAAGACGTCGACCATGGTCGACCAAGAGTAGTTTCCCCTCCAACATTCGGTGGAGCCGAGCCGGAGTAAAACTGCATGTTTCAAATCAGATATGGGCACCTACATTGTACATCTCCTTTGCCTCGCGCCAGGTGCCATCCACAACAAGGAGCACATAGGCAGGGCCGGCCTTATGGCTTTCCTGCTGCTGCTGTTCTGCCTGCTGCTGCCCTGTCTGCTCCCGCAGCTGTTGCTGCTGCTGTTCCCTCTGCTGTTCTGCCTGCTGCTGCCCTGTCTGCTCCTGCAGCTGTTGTTGCTGCCGTTCCCTTTGCTGTTCTGCCTGCTGCTGTCCTGTCTGCTCCTGCTCCTGTTGCTTCTCTCTTGGCTGTTCTAATGGTTGCAGCCCTGCCTGCTCCTGCTCCTGCTGCTTCTCCCTTGGCTGTTCTAATTGTTGCAGCCCTGTCTGCTCCTGCTGCTGCTGATGTGCACCCTGCTGTTTCGTTTGCTGCTGCCCCTGCTGCTCTCCCTGCTGCTTTGCTTGCTGCTGTTGTCTGTGCCCCATTGCCGCTGTCAAGCGTGCAAGGTGCGGCGCTGAGAATGCAACTTCGCCTACAGGCAGTGCATCTGCATGTGGAAGAAGGGACGTCTTTTTAAGCAGGAAATAAACATTTTCATATTGAACGCACCGGAACACACACTCCTGAGAAACGCAACCTTGCCCACAGGCAGTGTCTTCTGCGCAAGAGGGGGTTGCAGTGTCTTTTGCGCGAGAGGGGGTTGCTTATAGCAATGAAACAATGAAACAGATAGCGTACGGGAAAAGCTGCCAGTGCCGTCATTGAACAGGAAGCTGCGTGGAGGCAACACTCAATAATGCTATCATGTGATTGCAAAGCACACGCACAAGATGAAACAATGCAAGTATGTGGATGCGAAGCACACGCACAAGATGAAACAATGCAAGTATGTGGATGCAAAGCACACGCACAAGACGAAACTATGCAACACAAACACCTTTGCCAGGGAATAGGAAGTAAACTGGGGGCTGCCCTGGAAAAGGCTCTGAAGTAGTAGGGCTCAAAGTAGTAGGCCCCAAAGTGGGCTTCTGTGTATCAGTAACAGGGAGGCTCTCTGTCGCTGCTGCTCCTGGTAAGGTGCTGACGTCCTGAACGGTAATAGCGAAAGGTTGGAACGCCGATTTGGAAACGTCAGTCATTCTTGCAGATTTTGCTGTAACAGATGGGCAGAAACAAGTTTACGCCCGAAACACGACCTTGCACATAACTAGGGTTGGCCAGAACCATACGGCAACTTTGACAGAGAAAGCACCATATATACGGTGTATTGATACGGTTTTGGCCAACCCAACCCTACACATAAACGTAGTGGTACACACAGACCCTTTAGTACGTGGTTAAGAAACGGGCGAAATCAAGTTGAAAACAAATGTTTAAAGTAGCAAGGGTGTTGAAGGCATGCATCTGCGCATTGGAATGTCTGAGGTCATTAAATTGAACATTTTGGGGCGATGCATTCCTTGGACGATTCTGATGGAGCGGCTTTAATTAGCCACCAACACAGAAAGTCTATATGTCCAGGAGCCTCTATCATTGATCTGGAATTCGTGCCGTGGCAACCTCATACGTAGGATTGGCCAGAACCATATATATGCACCGTATATGACCGTATATTTGGAGATTTCCATGCCAAAAATACCTTACATAGACCGTATATATAGGACAAGCCTACTCATACATGCGAGCCCTACCACACATCAGGCTACCCAATCCACTCATGCTCCCGCACACATACACACCTTTCACACCACCACCGGACAATCACCCACTTGCTCATATCTCATATGCACTAAGCACACCCTCTCATTATGCCCACAACTCCCCTCTCCTGCAGCATCCACCGCCAATCCTAAGCCGGGAGGTGATATTTAGTATGATTACAGATGATAATCCAGTGCCCACTTCAGTCATACAGACACATATACACGCATGCATGTTACCTACCCC
>Ga0307960_1001679_pt1:0-7500 | contig 12929 bp, 14 predicted proteins | sample OrgLakmetagen542_FD_201832 | JGI IMG/M metagenome (GOLD analysis project Ga0307960, IMG submission 201832) | Saline water microbial communities from Organic Lake, Antarctica - #542 | ecosystem: Environmental > Aquatic > Non-marine Saline and Alkaline > Saline | place: Antarctica: Organic... | reverse complement strand
CTGCATCAGCTTCAAGAGTCACTGGGCAAGTTATGGCCCAGTCTTGGCCTCCCACCTGAAGGTATAAGGAAGGTATAACGAAAGAGGACGGATGGGTACATACATTTTGTAATGCAGCAAGATGCTGCAAAGATCTCAGCCAGCCTCATCCAAGAATTACGGGACTAAGCGAGCTCGCACAGCAGAAGCAACAGCTCTTCTTTTCGCCCAAGTATCAGGGTGAGGTATGCTAACGACCTAAAAAGAGCGATGCTTACCAAGTTGTTGCCTCATCCACACAAAATTAAGCGAGCACATCAAAAGCAACGGGCCTATTTGTTTGCTTGAATACCAACTGGTCAGATGTGCCACATTTAAACAGCTTCGTGCACTATCACTCAACATCATGAGGGTTACAAACGACCACAAACGACCACATCACTATAAAGTACATATACACTGACCTTTCCATCTTGAAAGCAAGCCACATCCCAAAGCATAATGCATGAAGGCACAAAAAGGGGGCATAAAAGCACTCACCGCTCCCAGACCCGCCCAAACTTGTCACTGTGGTGTGGAACATCCCACAGCATATCATAATGCACGTGGCCAGGGTGGGCAGCCACGCAGCACCACAGGCTGGTGTACCCCTTGATGCGATTGGCAAAGCGGACCCAGTCCGCTGTGCAGTGATGTGTGTGTGTAGGTTTGTGGGTGAGTGTGTGCAGTGTGTATATATGTATGTATGCGTGAGTGAGAGTCTGTGTGTGTGTGTGTGTGTGCGTGTGTGCGTCGGGTGATCTCTCCCACGCCTTACATGCAGGTCATCCGGCAGGCATCTGCACGTTAACATTCTCATACAGACTCATCATTCTCTACAGCAGATAGGCGCGAGCACCCACCTGGATCTGTGTGATTTTTAAAGGCCCCAGCCATGGTAGAGAAGTCCAAGATCTTGGCACCCTCTGTGGCTTTCAATGCCGTACGGAGCTGCTCTGACAGCAGACCAGCCTGAATCTTTACTCGTCCGTCCTGTGTTTGTACGTGTGACGATCAGTACGCAGGTTTGTCTTGCCCTCATTGTGAGCGTTTTCAAAGCATCCGCTTGGCGCTGTCACACGTCGCAAGCAGTGCTTTGATGATGCAACTGATGCATTGATTGGCCTTTGCGGTTGGAAGGGCCTTGTTAGTACTGCTTTTATAAATTGAGTGGAACGAATAGTGCTGGCCAGTACTGAACCTAATTTTGACGCAACTTATAGTCATGTTTGCTATGCGCAGTTGGATTGGCTAAGACTTTTGCACATTTTGCCAATGGCACCTCACCCATTCTAGCAAAACCAGCTGGGAAAAGGCACGCAGAAACACCCACACCCACACCCACACCCACACCCACGCCCACGCCCACCCCCATTCCCACCTGCACCTGCACATCCACACCCTCATATACACACACAACCACACACAACCACACGCTCAGAATGTTAAGAATCAGGCAGTCTAGCAGTTAATTAGTTCCAGTGTCTTTTAAACTCACCCCCATTGCCACCTGCACCTGCATAAACACACCCTCATATACACAAAACCACACACAACCATAAGCTGAGAACTCACCACCAGGGGAGCAGGGGAGTTGCCGTCACTGCACTCTGGATGCCCCGGGGGACACACCTCCACCACCACCTTGCTGCTCCGCACTCTATCGCTCATCTGCAAAGCACAGCACAACGCGGCACAGAGGCGTTGCACCAAGTGGGCGTTGCACACCACACTCAAAGCGGCATACTTCTGGGGCAGCTCGGTTAAATGATGCTGCAAGTCAAAAGACTAGGGTTGGCCAGAACCATGTATAAACGTTGTATATACGGTGTTTCTGGCAGGGAGTTCATCAAACATACAGTTATACATGGTGTATATACACGGTCCTGGCCAACCCTACAAAAACATTTGAACTCAGGCCCCCTCACTGCCAGAAGGAGTCACTTCATGATCTGCAACCAAACGCATAACCTGTGCCAACCAAAAGGCTCACAGAGTACAGCATGCTGCAGCTTTTCAAACTGTTGCGGTATTCACCCCTCCCACCCTGATACCCTCAAAGTATGAGTGCCCCATTCACAACAGGAAGGAAGTTCCTGGATACACCTGGGCTGGGTACACCTGGGCTAGGTACACCTGGGCTTATGCTCAGTGATCTCACGGTCTGCTTGTTCGACCGTTTTAACACTAACATAAGTTTTAATGCTTTTAAAACACAGCCAGAAAAACACAGCCAGAACAAACACATCGATGATCTTTGAAAAGTGTCGCTATCCCTGCCAGAAATATGTCCTTGTCCCTGCCAGAAATGCATACGTCCCTATCCCTGCCAGAAATCCCGTACAAATATTGATTACACTTTGTTCAGGCCAGCCCTAAGCAAATGCAAATCCTGAACGCACCCTGCGATTTTGCAATAACGAGTGCTCCCGGAACTCGGTGCTCTTGCCAAACTGGTTGGGGTCCATAAAGCGAGACATGCCACTCTCCAGCTCTAGCACGTGGTCCAGGGGGCAAGGGAAGGGCAGGGTGAATTGGGATCCAGGGATGCGGCCTGCGTATGTACACATGTGTGTGTAGGTGCGTACACGTGTGTGCGTGTGTGTATACGTGTGTGTGTGCGTGTGTGTACGCGTGTGTGTATGTACATTTGTGTGTGTATACGTGTGTACATGTGCGTGTGTGTGTGTGTTTGCGCGTGCGCACGCAAAAGTGCATGTTTGCGAAATGGGGAGGGTAGAGGCATGATAGACGAAGTTGAGGAGGCAGCAAACGTAGGTAGACGCATGCAAACGCCTGCACCACGCATTGCAGATTTGGTCAAAGGAGCTGAGACATTTTTCTCATAACCTCCACAAGGACTTGCGCTCATATCACACACACACACACACACACACACAAACACACACACACACAAACACCAACTGTCCAATCTGCAGCACACCTGTGGGATGAATAGGTCTTAGCAAGGAACAGATTGGACAGACACACATATTCACACAAGCACCACACACACCTGCATGGGGCGCCCACCACCTGTCCAAGCCGCAGTACATCTGTGGGATGATCAGGGCCCGACCCAGCATGGAGGAGATGGCAAAGGCGTTGCGCAGGCGTGTCAGTTGGAAGTTGACCAGGGCAAAGTGGCCCTGCGTCGAGCAAAGAGAGACATGAGGCTGGGGCTCACTAAGTTAAGCAGAAGAACTGTTGGATCTAGTACAGCTCCTTTGGCAAGAGGGTAGCAGCACATGAGTGAGGGTCAATGAGGGCAATGAGGTCGCTTTCATATTTTTCTCAATAATGAGGGCATTGTCGTACTCCAACCACACAAAGAAAGAGAGGAAGCAATCGGTAGGAACCGATAAGAGCATGGGAAGGGCTCTTTAACGCAGCACAAACGCCAGGCCATCTGAGGCACAACGTAGATCTCAGGGAGCCAATCCAAACAGCTGTAGCTGCACAGTGAGGAGCGCCCCTCTCTCTCTCTCTCTCTCTCTCTCTCTCTCTCTCTCTCTCCCTATTTCTCTCTTATTCTTTCTCTCTTACACACACAATTGGCATGGAAGGGCTCCCAGCACTTGAAGCTATGACAGGGCTTGAGCCTTTTCCACGCTGTTCTAGCTAAACATGTAATTTGACTGAGCCTGAGAGCCCAGCTTCCAATGAAAATTTCCTTAGTCCTAAACCCCTTACTTAAACCTACCTCGCAAGCCCAGCTTACCCTGAATATGACTCCAGGGGCTGGCTTTCCCTCTACATCCCCATTACGCTGCAATTTGTGGGACCTATTGGGTGCATCTGTCAACTTCTCAAGGACTTCACCCTCTTAGCAGTATGCGGGGCCTTTTGCGTGCACCTGCCTGCTTCCTTACGACTTCACCCTCGCACCCTCGCACCTTCTGTAGCCCAACCCAGCGCTGCTGCTTTGCTCATTATAGAGTGTAAGTTTATGGCGTTGGCCAGAGCAAACGCACAAGGTGTACATACGGTATTTATGGTCTATGTGCAAGTTTATGGTCATATATGAGGTTGGCTAGAATAACATGGTTGCCCTTCACACAAACACCCAAGCGCTCACACTCATTCTTGGACATATTGATTATTGATGCACGTCACATACTCACATAGACACACACACACGCAAGCACGCACGCAAGCACACAAGAACATACACAAACGTCTTCGCACCCACACCCACCCACCCACCCACCCACACACACACACACACACACACAAACTTCACACTCAACACGCACCTGCACGTTGTCCAAACTCATACGCCCAGTGGCCGGTCCTGCGTACTTCATAAGTTCGTCCAAGTTTTCTACCTGCACATGGGCACACACCACACAACGCACACGCAAGTTTTACCAGCTTGGCAACTACGAGAAACTCACTGGGTAGCCTTCTCCTTATGAAACCACCCATACGCACGCCACTACACGCGCTCTTTGCGTGCAGCGTGACACGGAAAAGTACAGCTTTCTGTGTGAAATCACCCATACGCACGCCATTGCACGCACTCTTTGCGTGCAGCGTGACACGGAAAGTAAGCTCTTGCTTCGTGACACGGAAAGTAAGCTCTTGCTTGGGTTTGATCATGTCTCCTACAGACACTGCACGGTGTACGTGATGCACCATCCGTCCAGCAATTCTTTGGTGAGACTGTGAGGCTTAGCAAGACTGTGAGTAAAACCTATATATGTGCGTACTCCTGAATTGAGGGGCACACATACGCACATACGTCCTCATTGCACAATGGCTGAATTACAGGCCTGTCAAACCGGTTGAAACTTCAATAATTCACCCACATTGTACGACATAAAGCCCACGGGGTGGTCAAAGTACTCAGGGGGGTCGTCGAACAGCATGAACTCCCGCATGCGGTGCCGTTTGCCTGGGGTGCCCGAGAACTGGAATGTGGCGTGCAGGGCGTACGGCTGCAGGCAGGACGGCCGTGTGTGTGTGTGTGTGCGTGTGTGTGTGTGTGCAGATGTGCATGTATGCATATGTGTGTGCATTGTTTGTGTGTTGGGGTGCACATGTGCGAATGTGTGTGTGTTTAATTTCGATTGGGCTGCCTGGAAAAGGTCTGAGAGTGGCAGTACGGCTGGCGTGGCCTTCGTTGGTATGTGATTTACGTATATGTGTGTATGTGTGTGTGCGTGCGCGAGGGACGTTTTGCACCCACATGCCTGTGCAGGTATAGCATGATATGTGTAAGGAGAGGAGTGGGCAGTGAGGAGTAGCAACTTGACGCAAGCTGGTGCACTCAACACCTCGTTTGTGGGAGCCCATGCACTCTGGTGTTGCAGAGGTGCCTTACAGCTTGCAGACAAGTGCACAGTTCATTCGCGAGGCATCAACACATGAAGGGAGAACCCGTCACACCAATGACTCGGCTACAGTTGCATGCACCAAACCCCTACAGACACACACACACGCACGCATAAACACACACATTCACTTTGTTGGCAAACATACGGACGTGGAGGTCTTTACAAATACAACACGAAAGGGAGGGCACCTTACACCTTCCATTCGAGTTCTCTTCACGATAAGCAGCCAACAGGTTTTGGTGTGCAGGGTTAACCTAGTAGACTGCGTAAGGAGGACACCCCCTAAACTTGAGAAAGTTGCCAAGCCTGTCTTTAAGGGACTTCCAACACCTTCTGACCTTTGAAGCCAAAAGCCGTGCCGCCATAGTGATTTCACACCCTCATCTTTCCTTTTGATTAGAGACGCTCACACAATCGTAGGTCGGATCAGTGATGGAGGATCCCAAATCACACAAAATCACACACCTGCAGCTTCAGCGTCTGGTGCATGCGCTGTGTGAAAAACGTGTGGCCGCTGGCGAAGGCCGACACAGGCAGGATGCCCATCTTCAGCTGTCCGTGGTAGCCGTTAAACAGGTGCTGTGGCTCCTCAGGAATCATGGATAGGCCTCTGTGGGAGCAGAAAGGGGGTATGGACAAAAATAAAATGAATGACAGGGTGAGAAGGTGCTTATGGAGGGCAAAGGAGTTGGGGGGAGAAAGAGGGTCAGTACTTCAGGGGCCGATGGATCGGCAATACACATTGTTTAGGCGTGTGAGCAAGGGAGGTGGGGTGGGGGACAGGGCAACTAGATGGTTACGAAGGCTGTACGAGGATGGGGAAGGAGGGGAGGAAGGGGGGAAGTGAGCGAGTGGGTGGGAAAATGAAGGGGAGTCGTAAAGGGGGAAAGGACATGTGAGAAGGTGGCTCGCAATAAAATTGCATGCATGCAGGTGGGAATAGGTACAGTGGATTTAGGGTAGACTGAAATGACATATAAAATTGTGCTTGCACACACACTTGCACACAAGCGCACATTCACAACACTCTGAACTCGTACACACATACATATACACATGCAAGCATATACACATTCACATGTACATACACACACAGCACAGACGCACCTCCTGAACAGGTCGTTGAAGGCATTCTGGTCCCAGACCTTGTCATCTTTCTCTATAACATCAATCCACTCTTTCACCAGCTCTAGCGACTTCGAACGAAACATCATGATGCCTGCAACATGGAGCACAGGCTTGCATGTAAGCATTTCCCCGTGCACAACTGGTCATTCCCACGCATCACGACCCCATCCGCCAAACATTGGCCTCCAGGGCATTTATTATGGTGCTGGATACTAGCAGGATGCACATGCATGTAGGGACAAAGGAGCGCAGTCGTCGAGGCAAAAACCAACTAGCAAACGTACACGCTGGAATGGCACAGCTCCCAACCAGACCGTACCCAACACGACGACGCACAACAGGCAAGAGCAAGTTCCTTAGTGCACACTTTCAGCAGCAGCATCAGCAGCATCAGTAGCAGCAAGAGTGACGCAAATGTGACGAGCGCGTGAACAAATGATTTACACACACGCAGGCGTATTTGAGAGGCGGCAACAGGAAAAAGGCAAATGCTCACTTCGCAGGTTGTAGATCTCCAAAGATATAAGATCGATGCTAATGTCAAGACTCCAGGCTATGATTACGAAGCCAACCAATCAACTAAGCACGCAGATCCCAAACAAAGAGCATTCTGAGCTTTTGATGGCAATGTCATGTCAAACTTTGTTAACTGAAGTGTGCTTGTGTTTGTTTTTGTGTATTTGCGTTTGTGCGTGCGGTTGTGGGAGCAAGTGTGTGTGCGCGTGTGTGTATAGGTGTGTGTCTACATGTGTGTGTTTTCACGTGTGTGTGTGTGTGTGTGTGTGTCTGCGTGTGTGCGTGTGTGCGTGTGTGTGTGCGTCTGCATGTGTGTGTATGTATGTATGTGTGTTTGTGAGTGTGTGTGCGCTTCTGCGTGTGTGTGTGTGCGAGTGTGTGTAGAAGACAAAGCCCTCACCAATATTTGCTGATGATGCAGCTTGAGGCCAGAGTTCCAGCTGGTAGTCGTCCACAGTGTTGCGGAGGTGGTCAGAGCTAGTGAGAATGTCGGCAGTGG
>Ga0307960_1001674_pt1 | contig 12948 bp, 17 predicted proteins | sample OrgLakmetagen542_FD_201832 | JGI IMG/M metagenome (GOLD analysis project Ga0307960, IMG submission 201832) | Saline water microbial communities from Organic Lake, Antarctica - #542 | ecosystem: Environmental > Aquatic > Non-marine Saline and Alkaline > Saline | place: Antarctica: Organic Lake... | reverse complement strand
CCAGTGCATCTACTAATCCGCCATAGAACTTGCCCAGCTATGTTTTACCCATATCCAACCCACAACCCACAAGCAGTGCCGTGTTGTTCTATTACCTGCTTGTCTAAGAACATAAGGCCAGGAGGTACATGTCCCAACGGAGGGGGCTTGTATTCCCATGCCTCAGCCTCCTCTGCAATAGGGCTGAGATCTGCGGCCTGTGGAAGCCAACACATAGACAACATGTTTTTAAAGACACTGAGGAGCAGCTCTGGTACCAGCAGATCATCATAGATAAGAAGATCATGCTTCTTTTGACAGCATCTTTGTTCTGCACACTGTGCTTTGTTGGGAACACTATACCTCTTAAACGCATCTGGCTTCCGCACAGAGGTGGCAGGAACTCTGCTCGCCACATCGGCTTGGAAATCCAACATGCCCAGGCAACCCTTCTATTCAGAACATGCACAACATGTCACAGCTTAGTGACCTTCGCTCCGAAACATTCCCCTCTCTCCTCCCAGGTCTCTGTATTTTAATCAAGATTGCACCTGCCACAAGGGACTATAATCCCTTGTCCATGCCTCTGTTCATGACACGAACGCACCTGCCACAAGGGACCATAGTCCTTAAGCAGCCGCTCCAGCTGTACTGCTCCGCCTTCCCCTTCTACAGCAGTCACCCAATGGATGCCTGGCCCAAATTCCTTAGGGTTCACCTCCATGCACTGCTTCTCGGCATTCAGCCGCAGGCCCCACCTGCAGGCATGTGAAAATACACACAAGACGTGAGCTTAATAGAAACAACGGAGTAAAGCTGCCTTAGCTGTAGCAGGGCTGGGCGTTGCTAGTGTGGTCAGGTGACCCTTGAGAAATCTCCATGTACGACAGCTTTCAAGCTCATGCACGTTTTTTTTGGACATATTAAAATAGAAAAAACTATGCAGGCAGTGAGAGCCCTTACCAACATCAATTTAGAAAATGTGCCACCTGGTACCTAGTGCCGTAAAATCCTACACAAAGAAAACCCCACAACATCGGCAAGGCAAATGCGCACGTCTTTGGCAAAAAAATTGGTGGCTTAGCCGGCCATGATGATCAAGTATTTGCGCTTTTACACAAAAAAGCTTGTTGAGCCACTTATTTAAGCATCACCTCGTTAATTGGAGGTGGTACAAAACAGAGGAAAAGAGATTGGATTAAGACAGTTGCCTACATGTAAACCACCTATCAGACATCACCTGTTTCCAGTTCCTCCTGTTGAGCCAAGGACGTTTAAGGCTAGCTGCCGTGCGGTAGCTGCAAGCTCGGTCCTTAGAAGAGGACCTTCTAAAGCCGCAGCCATGGACCTGACGTAGCTACTATCCCACACCTGCATGCCAGCCATGAAATGTGTCAATTTCAGTGTTGACCTGGATGTTGATTGGATAACAATACGTGTGAAAGAGACTGTGACTGACTCCCTGAGTAAGGGCAAGTGACCGCTACTTGCAGATTGTTGCATCCCACATCACATTAAGGACGCCATTACTGTGTAAATAAGGCAAACATATTCATATTCAACCCTGAGGGCATTGACACAGCACCATCCTGATCTTGACACAACTGACTCACCTCCACTACAACGGTACACACATACACTTTGCTGCAGTACGTACTAAACAATAACATGACACAGTTCCTCTTGCCTGACTGGGTCCAGACCCACCTCCAGCTTCACAGCATCAGACTCGCTCAAGGGCTCCAACCAGTCAGGCAGATCATTGACCGCTGTGCCAGCTGCTTCGTTGACTCGAAAGGGACTGACAAGGGGGGAAGACGAGCGATTGCTTGACAGAGAGGAGGACCGATTCATTTGACGTGACTGCACGAGCAACAAAGCCAGTATGCCTCTGTTGTTGTTCATGTGTGATGCTTGTAAAGCAGGAACATGGGCTTGGAGTTTGAAGTCAGTTTCTGGCCGGGCACCTATTAATGTGCTTTTTCTAGTGTAAAATCTTAGTAGAAGTTCATATACCGGTACGCTCAGGTGAATGAGTGCGGTGCTTAATAAGTTTGACGTGATGCATTTGATTTGAATCGTACTGTAACACACTTTCACGCTTCAAATAGCGTTGCTGCTCTGAGATGAAAGGATTTAAGGGGACGACCAGGGGAAACCAAACTTAGTTTCTCCTTCCCCAAGACCCTCACTTTCTTGCAAACTGTCCATGGTGCCACATTTGCACATTTACACATTTGCTACAATAACATTGCAACGGTGTGCTTGAGCAAAGTGCCCTGGCACCGACCAGACGTATGTAGAGTCCCAGGTCAGTTTTTATATTCATCCCACTCACCAACACATTGAACGCCTTCCTCTCTCCCCAATATTTACCTGCTCAGTGACCCTCTCCATACACTGGACAAAGTTCCGACATGCAATGTCCCGCATTCTAATCTTCAAGGCATGCATGTCTAGCCATAGGAGCCCAACTGAGTCCACCAGCCGCCGCCGGACTTCAGCAAAGGTGGCAAGCGCCTCAGAATTGAGAAGGGACTCTTCTACCTGGATCAGGGTGTAAGAACGCCAACAGATGATGTGTAAAGATAAATGTTGTTGTGTGTTATGTCAGCAAATGTGTACGCCTGCCACGGACCTGCGTTCCTTGGTAACCATCGCACAGCAGCAAATGACATTGATTCTGGTTCAACCTTTTTGTGATTGGACAAGCACTTAAGTATTTAGTTACAATGATGCACTTTACACAATTAATATTGCATGCAGCTATATAACATCTCATTTGGTTTTGGGCTGCCTCCCTCACCTCCGTGAAAGCAACAATAGCTACACCCTAAATCGACTAAAGAAACTTTTAGTGTAGGATGGGCACAACAGCCCTGAGACTGACCTTGGCTGCTGAAGATGCCTTCTTGCCTTCACTCTGAGCATCTCCCTTGTGTAGCTTACGCACTGGAAATGCCTGCACATCAAAGAAAGAAGAAGCCTTTATACCAGGTACTGCACAGAAGCGTGCAACACTGTGGTCATTGGTGGCGCACATGCTTGTCTCCTTTAAACCTATTTGAGGTACGCTTGTGAGAAATATGTGCGGCTGATGAGCTGCAATTGTACAAAGGGCAGACATGCCCCTCTTCCACGCATGATCACGGATACACTAAGGTATAGGTAGGCACTGAAACACGCCTGTATGGTATTCTGTATAAGGTACAATCGAGAACTGAGAGAATGCATAGATGAAGCTACGCTGAATGAAGCTGAACCGACAGACCTGTCGGTATGCAGCTGTGGATGGCAAGGGAGGGTCAGCCAGCAGCGGGGGTGGTTTTGCTGTAAGCTCGTAGGGCTGGACAGTGTTTGTGGGAACCCAAAATGACGGACGGTAGGAGCGAGGAGGAGCACCCACTTTGACGTCCATGCTCTCATCTGTGGACACAGGGGGAATGCACAAACAAACATGCTGATATGTGAACACCGAGGAGTATGCACAAACTGATCCTGACATGCTCATCCGTTAACACAGAGGTGTATGCACAAACTGTTCTCGACGTGCTGATCTGTCACACAGAGGTGTTTGTAAGATGTGATCTTGACGTGCTGATTTGTTTGTCTAACGTGCTGAGGATTAGACAGGTGAGTAGCTGACGTGCTGATTTTTTGTCTAACGTGCTGCGGAATAGAAAGGTGAGTAGCTGACGTGCTGATTTTATGTCTAACGTGCTGAGGAATAGACAGGTGAATAACGTACAAATGGCCTGGTGTTACGATGCTAGTGATACAGAGTACTTCTGTGGGCAAGTGTCTTGCTTTCCCAATCTTATACAACCACAGCCAGCTCAGCGCAGCCTCCCAAACAGTGTTTGCTCTTGATATTTAGTAAGAAGCAATGAACTCTCTCGGCCTTCTACAACTGTTAATTGCCTGAACTTCAGGTTTCTGTAAAAGTTGGTGAAACAAATCAATACAAAGATGGAGGCAATCAAGAAGCTCAAAGTTGGCTACGGACTGCCGTCTTAGATGCAGGAGCTGGGGCTTCAGGATCCTTTTCTTACCTGGTTGCATGCCTTCCACGCTTGCAGAGGAAGCCAGGAGCATGCGCCTCTGAAGATCAAGTTTCCTGACCACATAGTCAAGTAACACCTGTGTATAGGTGCAAGCAATGAGGACAGAAAAATAGTGTGTATACATTTCAAGGAGCAATCCCATGATATTAGGTGCGTACCTATGCATTGTTCCCCCCTCTGTAGTATACTTATTTTTAATCCCTCATGCATTCTTCTGCCCTCTTGTATGGCAACCTCTCCTGACCATCCCTACCCACCTGGTTGTGGGTGATGGCTGTGTGCAAAGTGTAGCTCTGCAACGTCTGTGCTTGTGCAGCAGCAGCCAGGAGACCATGACAGCTTCCCTTGGGATGCAGCAGTTTACCCAAGCCTACCAGAGAATGAACCTGGGGCAAGGTGCAAGTCGGCTCACACAGGTTAGCTGGCTTGGGCAGTCGGTGCTGGGTACAGTTAAGTTTGCACAGGTGAGCTGGCTTGGGCATTCGGTGCTGGGTACAGTGAATTTCACACAGGTTAGCTGGCTCTGGCAATTGAGGGGCGGAAGAACCAATGCCTCCTTTATGCGGTAGCTCGTGAGGCCATTTGTTGACATGAAAGTGAGGACTCTCAGTACCAAGCAGGGAACTCACAAGTGAGACTTATTCTGCTCAAAACACACACCCACGTACCCGCATTCACAAATCCACACAGAAACATTACACACACCTGCAGCATCTCAGCAATTGACGTGCAGAATTCAGCAATGGCCAGCGGAGGTGAACGCCACACACCACCAAGCACGCCAGCACGCCCCACGCCTAACATCACACAGCTCTCTGCAGGGCAGCAGAAAGACACATGCACAGCAGCAATTGGAATTGAATGCTTTGTGCCAAATTTCTCTGACAAGCATGAACGCAAGCAAAAGTGTCTCAGAGTGATTGACAACAACGCACTGGTGTATACCAATGGCAAATGTAACATTTGGAACCTAACATGGAATAGGTTTAAATGACAAATGCAGACAATACCACGTTTAGCAAACATGGTTGGTAGAAACAGACATGATTCCTCACAAAAGCACCTGCACACACACACCTCATATAGCCATGCTTTTTATTCAGGCGTGTGCTCACACTTTTATGAACATCACAAACAAATACACACACAATCAGATGTACACACACACATTCTTACCTGCAGCTTCATCTCCTGCAGATTGTGCAGCACTCTGCATGGGCGTGCAGAAACTGCCAGGCATAAAATTGGGGCCGCTCGACCCTGCGGCCAAAAAGGTAATCGAAGTCAGAGGTGGAGCAATTTTGGGCATCATAAATGCTGGAATGATAAAGAGTCTGCGACTGAGATGAACTTTCAAAGACACTAGTCGCACGCAGGTAAGTAATTCTGACCCCAACGCTTCTCACTTGCAATACAAATTAATTAACACTGCAGTGCATAAGAACACTGCTCACCCTTGGTTCGACCTGCCTAAGGTTTTATGTGTGCACGAGCAGGAATTTGTGCTGCCACAGTTTGGTGTCTGCAGGATCTAAAATTGAACTAGAGGCCTTCCAACGTATTATATATATATTGGAATCTTACCTGGGGGAGGAGCGTCACTTGGCTCGCATGCAGTCCAAGCATCTGTCAGGAGGTCTGGCTTCAACGGCTGCCCCTCCACATTCAAGCTGGCCCAATCAATGCCCTGGAAATGGCAGGGTACATTGCAGTTATGCACCGCATAGTAGTAAGCAGGATGAGTACGGAAAAAGCAGCAGGACGCAGGACGCAGCATGGCATGAGGAAAAGCAGGATACAGGATGGTTATAGGAGGAAAGTAGGAGAAAGGTCATGGGAGGTAGTGCTATAAAGGAAACCAGGCTGTGTCTGTGCATTATCAGTACATGTTAGACGCGCACAAGGCATTGAGGCATGACCGGTTGAACATATTCCTAAAACCCTGTATCTCAATTTGCCACCCAGACCCTATTGCTGCAATCATCCGTATACCTCCCTTCAGGTACACTTGCCACTGTTACCTACACCGTTATCTACATTTGCTACTGTTATCTACACCACGTTTCTATGTCAGATTTGTGGTTCTCCTCAAGCACTGTTTGGAACCAAGGTGCTTCTATTTCCCCTTCATCCAAAGACCTCAACCCAATCCCTGAGCATAAAGAAGGAAAGCGCGTCGGTTGACGGCATCAGCAGCAGAGCGTAGATTAAAGCGGTCCCTACCGGCATCTCTTGAGTCACAATCTTCTTGCCCAAAGCACGGCTCTGGCTGTGATACACCAGGCCCTGCACCTCGCTCTTGTACAGCTGCTGCACGAGGAGTTCCTTGGAGAACACAAACTCCAGAGCAGCTTTGCCTGTGCAGCCCACCTGGAAGCGCATCCAAGGCACGTACAAGCATTCAACTGTTCAGATGAACCGTGAAAGACAGGTCGAGTTTTAAAGACGAGGACACTATATTGACCTGACACCTAAGTATTCAAGGCAGGTACATGAATACACGTGAACACAAGTGGCTAGTACTCCTTTACTGCACACCTCAAACCTCAAATCACCCCTGCTAATGTGCACATCCTCACCTCAGCAGCAACACCCTGAAGCACGAGCGGGTTATCAGCCACATGAGAGCGCAGCATCCAGTTGAGTTGTAACGTCTGAAGGGTGACATCATCCTGCAGCTCCTGATCTGCTTCTGTGTCTCCAATGCTTGTTGCTTGTGACCTGTGACAGCACGCAGACAGAGTAGGTAGTTCGGACACACGCTTGAGCCGTGGTTGTAGAGCTTTATCAGAAGACTATGTCTGCCCCCAAGCTGCATTACTCTTTATTTCATCATTGATGATTAGAGGAGGGCTTGCAACCATGCCATCAACTGTCGTCCAAGGTAAACACATGCAGTATGGATGTGCTTGTCTTATGGATGTGCTTGTCTTATGAATGTGCTTGTCTTATGATTGTGCTTGTCTTATGGCTTGTCTTATGGATGTGCTTGTCTACCGGCTGTTACACCGACTGCTCGATATCCAAGGTGCCGTCACAAGACACAAACACAAGCAGAGTATATTTAGCATCATAATAACGTAAGACGGAAGCCTAACTGCTCATTATTGCACTCTTGTCTACAGGCATGCACATGTTAACATAGAGGTAAGGATTGCTCATGTAAAATCATTGGGGGTAAAATTCAAACAGGTTTATATGAATTGTCTACGAGGGCGTTAGCCACAAGAGGGTGGGACAAATGTAACGATTCACGTAGGAATACAATTCCTAATCTTAAATTTGAGTATGCCTTTTACAACGCGCTGTTACATTGGTAATCAAAGCCTTGGCCGATGGACCACTCATTGTGAAGTCGGTTTGAACCCGGGCCCACGCAGTTTTTGGTCATAATCGTCCTGATGTGCATTCAAGGACGTTCATGTAAAATCATTGGGGTAAAATCCTAAGAGTTTTATTGAATTGTGACGAACTGAATGACGAGATTGTCTGTACTCTGGAACCTTTGCAATCCTGGGTGCTCCAGGTGCTGCTGCCACACCTATACATTATATTTCAGCGCACCATACACACCTGAATTTACTATCCTTTGGGACCTTTTTGGATGTTGCAAAGGCACGATGCGCTTCCTCTTGAAGCAGCACACCCATCTCCACACAAGCGTATTGCAGCACAGTCCTTCGAAGCTCTGCCAGCTCAAGATAATGCCGCACCTGTGGCGCATGCAAATAGGTATGCATCTATTTGTCAGTTTGGTCGGAAGTTGTGCATGTTGTGATGTGTTATGTGTCTATGCAAATCGTGCACCTGTGCACCATAGCAATTTGTCTCGTCCAGTCCCCCACCAAGGGTGGCAAAAGCAAACACTGCAGGCCATTTTTGGACAAAGCAAGTTAAACATAGTCCAGGCAGGGCAGCTGTTGCAGCCCATAAACCCACATTTAGTATATAGTCGAGGTACTCTAACAAGCAACACTTCATTCCTTTCTTGACCGCCTATTCCCACGTGAGATTCTGCACATAGCTATTAATTTAGAAATTTGGTTTGTTTTCTCAACTTGTGCACTTCTGGCAAACACATGCTGTGCAACTTGTGCTGATGTCTAACACTAAAAATCACTGCTTTATAAGCCTTAAAAATCCCAGCAATGTGTTTCCTTCTTGTTCAACACATGAGAGTGATCACCGCCAAGCCTGGCAGTTCCTCTGCTTTTGTTTGGCGTTTACCTGGTGCACATCTGCCAGTTCGTTCACGACCTTCCGTATGAGGCCAGGCAAGGCTGCAGCTGCAGTACCTACAGAGGGGAGCACAGCTCCTCCCTGCATCACGCCTCGATCATCCTCCAGGTGCTGCGGAGGAACCTGGGGTTGCATTGGTGTGTCGGGTGAGTGAGCAAAAGGTCAAGTCATGGAGCTAGTAAGTACGTCGAGCTCAAGTCGATCTGGAAGAAGCATGCAGCATTCTTCACTGTAATAGATCAAACGCCCATACTGTTTAATTGAACACTCATGTGCGCACACAGCATACCTACGATCAGAATTTCCTTACACCTTTCCCCTCTCTTATGCCTTCCCTACACCAAAGTGTTCCTGCTATCCAAATAAAAGGGGGAGATGGACCCTTGGCCTTGCATTCCGTAAAGGTGCGGACTTTGACCCCCGACGCACCTGAGCGTTCTTGCTCTCAAGCAAGGGGCCATACACAATGCCTGCCGGTAAGCCAGGCTGCCACTGCTGCAAAGTAGGGGATGGCTGAGATCCCTTATGACTTGCTCCGCCTACAGTTTGTGCTTCCTGAGCTGGTGCACTTCCGACAACTGCATCTGCTGCACCACCAGCCATTCCAGCAAGCGCTGTCCAAGACATGGCGGTGAGGCTGGCACGGTCGGCCTATGATTGCACTCAAACATGAGTGCTGAAGTGCCCATATATACATACATAACTGTAATTGCTGTGAACATTAGTAATAGATGGCATGGCCAGACTCACACTATCTGTCTGCGATTGAAAGCAAGTTTCTATTAATGGCTGCGCTGAAATGGATAAGTGAGAAATATGTCTGATACAAGATTATTCGCATTTGCCAGAGCCCTACCAAAGTGCAGTCTCTGAATCACACTTTTGTCACTGTGCCCACTCATTGCAGTTCCAAAATTTGGATGGCCAGAAGAAGATCAGGCAGAGCCTGACTCCATGTGCATACAAGGGTTTGAGTCTTGGTTCAACAAAGAGGACAAAAAAATTAGTGAACAACCTTTCCCGTCCGTCACAGATTACTGAATGGCGTAGTACCTGAGCTGATGCAGTGCACAAGCGCCGAACAAGATCTGTCTCCATCTCTATGGTCTTTGTGGCACGGAAGTAGCGACCCACAAAGTAGCCGTCGTCCACAGAGTGCTTGGGGCGCCTGCGGTTGCACGGTGGAATAAGCAGGAAGCCAGGTTTCAAATCAAATTATTATCAGTCATGGAGTAGGGGGTTAGTAGGCCTGGGGCTGTAGGACAGACCGGGGTGGGTGCTGTTACGACTGACTGAAATGCCTTGGCCAAAATTGAAATGGAAGTATCCTAAATGCTGGCATGGAGAGGCAAAAGCAGCCACTGTTCAAGTAAGCAGTGGGAGCAAAAGTGCATACTGCGTTAAAAGAAACATTCTAAATATTTCTAATGGATTTTAAGTTATTCAACTTTTGATGGAAGAACTGGTGCCTATTGATTGGCTGGGATGCCTAATGCCGTTTGATGGTCCAAGAAAGATGAAGGGGCAGTTACAGCTGGTGAAATGCTGGGCAAGAGAGGGGAAGACCGACCACTCTGTCGTGTGAATGCTGCAGACAAATCAAGAGAAAAATGCTTGGGGTCCTTGCTTAAATTACGTCACATAATTCACATAATCTATGTGCAATGCACGAGTGAATCATATCACCTGAAACAAATATCAATTATCTCTCGCCTCAGCTGCCTCCGTGCTCCAAGCAGCAGCGGCTGGCTTTCATTTGCTGTGACGCGCATTAGGTCATCTGCGGCTACCTTGGTCCCGCTGCTGCACTCGATCCCTCCTCCTCCTCTGAATCCTGTAGGAGTCAGCAAATAGCAAGTTTGCAGCAACGGCTCGTTACCAATTTTGACGTTAAATGTGCGCCAGGCTAAGTTGTCGGCGCTTCCATGAGGCTGGGCAAGCCTTTGTTTACTGCTCAACATGCCAGGAAGAGCAGCTGACCAGTTCCAGCTCTGTTTTGCTTTGTTTCACTTATTTGCCCTATGCACAAGCATGTGTGCAAAAGTCTGAGTGGGGCATGTAACTTACACAGGAGGTTTAGCAGCGACTAGGACGATTGATTGAGTACATAGGGCAAAGAAAGGCCTAGTAAGTTAAACATACTGCGCGAGAGGAAAAGGAGCATGCCAAAAGCACACACATGAGCACAGCATCATCACAATAACATAACACAGACACAGAGTCAGACTGACAAACCTGGTACAAACTTGGGACGATGGAGCCCTGACCCAGCATCTAAGGGCTCTGCTTTGCCTCCAGAAGCAGCCATCCCGGACTGCAAGGTGCGCTTCTGATCAAGCTGCGTGTGAGGCAAAACGTGTGTGTACGCACAGGCTGCTTGAAATGGTTTAATCACGAAGTCATGACATAACACCTCCTCTTACGGAGACCGAGTACACGTACACATGTAGAACTACTCACCTGCACAGTATATTTAGCAACATTCCAAATTGGTCTTACCTGAGCAAAGAGATCATCTATACCAAAGGTTGTGGCGTGGCGATAGGCAGAGGAGTAGGCAACTAGGAGGTGGTGGCGCGCGCCCATGAACTGGGCCTCATGATGCCACATGTCGATGAGTAGGGACTGCCTGTGATAAGCGTACAGGTTCTGATTGGAGTGTGGATGGATATATCATGGAGCATGAAGATCAGCAGCAATGGATGGAGATGGAGATTGTTTTCTGGCTGTCGGATGTGCATCATAATCAAATTGCGTGGCCCAAGCTTCAAGCGCCAATCTGTCTGCAGACACACAACACACTAGTTCGAACACATGGAGCGTCCTCACCTGGACATCTCCTCCGTTTCTGCACCTCGGCCTGCTGCGTGGAGCTGGTGGGCGTAGCACTCCATGTGGTGGGTGCCCACACGCAGCAGCTCCTCCTCCAGCTGACGAAACAGCTTCAGTGCACGGCGGTATACCACCCACCTAAATGTTTGAGGAGTGTTTGGCCAGGGCTGGCTAGAATGATGTACTTGCACTGTATGTGATCATAGATACTATAAATGACATAAATGATATAAATGATATATTAACTATACAATGTTACAGCACCTATATATCATACATGATACATACACAGTACATATCAATGGTCTTGGTCATTTCTTTTCAATAGGGTCGATACTTGTTTGGTGTCTGTTAGGATTGTGCACGCAATATGCTTGAACAATACATGTTTTGCGCCCAAAAAATTTGAATGTATGTAGATGGAGAACGTGGAGTGCTGATCTGTAAACTTACAGTTTCCTGAACTTCTTGCAGGCACTCCTTGCTGGTGTCACAGCTTGCGTGTTGAAGATAAATTGGTACCACCCACAGCACAGGATACCTGGTCAAGCTGCTTGCTTGTCACTGGAATTGACGTATGCAAGACGAGACTATTGGCTTACCTGCTTTTCCTTAATCCCATATGCATTCCTGCACCTGCCTGACAGGCACAATAAAGTGCATGCCATACCTGCATCCTTGCCTGCCATAACATTGTCAAGTCATACACAGCACAAAAGAGCACAAGCACCATACCATTCCTCCAACGTACGACTAATACACACACACCTCAATCGCCTGCCAGAGGACGCTGAAGCCAGGCACGGACGTTGTAGCGTCAAACACATGCAGCACTAACCTGCCGTTGCTCCGCCGCACAGCTACACCTGCGTCTTTGTCTGCCTCCCAGAAATCAGCCTCAAGCTCCTGTCGATCCGCACTTCCTCCTGTAACGGCCGACACGCTCCCTGGCCCCTCACTCAGGCTTGAAGCTTGCTCCTAGAGCAACAGATTAGGTAGTGAACGTGATTTTTTACTGACATGCCAAGTAGTCTTCCCTCCCCAGGTGATGCATTGGGCTCTGACATTGGCGCACAGCCCTCCTCTCTAGACCCTTCCCCTTGCCCTTGCTGGTGGTGCGTGGGCTTGTGTGTCACTTGTAAACAGGTGCACAGGGATTTTTGTGCGCGTCATCATGCAGCCATACAGGCAGCATTTGCATACCCAGAATATTGGCTTTCCAGCAGGTCTGTAGGCCATTCCATGTACACAGGCTGTGTGTTTATGTTTGGTGGATGTAGGTATGCCCAGGAGGAGGCCACAGCTTGTTGCAGCAAGGTACTGGACAAACCGACGTTAAGTTCACTTTCTTACAGTAATCATACACAGCATCATGGAAGGAGCATGACAACATAGCAATACGCCTGCTTCCACACAGTCAGTTTAATTTAACAGGGGTTTTGCATAGCCACAATGAATCTCCAATCCTCAAGAAACACAATGTTACAAGGGGGGATAACTGTCAGCAAGGGTGGGCACTCCTTCTGGCGACACATGCAGCAAGGGAACGCTGAGCATCAGCAACTGCACTTACTACCATGCCTGGAACAGCAACATAATAAACCATATATTTACAGCAACCATAATGACTGCAACCATAAAAAACCATGTACTTACAACCATACCATGCCTGGAACAGCAACATAGTAAATCTGTACTTACATTTAGGCCCACACCAGGCTGAACACTCCTACCTTGCAAGGATCCCCAGGCTCTGTGTCTGCTTCCAGCTTGTTTGCATGGGCAAGCGTGAAAGGGCAAGTAAAGGGCTTGTGGGCGCGTGATATCAGGGGGT
>Ga0307960_1001672_pt1 | contig 12959 bp, 13 predicted proteins | sample OrgLakmetagen542_FD_201832 | JGI IMG/M metagenome (GOLD analysis project Ga0307960, IMG submission 201832) | Saline water microbial communities from Organic Lake, Antarctica - #542 | ecosystem: Environmental > Aquatic > Non-marine Saline and Alkaline > Saline | place: Antarctica: Organic Lake... | reverse complement strand
TCGTTCTAATATGGAAAAAAGTTGGTTTAAGAAATATGAGAATCATCTAAACAAAAGTAATACTAGTACAGGGTGGAATTTTCGGACAACTGTACATAGAGATAACACCGATGTTAGAATGAATGATTCTGGAAGAAATTCATTAACAGTTAATGAAGATGTAGGGGAGAGTAAAGGTGAACTCCAAATTAACTATAATATGGCAGGCGCTGCTGATAGACTTCAAGTGATTGATCCAAATACTAATCAAGTATTATTTGACACGGCTGATTTGCCCCAATCAGATAGAAGAGGCAAGGTTAGATTTTCGAATGGTAGTGGAACAACAGTTCCTTTTGATTTAGGAGAAGGTAATACTATTTTGAGAGTAGTTGTTAACCCAGGTGAATCACCAATAGTTGATCCTCTTAGTGGCGGAACGGTATTTGGGTATAATTTGGTTGCTAATCCAGAAGAAAACACGATTCAACAATCAGGTGAAACACTGAAGCCTGAATAAACTTGATTAGCATGAAACAAATATTTATCATAATATTTTTACTTCTTACCAACCAGACTTTCTTTTCTCAGGAAACTGTTAATAAAAATGATTCTGTGAATACTAAAAAAACATGGATCAAAGAAATTGACTCTCTTCATCCAGTTAATGGTGTAACAGTAGGTGTAATTGTTTACCAAACAGTTAATGATACTTTGGAGGGCGAATTTAAAGTTTATGATGAAAAGGAAATCTTGAGATTTAAAGCCAGTGTATTTGACGGTAAAAAAGAAGGCGCAGCTTATAGTTACAACTACAAAGGTGAATTAGAAGAAATTAGATCCTACAGTAATGACATTGCTATTTCAAGAATATTTATAGATCATAAAGAACGTATTTATCGTACTGCTAACTATAACTTTAAAGAATTGAAACACGGAGCGGAAGTTTCTTTTTTTAAAAATGGAAATGTTTGGATCAAAAGAATTTGGAAGAATGGTAAATTAGAAAAGTATACATATTTCTATAGAAACGGTAATATTAAAAGTATATCTTTTCAAGATGAAGATGAAAAATTGATTCGAATTGAACATTATAAACACAATGGTGAACTTAAAGAAGTTGTCGAATAATAAAATCCAGCTTCGCAGTAGTTGTACTGCTGCGCTTAACTATTGTTGACACACGATTACAGACAGCTCAGTTACGATCTACTTTAGAAACAAAGCAACGAACTGTAGTACACTCCTGCACACTCTACACAATACCGCAACAAGAAAAAGCGTAGCTTTTGAAGACCAAACGAAAGAGCAGGGAGTTCCAATAACCTGTCTCGACCATTCGAGATTGGTCAGATGAACTTTGGCTTTGGATAGTCTGATTTTTCGGTAAACTGAATTTTAAGACCGTGAAAAACAGCTTTCAACTTCTCATATTCAAGAAAGTTATTAACAATCCCTTTTTCTCTCTACATCCTTTGTTATGTCTGCTTTTTGGTAGGTTTTTACTGCTTTTCAATTTTCCCCCACACCCCTTATCTTTTAGGTGGTTTTATGGGGTGGTTTAAACTTAAAAATATTGAGTTAAACAAACTTTTACAATTGTAATCCTATTGATTGAAAAGCGTAAAAATTTTGAGAAAAAAAAAGGGGCGAAAAAAGTTATAAATGAACCATAAACAACCGTAAATATTCTTAAACACAAATAAAAAAGGGGACAAAAAAAGAAAACACTTTTCAAGTGTTTAAAAAACAAAATCTATTTAATTGCTATAATACTAACTTTGTAAAACAGAAGCGAAAAATACAACTATGGCAAAAGAAAATAATACACCCCTAGAAATTAATACGCTTTACGATACGATAAACCTAATTATAGAAGAAGCTCAAAATACGGTTTACCAAACAGTCAATTTTACAATGGTAAAAGCTTACTGGAATATCGGTAAAGCAATCATAGAAGAAGAACAAAACGGAAAACAAAGAGCCGAATATGGACAGGAAATAATCAAACAACTATCTAAAAAACTGACAAAAAAACATGGCAAAGGGTTCAATACCACAAATCTGTGGTATATACGTCAATTTTATACGATATTTCAAAATATCCACGCACTGCGTGGAGAATTGAGTTGGACACATTACAGGCTACTTTTAAAGGTCGAAAACGACCGAGCAAGGGAATTTTATATGCAGGAATCTGTCGAATGTAATTGGAGTACAAGAAGCTTAGAACGGCAAATAAATAATCTCTATTATGAGAGAACACTAATGAGCAAAGACACCCAAGTAGTTAAAAGCGAAGCAGACGAAAAAACAAACAGGCAAGACCCCAAAGATATTATTAAAGACCCTTATGTACTCGAATTTTTAGGATTAAAAGACAATACAAACTTTAGAGAAAACGAACTAGAACAAGCTATTATAGACAAACTACACGACTTTTTATTGGAATTAGGCAAAGGCTTTGCCTTTGTTGGTAGGCAATACCGACTAACTACCGAAACAGGCAAACACTTTTACGCTGACTTAGTTTTTTACAATTATCTACTAAAATGCTTTTTAGTAATTGATTTAAAAACTACTGAACTAACTCATCAAGATATTGGACAAATGGATATGTATGTGCGTTATTTTGAAGATAAAATAAAGCAAGAAAATGATAACCCAACAATCGGGTTAATCCTCTGCACAAAAAAAGACAGTACCGTTGTAAAGTACAGTTTACTAAACGAAAACAAACAAATCTTTGCATCTAAATACATGACTTATCTACCAACAGAACAAGAACTAAAAAAAGAAATAGAGAGAGAACGCCAACAAATAGAACTAGAAAAAAAGCTTAATAAAGAAAACTAAAACAAAGAGAGCTGAGAGCCAACAGGCGGAGCAGGAAAAGGAACAGGAGAGGAAAGCCACAGCGCACCACCACAAGGAGCAACGCCCACAAGGCGAAAGCGAGAAGCGACCGAGGACGGAGCAGGAAAGCCAACCACAGAGGACGGCAGAACCACAAGCACCGAACAACCCAAACCAACACCAAGCGCAACAGAACCCCACGAACCCGAGCCACAGCCACCAAAGGACGAGGACACACGCACACCAGACGGACAAGCACCAAGGGGAAACGCCACGAGCAAACCGCCCGAAGAAGCGCACCACGAAACAAGAGCAGAGGAACGCAGGGCAAACGAGGCACGAGAAACACGACCACCAACCAAAAACGAGGAAACACGGAACACCGAAGCGGACGGAAAAGCCAAGCGCACGAGACTGTCAACGCCCCGAGCGCAACCCACGGCGACCGAACCACGGAAGCCACCCAAAACAGGGAGAAAGGAACGGCAGGAAGCTGAGGCAGGAGAACCGCCAACACGAGAACCCGAAAAAGCCACGCAAGGAAAAGAACCAACAAAAGAAGTGAATGAAACCATAACAAATAATTTAATGAACGCTAATTGAAAAGAGCATTTGCAAGCACGTAAAGCAAGGGCGGAACGCTTTGTATTACCCTTGCAGAGTGCTTGCAAATGCTCAATTTTGCGGATCATTTAATTATTTGTTATGGTGAAGAAGCTTAAAAGTTGGTTTTTTCTTGCATGGCTTTGGGTTCTCTGTATTGGCTCTACTGCATGGCTTTTCTGCCGAGCCTTTGCCTGTTTTGGTGTTTAAACACAAAAAGAACTTTGAAAACTTTGATAAAAAGGGGCTAAAAAACTTAGAGAAATAAGTAAAAAACTCATTCATAAACACAAATCTTAAAAAAAAAGGGGCGAAAAAAACCGAAAAAATAATATGCTTATTGTAAAAATATCTAAACAAAAAACGCTTAAAAATAAAATGCCTGCGGTGGTGGTTACTGAACAAAGTTGAAGTACTCACCGCTTGGATTCTTAAACCTTAATTTGCTTTAAAAAACAACTGGAAAAGAAAATAACAACCACCCCATAAAACCACCTAAAAGATAAGGGGTGTGGGGTTTTTATAGGTTTTAAAATGTTCATTTCTTTATTTTTTTAATGCTATTTCTATGCTTTATTTTATGGCTTAAACAATATTGAAAAGATGAAAGATTTACAGATACACAACAGCCGATTTATAACTTATTTAGATGATATTTTCACCGTTGATATTTTGGGCGGAGTGGATTTACAAATGATAGAAAGAATGGTTTGTACTTTGCGGATTACTCACCAAAATTTTCCGCCATTTAGAACCACCTTAGATTTATACAACGATGATCAAACAGATAAATTAATCCGCACGCTTTGCGATAAATGGGAACTTAAATTAATAGAAGTATCTAAAGTACTGCACCATTTAATTTTAGAACTAGAAAGCTACCGATTAGAACAACTTAGATACACAAGAAAAAACGCACAAAATGGGTTTATTCTTAATGAAAAAGACAAGAAAGAAGCTTTAAAACTGCTGAAAAGTAAAAACCTAATAAACGAGCTTACTAAAGACTTAAACACAACTGGAATAATAGGCGAAAATGAAAACGCTGTTATTCTGTTTATGGCTTTAGCTTCTCATAAATTTAGTAACCCTTTTTCTGTTTTGTGTTTAGCAAAAAGCGGAATAGGGAAAAGCTATATTTTACAAAAACTTTCTGAATGTATGCCAACAGGCTCATACAGTTTTCACACTCAAATAAGTGCAAACGCTCTGTATTACTTCAACAGTTATGAGATACAAAACAAAGCCCTTTTAATAGAAGATTTAGAATGGACAACCCAAATGTTAAACCCACTTTCTACACTTCAATCACAAGGTAAATTAGTAAAGACCAGAGCCACAAAAAATAAAGACGGAATGATGCACTCAACCACTTTTGAAGTAACTGGAAACTTATGTTTACTGGCGTGTGCTTATTCAGATAAGAACTATGACAGGCTAAGCCTGCCTTTTTTAATGGTTCACTTAAACCATTCTCATAGTCAAGATATTGCAATTATGAATTATCAAAAGGAACTAAAGGCAGGACTTATAAAACTAGATGAAGTAAAACAAATTCAACACCAACTAAAATGCGTGATTTCAAGTCTTGAAAACGTAAGTATAATAAATCCTTTTGCTCCACTTATTAACTTGCCCGAAGATATAGCGCACCCAAGAAAATCACTTTTATTACTGCTTAATTTTATTGAGGTTATTACGTACTTTTTCCAACATCAAAGAGAGCAAATAATAGACGAAACCACAGGCGAGGTATTTATTAAAACCGCTCCCCAAGATATAGAACTGGCTTTTAAACTCTTAAAAAACAGTCTATTCCGTAGAGCTGACGAGTTAAGCACATCGGCAAGGGGTTTTTATCATTGGCTTCAAAAATACTTGCAAGAAGCACAAACAAACCAATTTACATCCCTTGACATTAGAAAAGCTAAATCCATTAATCCAAGAACCTTAAACAGATACTTGCAAGAACTCAAATTATACAGCTATATCCAAGTAACAGGAGGAAATAAACACCGAGAGGGATTTATTTATAAACTCACTCAATTTGGTAATCAAACAGATGTACAAACCCGAATCGAAAAAGCTTTACAAACCAATCTTGAAATCATCCAAAAAAGTAATCAAAAACAACCCTCAAAAACAAAGAGTAAGACAGTTAGCCAAACCCCTGTGTCCAACTCTCAAACCTTGCAAGCATAAGACTTTAAGAGTAGGACGACATAAATAATAAAAATCGACATCTAAACCAAAAAACAACAAAATGAAAAACCCAAAACTAAACGGCAGTTACAAAGCACTTACAGAAAATTACACCACCTATTTACAAACCCTTGGCTTTGCAGATACTACCGTTTATAATTTTCCACGTTTTATAAGCGACTTTTTAACCCACTTGGAACAAAAAGGCGTTTATAAAATAAATCTACTTTCCTCTAAAATGGTCTTTAATTACTTTGAATATTTAGAGCATAAAACAGGACAAAGAACAAAACAAACTTTAAGCACTTCCCACCTCAATCAAATCTTTGGAGCGATTGATAAGTTTTTAGAGTTCCTGCATCACATGGGCGCACAAAATACACCATCGCCCACACGTTACACATTAGAAAACATCCGTAAAAAACCCCTGCAAGTCTTAAATCCTAAAGAAATACAAATCCTTTACACTACCGTTTCCCTAACTTTTCTTAATATCCAATTTGTACAAAGACAACCCCGACAACACACCTTAAAACTGGTACTTGATTTATGTTATGGTTTAGCCCTTAGAAGAAGCGAAGCCCTAAACCTAAAGCTTGAAGATGTAAATTTTGAACAAAAAATAATACACGTAAAACAAGGCAAAAACTATCAAGATCGTTTTGTTCCCATGAGCCGTAAAATATATGAGAGTTTACAAACTTATATTTATGAGTACCGCAGGTATTTTAATGAACAAAGATTTAAAGGACAAACCAAAGGGCGCAAAGAATACCTTTATCCTTTTGGTAGTCAGTCCATAGCCAAAGCCCTTGAACTACTTGTAAAACACTCCCAATCTGAAAGCCTAAAAGCTAAAAAACCAACTCCCCACACCTTGCGCCATTCTATAGCTACGCATTTACTACAAAACGGCATGGATATAGAACGCATTGCCCGATTTTTAGGACACACCACTTTAGAAAGCACTCAAATTTATACCCATCTGACAGAATCAGAAGCCAATTTATAAAAGCACGATGAAAAGCACCAATAAAACGCCTTCGGAAGTTCTCGGCTTTGAAATGTTTTTACAACAAAAAGGCATTATTCCCAAAACAATAGCACGCCATAAAAGAGAGATAAATAAATACGAAAAATGGCTAAGCGAAAACAAAGATAAAGAAACCCAAAACGCCACAAAAAAAGATTTAATAGACTACCTAAAACACGTAAAAGATAGTCGGCAGTTAAGCAACGCTACACAAAACGGCATCTTGCAAAAGCTAAAGAACTATTACACTTTTTTAGGTAAACAATACGGCATTAGTAACATTACACACTTAATAAAAATACGTGGCACAGAACGCAAACACTTAACCCCAATTTTTACACCCGATGAACTGGATTTACTTTGCGATGCTTATTATTATCACATCCAAGAATATAAACCAAGTACTAAAGAAATCCGTTTTTATCCCGATTATGAAACATTACTTAACGGTTATTATATTGCCCTTACCTTAATGGCTTATCAGGCTTTACAAATAAATGAAATAGAAAACCTTACCGCCTGCGATTTTGATATGCGTAAAGCCACCGTAACAATAAATCCAAGTCGAACAGGAGCAAAAAGAACCCTTACCCTTGAAGCTTCACAAATAGGGGTTTTAATACAGCATTTTGCAGACCAAACAGATCCGCCATTAATGCCAAACCGTAACCATTTTGAAAGACTAAATACCACCTTAAAAAAGCTACACCCAAAATTTAAAAGCTTTAGACAGCTTCGCACCTCAAAAATTACCCATTGGCTAAAACTTCACGGACTTAGAAAAGCCCAACACCTTGCAGGACATAAAAACATATCCAGCACCGAAAAATACCTAACAGGCGATTTTGAAACCCTACAAAACGACCTTGACAACTTCCACCCATTAAATTAAACTTTTCCCTAAAGTTTTTTTTAACATCAGAAAATCAAAGTATTTTGTTTTTTTCCTAACTTAGTTGACTTAAAGCAAAATCTTTTGGGCTGTTTAAAACTTACATACATTACAAATCTTGACCTTGTAACAAACGAGTTTAAAAAAGAACTGACCTCAAACTTTAGTAATTTACAAGTACAAGGGGGGCAAGAGTTAACTAATCATTTAGGGAATGTGCTTGCGACTATTACAGACCGTAAAATTTACAACCCAACAGAACAGTATTACGAGCCTGTGATAACCATGAAAGCCGATTATTATGCATTTGGAATGTTGATGCCGAACCGTTTTGAGGGAGTGGATGAAGCGAGACATTTGTTTAATGGGATGGAGCATGACATGGAAGTGTCTGGAGAAGGGAATAGCTATACTACGCAATTTAGGCAATATGACCCAAGGCTTGGAAGATGGAAAAGTTTAGATCCTTTGATGGCGAAATATCCGCAAATGTCTCCTTATGTTGCGTTTAATAATAATCCCGTGTTTTTTATTGACCCGCTTGGTTTGGAAGGAACAAATGGAGATGAAGGCGGAGGTGAACCTGTGAAAGGACATGAAAAAGGTGAAGAAGGAAGTAACGAATACAATGGTCATCAAGAGATAGAAGAGGTTAGTATTGTTGCTAAAAGACCAAATCAGAACTCTGATCAGGTTAAAGGAGGAGCAATACAGTCCGATAAAGTATATAATCAGAATACAAATGGAATATGGAAACGTAATGATAGTGATTGTATACCTTGTACATCATATGCTAGTGGTATTTTAGGTAGTGAGCTTTTAAATAAATTAGAGAGTAAACCTAAGGATCAAAATTATAATAGATTGTATATAAACCGTCCTGTTCCATATATTACACCTAATTATGGTGATCAAGATTGGGGTGATATTGCTCAAGCATTTAGTGATGGAGGAGATGTGTATGCTTCAGGAGAAGGGCTTGTAAAATACCTAGAAAGAACAGGTAAATATACCTCTGATTTAGATTTAGAAGCAATAAAAAAGGGAAAATTCATTCTAAAACATCTTGGAACTGCAGGAGATATATATGAAGGTGGGAAATTAGTATTAGATGTTATTGATGAAGGAGAAGTTAATGGTAAACACGTTGTGAAATTAGCTGAATTATCAGCAGATGCTATTGCATCAGGAGCTGTTTCTAGTGGTGTTCCGCACTTAATGATTGTGGGTGGGATTTACTTCGTAATTAAAGCTACTGCTTCAGACACACCAAATCCTCAAGCGGTTCAAAACTTTAAGAATGCAGGAGGAGGTTCACAAAAAGGAGGTGGAGGATTGAATACTTGCTTTATTTCTGGAACACAAATAAATATAAGTATGGAATTAACAAAATCTATAGATAAGTTGACAAAGGAAGACTCAATACTTTCTTACAACCCTAAGTCTAAAGGATTAGAAATGAGTTCTTTTGATTCATTAATCATTGGCTTTAGTAATGATGTTTATGAAATATATTTAGCTGGAGGGTATGTTAATAGAAATACTTCAACACATCCTTATTATATTTTAAATAAAGGTTGGTCAATAATATCAGAAAATTCTGACGGATATAATAAAATTGAATTGGGAGATACATGTCTTGTATTTGAAGATGGTGTTATGCAAGAAAGGGTTATAGAGAAAATCAAAAAAATAGAAGGTGAGTATAAAGTATATACTATAAAAAATGTGTATAAAAATCATACCTTTTTTGCAAATTCAGTGTTGGTACATAACAAGTAACTATGAAGAAAATATTTATTTTTATTTCAACTATATTGCTATATACATCTTGTAATAATCAAGCTGTAGTTAGTAGCCAACTTCCTGCTAAAATTTCAGATATACCCATAGGAATTGAAGTAAAACACAATAAACAAAGAGTTTTAGCTACAATAAATCAAAAACATTCTGAAAAATACGTGTGGAAATATGAAACCTCTGTTAAAGCAATAAGACAAGATTTAAAAATCATTGAGTTTGGTGGATTTATAAAAGAATCAGGTAAATGGATAGAGAAGAATATAACTTCTCGACCGTTTAATAGTCAGGAGTTTGAAGAATGGTATAATTGTAGAGCAGCAATAGCTAAGAAAGGGATAATATATACAGATACAAATAATTGGTCTAAAAGTACTACATTAGAAAGTGAGTCTAAAATAACTTTATGGTATTTCATTGGTGAAAACTCAAATAAGAAAAGATTTGTAGGTTTTCAATCAATAACAATAGTAAATGAGGTAAACTAATAAGCAATGATTTTTTTTACTATATATTTTGCTGCACTTAATAACTTATGTGATGAGTTTGTTAAAGGATTTAATACTAGTTTTCTAAAAGTACTGTATACAACACTTTTGTTTGGATCGATAATAGCTGTTTTTACTAAAATATTTGATTTTGAGTTAAATGGTTTTTCCAGAGGAGTTGTTATTATATTTTTGATTGGACTTGGCTGGTTGTTTGATTCAAAACTTGTTAAAGATCGCCATCAAATAATTGATAATCTATCTAAATCAAAATTAATATTAATAGTGATTGCTTACCAACTGATATATACATTTTTATTTATAATTTTCTCATCAATATAACATCCATGCACACTCCACAACACTCCGCAACAAAACTGTTCCAATATTGGATAACTTGATTTGTAGGTTGAATGAAAAGGTTTTTTCACTTTGGTTTCTCTTTAATTTTCGTCTTGCTTTAATTCACTTATTTGTATGTCAATATGTTTATTGATTACATTTTTTATGTCAAACATTATATGGGAAAGTTTCTCATTCTTATGAGAATCCTCATTAAAAGCCAACACCATACCAGTTGTAATAGTTGAATCCAATAACTCATAAAAAAGTTCATCGGGTAGTTCTTGCGGAGATTTTACGGCTTGCAGTTGCTCAATTAGTTCATCATAAATCATATTTCTATAGTTGTTAGTTTATTGATTACGAAAATAGTAAAAGTAAGTTTAAAGTCTCAATTAGAGAAAGTTATTAACAATTTAAATTTCTTCCTATATCCTATGCTCTGCTTGCTTTTCGGGAGGTTTTTACTATTTTTCAGATTCTTACCACCCAACCACCTTTTAAGGTCTTTTATCAGCCCATTTTTGGGGTGGTTTTTTGGGGTTTTTCTCGTTTTTTTATTCCGTTCTTTTTTCTCTTTTTTTATTTAAAATCTGAGTTTAAGAATCCAATGTTTTTTTAATCCCGAAGTCTCGGGATTTTCCTTTTTTATCGCCCCTTTTTTTTTCTTTCTGTATTTATGGAAGAGTTTTTTTATCGCCCTTTTTTTAAGTTTTCAAAGTGCATTTTTTGAGATTTAAGGAGTTTTCTTTTTTAAGATTTCAAGGATTTTTAAAAGAAAATTTTCTTTGAGATTAAACACCAAAAAGACAGAAAAGCTCGGCATTTATTTAAAAGCAGAAGATCCAACACAGAAAACCCAAAAGCCACAAGGAACAACCAACTTATCAGCTATTTCCCCATGACAAAAAATAAAAATGAGTTGCAAATTTGAGCATTAAGCCACCACTCTACAAGGGTAATACAAAGCGTTCCGCCCTTGTTTTAGTGGTTGCTTAAATGCTCTTGATAATTGGCATTCATTTTTAAATTTTTAGTCATGGTTTCTTTAGCTTCTTTTGTTGGTTCTTTTCCTTGCGTGGCTTTTTCGGGTTCTCGTGTTGGTGGTTCTCCTGCCTTTGTTTCTTGCCGTGCTTTTCTGCCTGTTTTGGGTGGTTTTCGTGGTTCGGTCGGTGTTGGCTGTGCCTTGGGCGTTGACAGTCTCGTGCGTTCGGCTTTTCCTTACTGCTCCGTTTTCTCGGTTTCCTCGTTTTTGGTTGGCGGTCGGGTTTCTCGTGCTTCGTTTGCTCTGCGTTCCTCTGCTCTCGTTTCTTGGTGCGCCTCGGGTTCGGGCTTGCTCGTTGCGTTTCCGCTTGGTGCTTGTCCGTCTGGTGTGCGTGTTTCCTCGTCCTTTCGTGGCTGTGGCTCGGGTTCGTGGGGTTCTGTTGCCTTAGCTCTTGGGTTGGGTTGCTCTGTGCTTGTGGTTTCTCCTGCTTCGGTTTCCTCTGCTTGGTTTGGTGCTTTGGGTTCTCGCTTCCGCTGTGTGGGTTCTGCTCCGTGTGGTGGGTTGGTGTGGGTTGCTTCGCCTGTTCCTTTTCCTGCTTCGCCTGTGGGCGGTCAGCTTTCTTTGTTTTAGCGGTCGCAGACCGTTTTTAAAGCAAAGCTTTGTATGTTTTAGTTCCTAAAATCGGTTTGTTTAGATAGGTTTTATTTAAACGGATAGTTTACATCATTGTTTTGTAGTTCAATGATAAAATTAATTTCATCAAGATTTTGGGCTGTTGGTTGTTGGTAGTTATTTTCTGTAAAATAATACATCATGATTATTTTTTGAAAAGCTTGGGTTTGTTGTGGGTTTAATTTGAGGTAAATCACCTTAGATATTGTTTTAACATCTTCGGGGAGGTCTTTTTGACCTGTTAATAAATCCAGTACATGATTAATACTTTCATCGTCTTGCTTTGGTGCGCTTAGTATAAATTCCTTTAAAGTCATACAGTTCTTAATTTTTAGTTTTTTTTAAGCTTTAAAAATGCCGTAACTGTTTCCGTATTTAGGGAACTGTTACGGCTGATTTTTATAAAATAATCGTCTAAATTATTTCTTAATTTACACTATTTGCCAACTCTGTACCTGCTTTAAATTTAGGGCGTTTCTTGGCTTTTATTTGCATTGCTTTTCCTGTTTGTGGGTTGCGTCCAGTACGTGCTTTTGATTCTTGTACCGAGAATGTACCGAAGCCCATTAAGGTAACTTTTTCGCCTTTTTTCATGGTTTCGTTTATCGTGCTTAAAATAGCTTCTAAAGTTTCTTTAACCTCCTTTTGGCTTTTGCCTGTTTTGTTGGCTACTGTTTCAATTAGTTCTTTCTTGTGCATAACTGATAAGTTTTAATGTTTAGGTTTAAAAATAGCGGATTTTATCCGTTTTAAAGGTGTTTAAGAATGGTTTTATTTTGTTTTAGCGTTTTACTTGGTGTTTAAGAAGACTTTTTGTCTTTGATTTTTCTTTTTTTTTGCCCCTTTTTTTTTCCTATTCTGGTTTGTGTTTAAGGAAGATTTTTTTATTTCTTATTCTAATTTTTTTCGCCCTCTTTTTTTGTTGCTGAATATAGATGAAGTATTCTTTTTCTGATTTGAACCTTAACCGTTTTTAACTCATTAGGATTACAATTATAAAAATTGTTTTCAGCTTCTTTTTTATCTTTTTTTCAACCCCAAAAAACCACCCCAAAAATGGGCTGATAAAAGACCTTAAAAGGTGGTTGGGTGGTAAGAATCTGAAAA
>Ga0307960_1001669_pt1:0-7500 | contig 12968 bp, 9 predicted proteins | sample OrgLakmetagen542_FD_201832 | JGI IMG/M metagenome (GOLD analysis project Ga0307960, IMG submission 201832) | Saline water microbial communities from Organic Lake, Antarctica - #542 | ecosystem: Environmental > Aquatic > Non-marine Saline and Alkaline > Saline | place: Antarctica: Organic... | reverse complement strand
ACCTAGTAGAGTCACACCTACCTACATCACAGCACTCATGCCTATCATATGCAGCATATGTTACAGTGTCCTCCTTGGCTGCCTTGCCACAATGTGCTTCTTTCCTTACAACAGCCTTTCTTTGTTCTTGCAATTTGAGTGAAGGCGATGGCGCAGGCGTGGGCAAGGGCCGCCAGATTGCAGGTGAACTACAAAGTATCATTATAAGTACAAGTGATCAATTTGTTAAAGGACCACCTTGGCTGTCCCTGTACTTACGTCGTACATGACCATGTACATGGAGCTTTCCCTAAATTATTTCATGGACATAGCTTTTACATAGTCCTGGCCATCCAAATTATGAAAATAAATTCATTACTGATTATGTGTTAATCTTTGGGAGGAGTGTACCGAGTGCTAAGCAATATTTAATCAAAAGATCATGAGAGTATATCTCATTCGTCTTGACATCATACATCATGCACGTCGCGCAACATCACTAGAAAGAAAGGGAAAAGAAGAGAGAATAACTGTGCAGACAGTGACAGGCTTATCCCCACATCAATCGAAAACAAGGAGCAACTTTGATTCCGAGTACCGTAAAACTCCTCCGCATACCGGAAAATGAACTCCTCTGCCACAGAGCAGAACAGAAAAATTAACGGAGATCAGGGGGATTGCAGGCTTGGCCTGGAACCGGCTGAAGAAGCACACATGCTAGCTGCAGGTCAACACATAACAACACTTAAAATTCATGATGCTAACTTTTCTGACTAACAATACCTATTAAATGGCAATGCTAAATTCTTTGATGAATTAATAATAGTTGTTTCTCTGACTGTCATGTGAATGAGAGTTGCGTCGATGGCTTGTCAGCTGACCCTCTTCCTGCCCTCTGCCTTGACAGGTTGCATCATTGACAGCTATGCGAGGGGCAGAAAGCAGCACGCGTGGCTGAGCATCAGCAGCGATCTGCACTTGGATGCCCAGGTGTGGTGTGTTGAGTTCTGTGCATTATTTGAGAAGGATGAGGAAGCCACGCAGGCAGTGCCTATCACTCCCTTCTCTAAGCAAATCGTTTTTCTTGTTCTTACCAAAGTACTTGGACGCCCCGAGGTGTTTGGGTTATGTGAGCGCATCGTAATTGCTTGTAAAGGGAACATGTAAAGTGGCAGATGTGGGAGGAGTTATCGTATGTTGTTTGTCAATTTACCCGAACTCAGGTAATGGGCCACTAAGCTCTCAGGGCAGCTAACAAACCACTTTATTATCTGCAAATTCGAAAGCGATGCCTCGTGCCACAATGGAAAATCTGAAAGCGGTACCTCGTGCCACAATGGACCGACCATACTTGAATTTCACCTCCCTGCTTTCCCCTTGTTCTAACCAGGCCTACCTACTTCCACAAATGCGACACCAATCCTCTCATAATCAGCTTTCTTCTTTGCGTGCAGCGCGACCTTACTGATTTAGGGTGCTACATTAAAGTCATCAACAACGTGCAGGTGGGTTTTGTTTGCGTTGTTACTGGAAATTTTGTAAAAAGCCTATTCAGGGTTCCTTTCTCAGATGCCTGTGCAAGGTCACACCGCAGTAGACTCAATTCACACCATGCTGTATATGGGCACCTCGTCATGATGGCTTGCAACCCCACCTTTTTTGCCCCTCCTCTTCTCATTTCAAGGGCTGCAAGTGAAGCCATCAACAATCTGGTCTTTTTTTTTTTGCATCCTTGATTCCGGGCAACTGCTGCACATACTCTGCTTTTGTACTTTCGTGTCCCCTGTCCCTTATTGCTCAAGTTGTTTATCGCTGCTACTATCATCTGTGTACAATTGTTTAATATGTTTTGTTATATTATTATCGTATTACTTATTGCTGCACACAGACACTGGACCGCAACACGAAGGCCCTTGGCCTGGCGTCAGACTACAAAGAGGGTGTGCTGTTCCTCACCTACTCCTCTCTCATCTCAACCATCAAGGTGTTCATGCGTGTGCATGTGTGTGGGTATATGTATGTACATCTTCTCGTGTGTGTGCATCCTCTTGTGTGTATGTTTGTGTGTGTATGTTTGTGTGTGCATGTGTGTGCATGTGTGTGGGTATATGTATGTGCATCTTGTTGTGTGTAAGTTTGTATGTGCATGTTCATATGTTGGATGAAGTGATGGCTGAAGAACGCAGCATTGTATATCTCAAACGCACACTGGAAATCAAGCATGCAATTCAGTGAGACCGCTATACCTTCTCCATTCTCTACTTTTTTTAAACCTTAGCTTTGTGCATGTTTATACAAAGAATGTGCAGCACTTAGTGGAAGTTACGTGTGGCTCATGGCCTCATTCGTTCTAGTCCTGGGCTGGAGGCTTGCAATGCAAGCTTGACGGAACGGGTTACTTTTGTGCCTTGGACTTCCTTCTAAAAGTCTTACAGGGTAACTCTAGCCAGGATGTCCTGTAATCATTGGGCTTGCTCGAATTTCAGATTGCCGTGTCTGGTTAGGTCTAGCTACGTGTGGTCTGGCTGCGTGTGGTCTAGCTATATGTGGTCTGGCTGTATTTGGTCTGGCTGCGTGTGGTCTAGCTATTTGTGGTCTGGCTGTATTTGGTCTGGACGCATGTGCTCTGGCTACATGTGGTCTGGCTGTGTGTGTGTGGTCGAGCAACGGGTGGTTTGGCTATGTGTGGTTCGGATTTGTGTGGTCATGTCTTACTGCGTAAGGTCTGGCTATAGAATGAGGCACCACACCACACCACACGACATGCAATGCCCTTTGTCTGCCACATGCCCTCACAGGGCAAATCGCGTTTGGACCAGATTGTGCACTGGCTGGGTGGGGAGACTTTTGACGGGCTGCTTGTTTTTGATGAATGCCACAAAGCAAAGAACTTCACGCCCGGAAAGGAGGGCTCGAGCACCAAGATTGCCGCCAATGTCCTTGTGGGTGCATGTATGTGGATGCGTGTATGAGCGCATGAGCGCCTACGCGCATACACGTTATGAAATATGGAATGCATGTGTGTTTATTCAGGCGTTAACGCCCATGTATGCACCTTCGTTAACACACATGCAGACATCCTATAAATACGCACAGGCAGAAGGTACACCTTGGTCCAATATTGCTCTCAAATCTAGGTACACCAAACTTCCATACAGCCATTCCACGCTAGGTTGCATCGTTTCTTGCTTACGCTCATACTAAGGTATTCGTATGACACACACACACACTCACATACACACACGCGTGCCACCCTAGGCTGCACCATTATCAAAGCACGTGCAATGCGGCGGACACTCTGATGTCTTTACACTCACTGAGTATTGTATGCTATGCGCATAGATACCCAGCAGCAGTAGGCTTGCGTGCTCATAGTCATACACCAACCTTTTCCTTGGTCCATCTTTCAGTCTTGCACCAGAGCTCCTCTATCATTGCAATCATTCTCAATTTCCATTAGTGCCTGCCCATGGCTACCATAACCTTCACCCTTGCACTTGCTTTCCTGTGATCTGATAATTACTTATACCCGATGATCTGATAATTACTTATACCCGAGCTGAAGCAGTGCCTGCCCACAACTTACGCTATTCAATTGACACATACACGTACACACAACTCCGTAAGTGGCATTTGTTATCCTCATGCAAGCAGCTATAGAAGGCACAGCAGCACCAGTCTTACTCGCATATGAAACCAGCTTGTCACTTGCACTCTCTACTCAGGAGCTACAGCAGCGCCTGCCCATGGCACGAGTGCTGTACGCAAGTGCCACTGGGGTTTCTGAGGTAAGAACGGCACGGCTGTGAGTGAGGGGTTGCGGGGGTGGGGGTTTCATGTGTAGAAACGAAAAATAATGCAGATAGTATAAACACTACCGGCATGGATTAGGAAAGGATATTGTTTTACGTTCTGCACCGCCCAATGGATGCAGAGACACACAACATTCCACCTGGAGAAGGGGTTTCATGTGTGTGTGTGTCTAATGCGTGTGTGTCAAGTGTAAATATGTGTAGTGTGTGTGGTGAGTATGTATGTGTGTGTTTGTGTGTGTGTGTCTGTGTGTGCGAGAGTGCGTATGTGTGTGTTCAGGGAATAGCAAGGCATCACACCATACTTGCGCAACCAGCTGTGCCAAGACCTTTCCTTGCTCTACATCGGCATTTAGTCTGAGGGACGCACCCACGACGAATTGAAGAGGTCATTGCCTTAACGTGCTGCATGCAGGTCGGCAACATGGCATACCTTGACAGGATGAGCCTGTGGGGTCCTGGTGAGCAGCTGATTACAGCTGGTTCAGCACTGAGCGCTAAAGTGTGTTCCAACATACAGTACAACCGTGCAACTTCCTGTACGCCGTGCTGACTCATGCACACTGGCTCTAATGAGGGCAGTCTCAGCGAAGGCAACACTTTGTGTGTGTGTGTATGTGTGTGTGCTTACTCGATAAACATTACCCCTGATCCGTGTAATGACAGAATACAAATGCCAAACGCAAAATGCTTTTGCTTGCAGGAACGGCGTTCAAAAATTTTGAGCAGTTCCTCGAGCAGATGAAGAACCGGGGGGTGAGTGTGCGTCTGTGTCTGTCCATCAATACTTAAGAATCACGCAGGCCGTAGCTATCACTCTCCACATCTATTTGAGAGAGCGTGGCCAGTAATAGCTTTCACGCACCGCCTAACTTTGCAGCTGGGTGTGCATTGGTGTCGATTCCAGCTAGCTATCACGCGCTGTGTATTTCAGCAGCAGGCCACTTGAAATGCCTTCTCAACTTTAATATCGTTAATCTATACTCTAAATGTGTAAATAATTTATCTGTACTCTTAATATTTATGTAGTTCATCTGTTTTAGAGCATGTGCCACAAACTCAATGTTACTAAGAGCAACAAGCCCTCAGTCCTCCTGCAGCATACATTCAACACCTACACTCACATACATACACCCATTAATACGTAAAAACAACACACATGTATACACACCCGTATCAGTGTGTGAGCACACGCTCGCTCTGCACCGCCCAACGCAAGCCTTGTCTTTCTAAGGCTCATAGCTACAGAGGCTTTTAGATAAGAGCACACACCATGCTGCGTTTGAATGATATGCAGGTGTCTTTCCTAGAGCTCTTGGCTATGGAGATGAAGGCAGAGTGAGTGTGATTTTTTTGCACCCGCGCAGCCTCTGTGTGCAAGTAGACCTAGGTGTGGCAGATACAGGGTCTGGACGCCACTCGCTGACCATTATAACGTAATTATTTGCATCCATGCAGCCTCTGTGTGCAATTAGATCCAGATGTCACAGATACAGGGTACACACACATAAATCATATGGCTATAATTTCAACGTATCGATTATTTCTTGAAAGTGAACGTCTCTTGGTCAACACCACTTAATAGGCCTGGCATTTACATGCGTACACATTTATTTACAGAGTGAGCTGACTGAGGCCAAGGATTGATGGTTTTTGTTGTGCAACACTGAAAAGCGGGCGAGGGTGAAATGTAATTGTTGTAATGAAACATAATTTATAGGAAGAGGTGTTCTCATGATCTGTAGTAACCTGTGAGGTCTAATCTTAGCACACATGAATCTTAGCATAAATGAGAAACTTAATGTGAAGATTGAGCCAGCAGGGTTATAGGAAGAGGTGTGCTCATGATCTGTGGTAAACTGTGAGCTCTAATTTTAGCATACATGAATCTTAGCATACATGAGCTTGTGCAGAAACTCAATGTGAAAATTGAGCTTGCAGCATGTCATTTAAATCCTATTGCCTGATGCCTGATGTCAGGACCATGTGTCTGATGCCTGATGCACGTCAGCTGAAATCTAATGCTTGAATCAAGCATTTGACTCAGATCATTGCGCGAAATCGCCTTTATGTTAAATGAATGCTGCATAATCTTATGATTCAAGACATTATAACAGCCCTTTACTGCCAGCCAAATAAATTATCGCAACTCGTTGCTGCTTCCGAATTTGTGCGTGGCATGCACGGCAAATTGCTGCTGTAGTAATACTGTTGGAAAGGCCGTGGTGTTGTTGATGCCCATTGAGTGAGTCCTTGTGTTTGTAAAACATACATACTTGTATCTTCACCAGCTAATGCTGGTTAAAATCCTTAGACAGAAGGCCACCAAGCATGATCAGAGTAGCTGTTATAACAATCACAATTTGGCATACTAAGAGACGTGTTTTTTGTTTGCATAAGAATATACAAGGGGTCGTGTCTTTGTTTTGCCTTCTTTGCTTTTGTTTTGCAGGAGCAAATACGTAGCGCGTGGCCTGTCTTTCAAAGATGCAGAGTTCTGCGAGCTTGAGAGCTGTCTTGTTTATTTGTATTTTGCAGGGGCAAATACGTAGCGCGTGGCCTGTCTTTCAAAGATGCAGAGTTTAGCGAGATAGAGAGCTGTCTGACTCCAGAGCAGGTGAGAGTGGACTCACTTTGGTTACTAAGTGATGAATTGTTTTGTCAGTGTCATCATCCCTTTCGTTTTCTTTACAGTCTTCTTTCCACTGTTTTTCTCAGGCGGTGGATTCACTCCCCACATCAGAAAAAGGCAAATGCCACTTTCGTTTCAAGCACTAGCTCTTGCTTCATCTTATATACACAAGTAACTAAAGCTGCAGGGTTGCTAGATTTTTCTAGCAAGGAGCACAAACACCGCTGTTCCACTAAGACCTATCTGACCAATTAGCTGTGCTCATTCATCACGCTGTCAATGGGATCCGCTCAAATCTTCAAAAGTGTGCAGCCTTGGACTCTTATCGCCTTCCCTGTTTACTTTTTTACATACACCACATTCACTACACATACACACACACATGCACACACCACTACGCAGATCCTCACATAAAAACACACACAACACCGCTACGCAGATCCTCACATACAACAGTGCTGTAGAGGTGTGGCGCAAAATCAAAACCGGCCTGCTGTCTGCGCTCGTGTACTGCAACAACAGCCCTCGTGACGTGATCAAGATCTTCTGGTCGACCATGCAGCGCTTTTTCAAGCTCCTGTGCGTCAGCCTCAAGGCAAGTCTGACTGTTTGGTGTGTGTGTATACGTACGTGTGTGTGTGTGCGTGTTTGTGTGTGTGTGTGTGTGTGTGTGTGTGTGTTTTGTGTTGCATACAAGGTGGTAAGGCTTGTGAGTTTTGCATGTTGTTTCTGGGTCACCCTTGCAAACTAGCAGCTTTATATTTAAACTTACACCAGCCGCATGTTTAAGCTGTGTACATTGTTTGCTATATGTGAGTCCGCATGTGGTGATGGGCAAAAAATGCATACCATAATCGGTCAGTAGAGCATAAGCAGATCATGTTGTTACCAGCAGTCCATCGATGTTAGAGTTAAGTCTCATATCTCATTGCAAATCCTCTTTTCATCAGAGCAGAGAGGCGTGCCTGTTCACTGCATGCATATTAAAACACACGACACACACACATACATGCATGCATGCATACATACATACATACATACATACATACATACATACATACATACATACAGACAGAC
>Ga0307960_1001663_pt1 | contig 12978 bp, 17 predicted proteins | sample OrgLakmetagen542_FD_201832 | JGI IMG/M metagenome (GOLD analysis project Ga0307960, IMG submission 201832) | Saline water microbial communities from Organic Lake, Antarctica - #542 | ecosystem: Environmental > Aquatic > Non-marine Saline and Alkaline > Saline | place: Antarctica: Organic Lake... | reverse complement strand
CCTTGTGAACATGTGAGTTTGCTCACACTGTGTGTCACGCGCTCTGCACAATGTACAAAGGCAAACCACAAGCTCCTTGTGAACATGTGAGTTTGCTCACACTGTGTGTCACGCGCTCTGCACATTGTTCAAAGGCTGCGGCCCCCCAAGCCTCCTCCACAACCTGGACTTGCATGGAAGCGTGCCATGGCTGTCATGCAAGCAAAGCCTCGCGAGCCTGCAGCGAAGGAGTCAGGCAAGTGTAGTTGAACTGTTAATTGATAAGGTGTTTTTTTGTACCCTTGTAGTAGCAACAGCAATGTCAGGCCTTTGTTGACCCATGTAGGTGCTACAGCAATTTGCGTGAGTACACCAATTCCAAGCGCTGAATCGGGGTCCTTTCCTAACTCGATGTAGAGAATGGCTTTCATTGCCTGTACAGAGTGGTTCTCTCTTCCCTTGAGTGGTAGAGAGTGGCGGAGAGTGGTTTTCATTGCCTTGTACAGAGTGGTTTTCATTGCCTGTACAGAGAAGCTTCCCTTCTCGTGCAGTAGCTTGCTAACCTCTTCAACAATACATACTTGCGCAGGGGATCTTTCAACCAAGACGGGCATCCCCTCCGTCTGTCAAGCCGATGCCAACAGGGCAAGGTTGATGAAGGGGGGGACATTGAGGGTAAGAGATCACGTTGGCAACAGCACCAACGGGCTGGCAAGTTGGGCACAAGCAGCACATGTTTGTACTTGCATTGGGACTCCAATGCTTTCTATTGTTTTAAGGCAAGGCAGTCCAATGGTGTGTCTTGTCAACTCAAGTAGGGTTGGCCAGAACTATATCTATACGGTGTATATACGTATATATTTTCGCAGAGGGGGTCAACTGAGCAAATGTCCTGAAATGTGACTTTTTTGATGCAAATCATGTTTGAATGATATAACTAAATGATTCATGAAATTTGCGGCCAAAAGGACCACCCCAGTGGTCTTGACAAAAATACAGCTCAATATTAGGCACTGAGTTTCCACATTACAGGCCACCACACCCCAATCAGGGCCTCTTTTCATCCCAAAACAAGACAGGAGGACTTCCTTTATGATACCAAATCATCCTAGGGTTTGAAAAGTATATTTGGTGAGGTTGATTTTCCGCCTTTTTGGCACCCCATATGCTGATTTTCTTCAAGGGAAATGGGCCAAAATGGGGTACCTGGCCAAGTATTGCTCCGTTTTGCCCCATTTTTGTTGCAATGATATTTGTTATTGAATTGCAGATAATCCATAAAAAAATGACACAAATCAGGTCAGTGGGTGGTGAGATATAAGAGAATGGTGGTGAAAAATAGGGTTCACGCCGCGGGCAATTAGACATTTTTGCCGGGACTGGCAACATCCAAGCTCAGGTGCCAGTCTGGCCACCGTACTCAATTCACATTTCAAAAATACCCCTGTTTGGGACCTCAGATGACCACCTCTGATATTTTCGGCAGGGAAGCCACCAAATATACAGTCATATCCAACTCGTTAATCGATATCCTGGATGTCAGCCTTTGTTCTCTGTCTTAGGAGCTGCTTACACCTGACTTATTATGTAGGACTCTATTGGTTTGTATCATTTAATACTTGCAACACATTTTATTGCAGATTTCCATCGGTTTATGCGTACCAAGATGAGCGTGAAACACTTGCACCACTTGCTACATGCAGGTCTCTGGCTTCCAGATTGACCAAAGCAGTTTGGAGGCCATCCTGCAGCAAGCTGCCCCGGAGCCAAAGCAGGCAGAGTTGGGATCAGAAAACCCTTCAGCCAAGTCAGATGCTTCCTCCTCACACAACTGGCTTGCCAGGAAACGAATGCAATCATCCGTCCTCCAGGTGTGTGAGTTGTGTGTGCGTGTGCATGCGTGTATTTGTGTGTGTATGTTTGTGTGCTTGTGCACACGTGCATGTATGTGTGTGGGGGGAGGGGGGAGGGGGGACGTGCATGTGTGTGTACGCAATGTGCTCTAAGGCACGTCATCACAGGATGAGCGGAATTCATCCCAGAAATCCAGTTGCTAAATCCAGTTGTCTCAGTTAGCACCAAAGGTTGTACACCACCAGCTTCCTCATCCATGTTGCCGTGCATGCCCACAGGTCATGTCTTCCATCAAGATGCAAAAGCAAGCAAGCGCAGTTAGTGACATGGAGACAGGAAGCTCGGACAGAACAGCAAGTGAAAATGGCCTGACCTCAGAAGAAGCAGCCAACCCAGCAACCAAGCTTGCCAGGGAGCGCATCTTGCAGGTTTGTATGCTTGTTTCCAATGATCCTAGGCTTGTGGCTGTGTGTGGTTCGCTCCTATGGTCCAAGCAGGCATCTGTGCTTCTTGCTTCCTTTGGTGCTAGTCCTCCAAGTGTGTGTGTGCTAATTTCTTCGGAGGCAAGCCTGCAGGCACCAGCAACTTGCTTGCTGACGATCTTTTGTAATTTTGTTCCACCAGCTGCAATTGGTGCAACGACAGGTGCAATTTTTGCTTGCTACCTTTACCTGTCCTTGCTTACCGCCTGCTGAAAAGGACAGGGCAAGCCGCGGGCCTGGTGCCTGCTAGTCAACAGGTTCACTGCCTGCTAAAAACCAACAGTTTGGTGCCTGCTAGTCAACAGGTTCACTGCCTGCTAAAACCAACAGTTTGGGCCTACGTCAGTTTTTAGTCTCTAGGTCACGAACTAGGATGCCCGAGTCTCTCTTTTTCCTAGCTCAGTATTGAGACTTAGATGCAGCTCAGGTTGGAATTGGAAATTAGGGCCGTGTGTCTTGTCAATTGCGGCATAACCCTACTTTCAAGCACCCATATGCTGTGTCTGACCAGCCAGACCACCAACTTAAGTGATTTTTTGTGTTTCTGAGTTCAATAAGAGCAAATTCCACTGCAAAAAAATAGAGTATAGTGGCCGGGTGGATGGCGGGATATCCAATTCAGTATGTCATTTCCATGTAAGCAACACTTGAGGGTACAGGTGTCCTGCGTGTGCGTTTTGTCCCATGTTTCTGTATGTAGAGCAACTTTCTTGTATCTGAGCATATACTCTAGCAGCGTAAAATGTCAGCTAGGTTTTGAGGCGAGACGGGTTTCAATTGACGCAGTGGCGTGTGAGTACTTGTATGCAAAAAAGGAACAATTACAAACGTTAGCCCATTGCCGCCCTCCTGGCGAGTTAGTGATATGTGTATGTTGAGTTCCAAGCATGTACAAGAGTGTATTTGTGGCAGTCAACTACCCTAACACACACACATGCATATACACACACGCAGGTGCTGCAAGCGCGCCAAGCAGTGAATCATGCAAAAATGAGCAAACGCCAGCAGGAGGTGCGGCGGCAAGCCACTCACCGAGTGTTTGGCGCAGCAGGCAGTGTCTCCACTTCCTACAAGCCCAGCACCTACGTTGCAAACGCTCAGCAAGCTGCTCTGGATGCGGTGCCAGAGGAAACGGAAGAAACACCCGTGGCATTGCTGGACCGGCAGCAGCAGCAGGGTGGAGCTAAAGCCAACAATACTGCTGGCAAGGGTGACCAGTGTGAAGGAAAGGCCGCTCGTCCAAACAGCAGCAGCAACACAAGCTCCACGATCTCGTCCACTCCCATAAATTCTGTGGCTTGCACGCCAAAGGCCCGACCGGAAGCAGGGAAGGAGGGGTACTTACCGTTTGCCTATGCCTCCGCCGGACCGCCAGAGGGCACTTCAGAGAACTCACAGACGGCTAGTGTGCAGCTGGGCAGCCATCATAATGTGCTTCCGGAGCAAGGTATCCAGAGCGTTGCAGCCACACAACTTGCTCTCCAACATGGTCAAGTCAGCGGGCCACTTGCCACTGCATTTGCTCCACAGCGCCCCTCCAGAAATCCGGATATCGCCCCTCAACAGCCCTCCATGAATCTCAACCCTTCCCACTTATCGCCTGCTTCCCAATCGCAACCGCGCCTCCCCACCTTTTCTTCTCAGTCCTTCACCCAAAAGCACTTGCGCCATCGCAAGCACCCTGCATCGGTTGACCCTGTAGAAGTGCTGCTGTTGCAGTGGCACAAGGCTCTTGCTGGTAAGCAGTGTGTTGGGTCTGTGCTTGACAAAGAACATGCAGAAATTACGTATGGTGATTGCAGCAGCTTGCTTTGTGTGATTGGGTCCATTGATGCACAGGCTGAGAGCAAAGGTAGAAGTCAAACCATCGTTGCACAGGCTAATAGCAAAGGTAGGAGTCGATTGGGTCCATCGTTGCTCAGGCTGATTGTTGCACAGGCTGATAGCCATCGTTGCACAGGCTAATACCCATCACTGCATAGGCTGATAGCAAAGGTAGGAGTCGATTGGGTCCATCGTTGCTCAGGCTGATCGTTGCACAGGCTGATAGCCATCGTTGCACAAGCTGATACCCATCGCTGCATAGGCTGACAGCAAAGGTTGGAGTCGATTGGGTCCATCGTTGCTCAGGCTGATCGTTGCACAGGCTGATAGCCATCGTTGCACAGGCTGATACCCATCACTGCATAGGCTGATAGCAAAGGCAGGAGTCGATTGGGTCCATCGTTGCTCAGGCTGATAGCAAAGGTAGGAGACAATTGGGTCCATCGATGCACAGGCTGATAGCCATCGTTGCACAGGCTGATCGTTGCAAAGGCTGAGAGCAAGGTCGGAGTTGACCTAACCCCTCTCGTGATCAACCCATGTTGCTCCTTTCTAAAGCCTGTGTCTTTAAGTGCATCGTCGGCATTTATCACCATGTGTACCTCCTGTATGTCAAATAATTAAATAGTACAACCTAACAGGGCTTGCATCGCTTCCATTGGTGCCTTGAACCCAAAGTGCCCAAAACACCTACGTATCTGAACAGCAGGAAATGTAACCAAATCGATATCTTGATGCTTCTCTGGGGATGCGCCTTTAAGCCCAACTTGAAAACAATATGGTCTTGAGGGTGCCGCACTTGCTCATCCTATAGGGTCCCTAAGGTCAGCCCCAAAGGACAGTCCCACTCGTTCATCAAACTGCCCTACATTTTTGTGGCAAAGATTTTGTCCGGAATTGTAACGGTCTGTGGTCGCACCTCTGTTGCAGGCGATAAAGATGGGCCAGCCACAGGCCAGAGCAGGAAATGCAATCTGGACCTTGTGAGCGGCATCACAGCACTGCTCCAAAAGGCCGTGGACGACCTTGCAGTCATCAGGGTAAGATCCCAGGGTAGCAGATTCATTACACGTATCATGCTGGGTTGGTATTAGGCTTGCAGACCACGTGGGGTTTTGCATGCTCTGCCAGACAGAGACGTGCAATGTAGGGTAAGTTCTGCAGTCACAGATAAGGAGCTTAATTACCTTGCTTACACTTGAGCATCTGCTAAGCAAGTGTGCATGCCCTTGGATTTCAGCCTCACACAAGGCTGTTACGTTGCTACACTGTAAGGTAAGCACTTCTTCTGTCTATACTTATGTATGTATATGTATGTATGTATGTGTGCGTGTACATGCGCGTGCGTGTGTGTTTGGTACTTGCACTACACTCACCGAGTCTTGGTCCAGCCCAACGACAGCTTGACGAGGGAATGCCCTTCAAGGGCGCAGGAAAGTGTAAACAGAAGGGTGGCTATCAGAGTAAGCATGGTGAAAGAGATCTTTTACGATGCTTGTTGCCGGCCAATCAGCATCGCGGATTTTTCACGGACCTTTTGTATAAATCGCTACAATTAAGTACATAAAAAGAAACACCGTCCAATTCTCATTCCCATTCAGTCTAGACAATCTCCATCCAAAAAGGGGCAATTAATGCCCCTTTCCTGAATTGCACATCTGAGGTAACCCAATGGTTTCTATACATAAATGTAATACTTCTGCATAAAAATAAATGTGTTTGGGGTCAAGGGTGTGAGTGGGGGGCTGGATTTGTGCCATTTCCCTGCCAGAAAGGTGGCATGGGTGTAGAAAGGCGGGTTTTGGTCCGAATTTTACCAATTCATTTGTTCCCAGATAGGTTTAGGGTCAAACCATACCCTTATAAGCAAAAAAAAGGGGGGAAAGAAATTTTGCCTCTCAAGGACTTAGTGCGTGGGCCTGCTTGCTGGGCAGAATTGGTGCATTTCTGGAAATCCTGGAAACAAGCTTTATGGCCATCACCTGAGTGTCGGGAGCCCTTCAGTATGCTCCCAAGTCTGCCCTGTCAAGTATTATGGTCTGGAATGCTGGATATGGGCCGTGGTGGGCAGTGACAGCAGAGATTCTCAAAAAACCAAAGATTTGTGCTCAGGCTGTCAAACTACAAATCCGATTCGACCAGATGACTTTGTTGCAAGTATGCTAAAAATATTGGCGTTCTCACCTCAGGAGGAATATACATATTTTTAAATACATGGTTTATTATTTGTTTGTTTATTCATTCATGGATGGATGAATGGATGGATGGATGGATGGATGGATGGATGGATGGATGGATGGATGGATGGATGGATGGATGGGTGGGTGGGTGGGTGGATGGATGGATGGATGGATGGATGGATATATATATAGAGAGAGGGAGGGAGGGAGGGAGGGAGGGAGAGAGAGAGAGAGAGAGAGAGAGAGAGAGAGAGAGAGAGAGAGACAGAGAGAGCGTGAAAACACACTTTTTTGTGTGGTTGGGCCTGTGCTTTGCTACGGAATAACATGCATTGTTGTCAAAAAGCACCTCAGGCAGGAACAAAGCAAAAGGTCGTGCGAACGACAGCAGGCATATGGAGCATACGTTTTACAACAAATTGTGTCAAACAACATGCACAACAACTCAACCGTCTACCAAAGCAACGCATGCGTTGCATTCTAAGCTCAAAGTCTCATATCCCATGCATTGTATGGCGAGTATGCATGTACACGTTGCATGTCATGCATGTATACATTGTATACATTGTATGGCGAGTATGCATGGATGCATGTATGCGTGTCATGTTACTTTCTACATTGGTGAGTGGTTAAATGCACGCAAAACTCTTGTAAACTTACTGAGAGGCATCAAGCAAAGACACCTCCATTACAATAACGTCTCACGTTCATCACCTGCGAGGAGGGCAGGTGCTTTATCAATGGAGGCTGGCCCGCTCAGAGGAATGCTGTTTTTAACCCCAAGTGGGGAGCTTGAACTTGACTTCCTTTCCCTCAATCTTAGCATAAGAGCGCCATCACCGGGGTCAGACTGCCGCATTTGCTGCTGCTGCTGCTGCTGTTGCTGCTGCTGCTGCGCTTGGTTCAGCCGCCAATTATCTAGCAGCCCGTTCAGCTTTGCTTCTTGCTGCAACCGCTGCTCCACTCCCAGCTGCTGGCTCTGCCTCTGGAGCTGCTGCTCACGCTCAAGCGCCAGCTGACGTGCCAATTCGTCCTCCTGTTTTTGTACATGTAGGCACACTGGATCTTGAGGCTGCTGGTGCCACTGCTGTGGCTGCTGGAGCACTACTTCGGCCTTCTCCTTGTATTGCACCTGTTGCGACTGTGAAACGATGCCTCCAGGTCCTTCAACCTCACCAGATCCTTCAATGATGCCTCTAGGTTCCTTGTTTTTGGACCCCCCTTCTACAGCCTCCTCCTGAATGAGCGGCATCTGAATGCCATGCAGGCCCAGCAGCGACCACCGATCCTGAAAGGGCCCACAATCGGAGGAGGCGTCATGTTCTTCTGTAAAACTGGCCTGAGGGCCTCCACTGCCAGCTGCCGGCTGCTGCTGCTGCTGCTGCTGCTGACTACGCCGTTGCACTGTCAATTTGTTCCACTCCTCCATGCTGTGAGCATTGTGAGAGGAGCTTTGTAAATTTACCAGCAAACTCATCGCATGCTTCAAGTTCAACATGCATTTGGAAGGCACATTAAGACCCCTCCGAGGCTTGTCCTTCAGGTCTATAACAATGTCATCGGTCAAGTTTGCTTTTTCATCTTTTCCGCCAGTCGAATACACCCTTCACTCCCAAGAAAGCAATTTGAGATCACTATGCAAAAAGGTGCGGACATCTTCCGTTGCTGCATCCAGGCACATCCATAAGGTGATGCGTGCCAAGGTGCAGCGCTAAGTACTTTTGCAACTTTTGTTTCAGCGCAGGACCGTACCTTAAAACGACTTCCCCACTCCCCCCCCAACGCACACCCACACACATTAAAAACACACTGACTGTACCTTCGCAGCCACATCCAAGGCTGCTCTTGTTGCTGGCCGCATTGTAGCAGTGTGTCGATTTGAGAAGAGCCTTGCTCCTGGTGCGCTTCTTCATTGTGGTGCCGCCTCTTGCTAAGCCTTTGCAGGTCCTGCTGCACATGCGCCTCTGCTGTGGTGGGTCCAGGGTTCATCACCCGCTCAATGTGTGCAATAAAGGGCGTAACTGTGTCTTTTTCAATTTCATCTCCACCTTCTGACGGCAACGGCTCATCCTCACCCTCTTCCCTACCCTCCCCAACAGGTCCTCCTGTACCCCCCCCACTGCCTGCCTGAACATCACCACACAGACCCTGCTGATCGGCACTACCATGCCATTCCTGAGCCGCACTCAAGTCTGTCTCACCGTTTGACAGCTGCTGCTGCAGGAGCTGCTGCTGTTGTCGCTTGGCCTGCAGCTCTTCTCTTGCAGCCGCTCTCACATGCAAGCGCTTGGCTACAAAGGGTGCCAGCTTTGGCACCAGCAGGCGCCATGCCCTCACCAATGCCTGCTTGCATGATGTTAGCAGACACTGGGGGGCTGGTGTACGATGTGTTGATGCAGGCTTTGTGTCTATGCAGTGAACTATCTGTGTTCCTACACTTGAGCGACACATTTGCTTCTAGATGAAATAGAAGCAATGCAGGCAATCCCCAAATTGATCAAGGAAGAGTACAACAGCTTTCTCCTTCAGATCCTAAAGGTTACACAGACCTGAGAGGAAGAGCCAAATGAGTTAGGGGGATGCAAAGTTGACATGTTGACCAGGATTGTACGAGGACATATACATATGCGGCATAGCAACATAATGTGCAGAAATTCCGTGCATGATTTAGGCCAACCTAGAAAAGTGGCGTTGCTTCCTTTTATGCTGACAACACTTTGCTGACTCTGGCACAAGATGTGCAGTGCATACAAGTGAAGCGCACAAGGGCTTCAAGCCGGATAACCTTGCTTATGGGCAGAGGATGACATTTTGCACTGCCCATGGTCCCTCTGGGAAGAAATGCACAACCCGAAATGAACGACAATGTGGATTGGCAGTGCTATTTGTTGCAGCCGACTACGCTTTGCTTGTCCATAATTAATGTGCTCTTCCAATCCTGTCAACAACTCCCGTTAAGAGCCCCTTACTTTTAGGTGCAAGAGAGGCTCACCCTCCGTCATTATTTTTCACCCAAAACCTTTGTTTAAGATTAGGCTTGCCACCCTCCTTGTCCTACTTCGATTGCTTTTATTTTGGGTGAAGTCTGATTATGCGCAACACCCAAGTGGCTTATGAGTGCCGTTCAAATTTTTTTTTCTGCTCTGGTACCTGCTTGCTGCAGTTGTTTATGCTTGCTACAATACAAGTTCATAAATAGTTGCTAGGTCTATATGCGGTGTGTCAAATCCCCACTAAAGCCCAATTGCACTTTGTAGCGCTGGCACCAAAACACAATTTGCAAATCCTAACACAGCTCACCCGACACTCCTCCTCACACCTCACATAAGTCAGTGTTGAGCACGGACCTGTTCTTTGGCCTGCTCGCAGATGCTTGTCACAGGGTCTAGAACAGCTGCTGCTGCTGTTGCTGCTCTGCTGCTTACCCTGCTCGCATCCCTCACCCCCCCCAAAGACAAATCAGCCTCCCCTCCTGCGGCCCAGATCAATCCTCCTGCTAGCCCCTGCCTCCCACTCTGCTGCGACTGACTTGCAGGAGGAGCACAGACAGACTGTGTCTCCCATTCGTCATGCTGTACTGCCAGCACCTCCTCTTGCACTCCGTGTATGGCCAAGACCTCTTCGTCAGCACATGCTCCTGTGTTATTCCGGTCACAGGGACCCCTACGCCCTACCACACACAACCCCCCCTCTCCAGCAACACCCTGCCGTTGGTGCTGCTGCTGCTGCTGCTGGTGGATCATAGGTGCTGAGGCATGCTGCTCCCAGCCCAGACCATCCCCTGCTCCAATTGCGCCCTGTGCCTGCCGTCCTCGCACCCTTAAAAGTGATGGCATTGCTTTTCCTGTCCCCCACTCCTGGCACTGGGCAGCAACAGAGCGCATTGTTTGCCTGTCAGAGGGCATGCGCTGAGCCTCAGCCCCGGAGCACGCTGCGCTGCTGGAGCGACCAAAGAGCCCCTTGCTTTGGTGTGGATAGACTAGGACTGACTCTGCTTCTGGTGGTGGCAGTGAAGATGAGGGGAATGGCTGCTTGGTGCTGAGGGACGCCAATGCTGCAGCCACTTGTGGCTTGTGCACAGCTTGCTTGGGCGGTGAAGAGGGGAGAGGGGAAGGATGAGGGTCCCTACAAGCGCACACCAAGGAAACTGCTGCATCTGTATGCGTGTTGATAGATCTGTGTTTTGGCTACAGGAGCTGTTAAGCGGCCAAAGACACTTGAAAGCAGTAAAACGCACCCATACAAGGAATCTTCAAGCGTACACCAGGCATGAGACAGAGCGTTATCGTCTGGTCGGCTTTCATCACCCTAACAGAAGGGCAGGATGGAAACGGTTCCGCGTGAGAGTGTTTGTGTGTGTGTACGTGTAGATGTCATAACTCCACCTCTGTACACGTATGTGCATGTGTGTGTGCACGTGTGCTTGTGCATGCGCATGTGCCTGATTGCAAACATGCATACGCGTATATGCGTGTGTATAGCGTGCGTGCGTGCGTGTGTGTGTGTGTGTGTGTGTGTGTGTGTGTGTGTGTGTGTGTGCGTGCGTGCATGTGTGCATGCGTGTGTTTGTGTGTTTGTGTGTTTGTGTGTGTGTGTGTGTGTGTGTGTGTGTGTGTGTGTGCGCGCTTGCATGCGTGCGTGCGTGCGTGCGTGTGTGTGTGCGTGTGCGTGTGCGTGTGCGTGTGCGTGTGCGTGTGCGTGTGCGTGTGCGCGTGCACGTGCGCGTGTGCGTTTGCGTGTGTGTGTGTGTGTGTGTGTGTGTGTGTGTGTGTGTGTGTGTGTGTGTGTGTGTGTGTGTGTGTGAGTGTGTGTGTGTGTGTGTGTGTGTGTGTGTGTGCCTGTGGTCTATGCGCACCTGCATTCAGTCCCTCAATTGATGTGGGCCTTAAACTGAGCTAAAAGCATAGAAGTGGCTCTGACACCTGGAGTGCAGTGCTCCGTGCCTAAATTATTTTGTGAACCATTTTTATTTTATGAATGCTACATCGGGGATTTCGACACCTCCAAATTGAATGTCGCACCCTCACCACCAAGCTTTGTTGCAGGCCTTTTTCCCCACTTATCCTCCCCCACAAAACCCAGTTCCCCCTCCTTCAGACCCTGCACAGAATGAGCGCATAGGGCTGCTCTTAAAGCACTGCACGCAAAATGGGCCAGCCTTCCTGTGAGTTTGTGTGTGTGCATCAGTGACAGTCTGCATTGCATGTGGGCATAAATCAGGCGCATGCGCTTGATTTCAGCATGATGGTTTATTAGGGGTCACGCTGGTGCGTCTTCCTCTGTGTTGCAGGGCGACCGTGAAAGAAAGGCAGGCGCAGGATCCCAACTTCTCGTTCCTTTTTCCCCATGGCCCTGAGCATGCGTACTGGCAGTGGGCGCTGTATTGCGCCATCATGGCCACGCCCCCCACACAGGCGCCTGCTGCAGCTCCTCCCCATTATCAGCAACAGCAGCAGCAAGTACCCGCTCCTACGCCACCAAGCAGCATGCAGCTCCCACCAGAGATGGAGGCAGGCTTCGCACAAGTGCTGGAGGCATTGAGTGGCTCAAAGGTCAGTTTTAAAGCAAAAGGAAGGTGCGGGGGATGCTCGTTTGCTTTGCATACTGCCGATGACTACAGTTGCAAATTTTTACCATGGGGCATTCCAGTTTTACCCAAGGCAGCGTAGGCAAAAGCAAATACACACAATACAGCATGAGCACATGCATGCTCGTGCATGCACACTCTAGAAGCTAAAAGCACTCGTGTTTGTAAGCACTCTCGCATGACAATGATGTGCAGGCACCTGTAATAGCCACGCACGCACAAGACACATGCTTGCATGTGCACATAAACGCACATGCATGCAGGCACACAAATACGTACATATTCACATATACACATGCATGCACGCACGAACGAGTGTTGTGTATGCTACATGCTGCCACACACTGCATCATACAAATCTGTTTGTTGTGCACCATTGACGCAGACGCACGCCCATACAAGCCCATTATGTTTGCATCACACAAAAATTCACACAAAAATTGCATCAAAAACAAACATCATAATCATCGTAGTATACCTACTTGCAACACTAGTAGGTAGGTACACAGACATGCGCTGAGTTTGCGTGCACGATTGTGACCTCATGATGATTTCGTCTGCTTTTTATTTCTTCCCCAGCTGATGGTATATGCAGAGGTAGGATACTTCTCACCAACCCGTCAAGATTGGTGCACCCTGTGGCCGAGGGGGAGTGATGGAGTGACCCATGTTTGCGTGTTGTGCAAAACTCATCAATTGTGACTCATGCACGCAGGACGCCATCAAAGCTGCGCAGCAGTGGTTTATGGCATGTGGCCCTGGAAGCGCGGGCGGGCTGGCACGCATGATGGCCGTGCGATGCGTGAATGGCGTGCAAGAGTTCGAGCGCAAGCTGCACATAGTATACCTGGCCAACGACATTTTGTTTAAGGGGTGAGTGGACCCGTTACTGTTTGTGTGCAAGCTCACATCTCGTGCCTTTGTGCGTGGGTTTGACTTACTGATTTGCACCTATGTGCAACCTAGTTAGTCACCCCCAGGTCGCAGGCTTGCACATGCTTCAACGCCAGAGGCCTTGGTGCTCTTCATCCACTTGTTACAGCTAGCGACTTACATCCTTACCTCGCCCACC
>Ga0307960_1001657_pt1 | contig 13016 bp, 17 predicted proteins | sample OrgLakmetagen542_FD_201832 | JGI IMG/M metagenome (GOLD analysis project Ga0307960, IMG submission 201832) | Saline water microbial communities from Organic Lake, Antarctica - #542 | ecosystem: Environmental > Aquatic > Non-marine Saline and Alkaline > Saline | place: Antarctica: Organic Lake... | reverse complement strand
CACAGGGTGCTCACAGTATGAATGGTGAGAGTCTGCAACGTGTGCGATATGTCGTGCATGTGTGCTCTCCTTGATGGTATGCAACAGGCGGGGCACAGGGCGCTCACAGTATGAATGGTGAGAGTCTGCAATGTGTGCAATATACAGTGTGCGATATGTCGTGCATGTGTGCTCTCCTTGATGGCTACTGCACAACCACATGTGCATCTTATCTGCCTGTGCACCACAGCAGGCACGCACGTGCCGCCTGTACGACACAGAAAACGGACACACACACACCCTTGCAGCACCCCTTCCGCTGTGTAGCACGCACACACGCCTGCCCCGCTCTCCACGTCTCTGCTTGTGGAACAGCGGGTGCCAACGCGTGCATGTGCATTGTTTTACACGTGGATACTTGTATATCGCACGCATTACTCATATTATTATTTTATAATATTACTATTATATATTGTTACTCGTGAATACATGTATATCGCTCGCACTACTCATTATTATTATATTATTGTTACACGTGGATACATGTATATCGCTCGCATTACCGAAATGGCATCCATCAGATTACCCTGTCAGCAATGTTTCATGCATGCTCAAAAGACGGGAGAACCACGCACAGGCCTTAAGATCACTTTAGACTTCCCCTGGGTAGCACGCTGGCTGGTGGCATGAGGGCACGCAAGTGTCTGTCACCACAGCCAGCGTGCATGCTCACAAGACGGGAAGAGTTTGAGTCATACCTGTGCCACACCAACACACCCAGCACCCTCGCCTCTGTGTATTGCGGTTGCGTGGGTGCACCCAGCCGAGTGCCCTGGCGATGTCGTTCCTGCAGCCCTCAAAAACTTACACACGGGCTGCAGGATACCAGGGCCGGCACACATCATTCCCGCCTAAAAAAACACAAAAACTGCTGCCCAGTAAACGGGCGGTGTACTCCCACATTGTGTTGGCTGGACTTCAGTTGCACTTTGTCATGTGCTGCATCTCTTGGGCTCAGAGCAAGCACATACGGTCTGCTGCCGCTGTGAGTGTGTGACTGCTATACGTGGGAGCGGACCGCATGGTGCCTATGAAACAACCACGCACTCAGTTTGCGGTGACGTAAATTTTAATGCTTGCAGCAGGAAGGTGTTATTTTTTGGAAGGCACGTATACTTTTGGGGGTGGACACCCTCCCCACCCTCCAATTCCAATTATATAACGTTTAATCGATTTGACACGTGCCGTCCAAAAATTATGCTTCCTACACCCTCCTGCATGCAGTGATTGTGACTAAGCAGCCTCCCGCACGCCCTGCAATCGAACAAAGCATTTGATTCCACAAATAGAACCACGCACAGGCCTTAAGATCACTTCCCCTGGGTAGCACGCAGGCTAATGGCATGAGGGCACGCAAGTGTCTGTCACCACTGCCAGCGTGCATGCTCACAAGACAGGAAGAGTTTGAGTCATACCTGTGCCACATCAACACACCCAGCACCCACGCCTCTGTGTATTGCGGTTGCGTGGGTGCGCAATCGCCACTCGGCCCTGGCTATGATGCCCCTGCAGCACTCACACGCCCTATGGGCTGCAAGGCTCCAGGGCAGGCACACATTATGCACACCTGCTGAAGCAGCAACCCTATAGTGCAAAACTGCATGAAGCTTGAGACTGACTGCGTAGGGTTGGCCATGCGTGGTATGTTGGGTTGGCCAGAACCGTATATGTACAGCGTATATTTGGTGATTTCCCTGCCAAAAGCACCGTATATACACCGTATACATATGGTTCTGGCCAACCTTAATGGTATGTGTATACGGTCGTATACGGCCAAGCCATCATCTTACCCTTGGCTCCCACACCTTCGCACATTGTTGTTTACGCTGCACACCTTTTCAACACCTCTTACCACGTCGCCTGTAAGTGCGCTGCCCTTCGAGCCATCAATCGTGGTTGACGAGGAAAGGATGGACTGCCAAACACGACGTTGGCTGTCAGAGCATCGCTGCTTTGACAAAAGCACTGATGCAGAGCTGGCTTTGAGTGCAACCTCATTCACTGTATTTTGGACCATACTTTGCTTTCTGACCGTCATTCATGCAGAAGCTTGACCATTATTTTGGTTTAAAACTCCCAGCTGGTTGTGTGCGTGCCTTTCAGGTACCCTGATGTGCAGCTGAGCTTCGAGCTCAGCTCAGGCCCTGAAGTGATGGCGGGCGAGCAGGTGAGGGTTCAACGCCTTGGCTCAGTGTATGTTGTGTGCCATGTGCATTCGTGTCATGGTGCTAGGTGATCTCTCTCCGGCATTCAATTGGGACACACACACACACACACACAAGCACACACACGCACACACGCACACATACACACACAAACATGCACACACACACGCACACATACACACACACATACACACACATGCCACGCAGGTGGCTGTAGTAGTAGCATTAGAGCGTGAGCAAGAGGGCACTGAGCAGCCCGCTACCCACGCCCCTCGCTTCCCTGGGCGCAAAGACGAGGGCTGGTGGTTAGTGGTAGGGGATGCCAAGGCCAACGCGTTGTTGGCCATTAAGCGCGTTAACCTGGGCAAAGCGGCGAAGGTGCGTACATGGGGTGTGAGTGAGGGTGTGGGGGTGTGTGTTTGGGTTGGAAATGGGTGGGGTATGGCGCCTTAAGACCTTCACAAGCACCGTATTTTTTTGGTGGCTCTCATGTGTGCAACTCAGTCGACTGTGTTGTGTGTGTGCTCCCTGTCCTATCTGCAGACCAAGCTGGACTTCACTGTGCCTTCGTCACCTGGACAGCATTCGCTCACGCTGTACTTCATGTGCGACAGCTGGCTGGGGTGTGATCAGGAGTATGAGATTGAGCTCAAGGTCGCAGAAGCCATGGACGCGGAGTAGATCGTTATTGTTTGATTGCCAGACATTGGCCACTGGTATTTGCAAACGCTTGTCGTGCTAGTATTTGGATGTGCTGTAAATAAAAATGCATCCACCTTGCTCCAATGCAATACCCTGGTGTTTTAATTAGTCCAGTAATATATTTTGCAGCCTCCAGCCTGGCATGGCTGCTCAACTTTCGAAACAATCCATTCAAAAGGTCGACAGCTGCATTTACAAACGAGTGTAAAACAACACCCTTGATAGCACCATCAAGATGGCCAAAGGGTGCCACAGATGTCAGAGCCCGTGTCTGAAAAATTGATGTGCGTGCTTCTCCTAAAATAATCCCAACTAAGCTCCTGTCTGGACTTCTGCCATATTATTCAGCTGTGCAAAAGAGAGACTACACAGGCAGTGAAAACCACCATCAAAACAGCTGGCCACGAGCGGAACCCCTTCTAGACTATGACAACGACTGGCTTGCTAAAGAAGATAAAGTATCATCACACAAAATCACTTGAACACAGTCCAGTCATCTTCCTCGTCCTCAAGGCACGGGTACATATATTAAACTACTGCAACGTCCTGCAAGCACCCTTTCCACAAACTAGGAAATGTCAGTACTGTAACCACCAAGAGTGCGACCAGACCCTTTTTTATTATGGGGCTGCCAATGGATTCGCTAGCAACGCTTACTGAACAACACTACATTTTCCTTTTAAAGGAGCCAATTGCATTATTATGAACAACCAAACATAGTATGGTTCAAGTGCTCAATGAGGCTGACCTGCCTCCTCTGCCAACAACTAGACAGTGCCCTACACATCCTCTGGGTGCCAACACACAAATAAGGAATGCGCAGACATGCAGTAATAAGCATGACCATTAAGAACGTCAGCAATGGTAGTGCTTTGCTCGTCTCCATGGATATAAGCAGTAGGGAACGGCTGGCTAGTGTGCAAAATCTCCAGACTTCCAAAACTGATGCATGTAAATAGGATTATTATAGTATTATACCAGAGCAGCTCTTTCCAACCCGCTTCTCAGACTAATACAGATTTCCAACAGCTGGCTGTCCAGTTGCTGTACTGGTGCGGTTGCCCCCATCTCCGCAAAAACAAGAAGCACTCCTTGAAGCACTCCCTGAAGAAGCAGTCTTTGAAGAAGCAGTAAATTATAAATAAGGAGGGGGGGAATTAGCTAGGTTCTTCGGAGAGGCAGGGGGCAACTGAGGAAGACTGGGAGCATTTCAGCGGCACCGCCAGTTGGACAGCCATCAGCAGATCCACTGTAGTCCCCACCAGGCAGCAACGGCCCATGAATCTCAGTCTACTTCAACGTGAGTGTGGTCCACCCCATCGAGATCAAGTAGTACTATGAGGACACTGGACCTCCTCAGAACCAGCTGAGTGCACGCAGGAACAATACAAAGGCTCTGGCAGCAATAACCTTTAAGGAGCTTCCATCCCATCCTTTTGGGCGTGGGTGGCACCAATTGCAACACTCAGCCACATTTGAGTCTTTCAATGATTTGGGTCTTGATTGTCAAAGAGTGAAGCAGTCACTGTTCTTGACTGACGGCCTTGCTGTGTAAACCTTGTAAACCATGTCCATGACCATGACCAGCTGCAGACCTTGCTCAACAGGTTCAGAGCTTAGGCTCAGAGCTTATGCCCACCGCAGGAAATCTTTGACGGTGGACACACAAAAATCTGAGGTGATGTGCTTCAACTCCAGGTCTGACAACTGCCTGTCTCCTCTCTATTATGACTGCACGCAACCATCCTACACCAAGACATTCCAATACCTGGGCATGGTATGTGACAAAAATACCAATCTGACCACTGCGGCTGCATGCAGCGCTGAGACCCTTTTTGGCTGGCACTTTCAGAGTTAAAAAGTGTGTACAAGAGAATGTCCTTACCAATAGGCTGCATGCTCACATCTGGCTCCACTTAACCTATGCAGTTCCTGCTAGCATGTACGCGAGCCCAAATCTGGTCAACTCCTTTCTTACAACAAGGCAAAGAGATGGACAACTGGACAACCCAGTTCAGAAGTGGCTGCTGACAGTGTTAAAAAGAATCCTTGGCCCGACCCCGGGGGTCAGGGACATTACTCTTTCTTGGTGCGTTATGCGAGAGTGTGGCCTTGAGCCCCTCAAGTGTGGCCTTGAGACCCTCAGGATTGTGCCCTTGTGTCCCAACAGTTCAACTGGTTTCATGCCACAATGCGTCTTTACAATTCTCTGACCTAATGCAACAGCACTACTACTGCCAACAAGTTTTACATGCTGACATACGACTGAGCTCCAGATCTGATGACTGCTGGTCTTCCTAAAATTTCTCAGCCATGACTGGTCTGGTACAAGAGTACACGTTCAAATAAGGAAAGCTGCAGCAATGTGAACCCATTGACCTCAGTCGTTTTGTTGCGGACCTCAGAGAGAGACACTTCGAGTTTTGGACACCCTATTCTGATGGCTGCCCACGAGAGCACAGCAGCAAAATTCTCACTTATAACAGATGGTGTATACTGTCCCCAAAAAAGCCTTTAACTACTCGTTTTCCCAAATACATATTCCTAGACCTCATTTCTGTGTCTGGTGGTGCTCTTGCTTGTTTGAGGCTGGTACTCCAGTCTCTTCGTGACTTGTTTCCTCCTTCTGGTACTCTGTTGAACCTCTCTGACTGGGCCTTTTGTGTCTGCCGGTAAAGGAGTTTTACGGTACTCCGTACCAAACTGGCTTCTTTTCCTTAACTTCATGTGAGGAGTGGTTTTCACTGCCTGTGTCGTTTTTCTTTTCTTTTCTTTCCTAGACCTCCCACGAGACGTCATTCACATACAGTGTTGCCCGTTTCAGACTGCGTGTCCATACCCTTCGCTTTGAGACCACAACATGGAAACCCAGGTCCTCCCCTGCCTGTGATTTGTGTGAGGCTGCTGATGATGTCCAGGATGAACAGCATGCTAATTTCCACTGCACACACCCCCATACAGTGTCTCTTTGCAGGAAATATAAGTCCTTATTCTCAAGGGCAAGAGCACAGGATATTTCTACATTTTTGCACCAGAACAACAACAAACTCTAACTTTGTACATGAACTGATTGTCTGTTATGAGCAGACTAGCAGTCACACGCTTTGATTGGAGGCCTTTCCTTGCAAACCTTGTAAACCAAAGAGTGAAGAATCTTGCATCAAAGCTCCTTGTGCGGTTTTAACTGGTATTATTCAGTGCTGCGATGCATTGTGCCTTTTTCCCCCTTCCAAGGTTTTTTTAGTAAGTGCTTCAAGTTGGTGCTACAACAACAAATCACAGTTTTTTCATGTTTTACATACGCAGCCTAGCAGTCGCACGTTTTGACTGATGGGAAAATCTGAAGTCTCTGAAATCTCAAGCTCCTTGTGCGTTCTGTTAATTTTGCTGCCAAACTTGTCCAATACAGGCACGCCCTTTCAAGCACCAATCTCACCAATTCTCAAACCAAGCTTGCAACCCTCAAGATCTTTTTTATTCTTTTCTGTGGCCCACCAGATGGAGGAGTTATACGGTACCTGGCACTAAAGTCACTCCTTTTCCTAAATTTTCTTAATTTACTGTGGGGAGTGGTTTTCATTGCCTGTGTGGCTTTTTCTGTTTGTGAAGTACACTATCGCTGCAGGAGCGAATATGCAGTTTTGAAGAAGCCTAAGAATGCGCTTTTAAAGGATAAGAAATGCGCTTTCAAATGTAATGTATCAGTGACAATGTGTGTTGCTTCCGTTTTTCCTTCAATCGCAAGCGTATTAAAATAATAGCTTCACAACATCTGTATGATAGTAGTACACTTTGATGGAAAAGGTATGAAACTTCATACATTAAAGGCCACATGAGGAACGTTCAAAGCATTTCTTCACCTCATAGCAACAACCGTTCAGCATTGTAAGATGCACGTCGTTCACTCTGAATGGTACACGCCGTACAGTTCTCGTGCAATAAAGTACAAGTCGTAGGAGGGTGCGATGAAGCATGATCCGGCAACACTATTCACTCTGCTCTTGGCAAACATACCAGCTGACACCCAATTAACAAAATACCGCAAACTCTGCTCCACCAAAACACAATGTACAGCTGCCCTTTGTTGGGTCTCATAATCAACCCTGCGTCAGAGAAACCTTGCTTACGGAAAGCCTGAGTCAAGCCACTAATATCACATTTCAGCACAAAAGGCTTATTTTGGCATACACAAACACGCACAAGAGGGAGGGTAGCAGTGGTGGCGAGGAGTCTTGACGTATGACCAGTCACACACGCACGCCAAGTCACATATACTCCCAGGTACACACACACATGCTCACACACGCACCCTCATAGCACAAAGCTCTCTCCAAGCGCAGAGATACAAACACAAACACGTACAACAAGCACACACCCCAACCCCTGCATGCTTATGCACAACTCTGCAAAAGTATGCAAGCGTGCATGCCTGTGAGGGAGCGTGCCACGCATGTACGTGCCATAGCCCGCCTTGCCCACACAGCCACACACAAGTTGTGGTACCGGTGCACACACATGCACACAAACGCACACAGCAGCAGCAGCCTGCCTACATGAATTAGTTAAGATCAGTGGTACACAATGAAAAACGTCGACGAGGTAACAAACTTGGTAGCCTCACTCTGCTCCAGGAGCCCCAGTCGCTTGTTCTGTGCGAGAAGCAGCGGCACACAGCACCAAAAAGCGCGCAGCCTGCAAGCGATAGAAAACAGACACGTTCAACAAAAGATGTTTTGATACACTACCCAAGTTGACAAGGAGCACTCAGCACTAGAGAGCACGCAGTCTGCAAGGTATATGAGGAACAAACATAGAGAGAAACAAACATAGAGAGAATACCGGCGAGAGAGAAACAAAGAGAGGAACAGACATAGAGAGGAACAAACATAGAGAGGGTACCGGCGGGCATAGCAACTCAGATGCCTGTGTAAAGAGCTCTAGAGCGATATACTGATATAATGCAGGGTAGCTGGGTAGCTGCCCTGAAAGCCTAGTGGCCCGTGGTCAGGCCAGACACTTTGGGGTCGCGGGTTCAAATCCGCCTGGTAGCGTGAGTACTTTGCTGTACGACAGCTCCGTCTCCATTTCCTTGATCCACGCTTGTGTTGTTATCACCCCTTGCGTATAATTTTATTAATCATATACTGCAAGCAGGTAGTGGTGACAAGGCACACCGCACGAAAAGCGGGCACCCCGTGAAACAGAGGAGGGAACAACAGTCGAGGGACAAGCCTCGGCGCCTAACCAGCGTGCAGCTGCCCAAACACACAAACACACACACACACACACACACACACACACACACACACACACACACACACACACACACACACACACACCTATTGCAGCAACCAGGGCGTGCGACATATTTAGGGCCGGCAAGAACCATATATGCACGGCTTACATACGATATTTCTGGCAGGGAAATCACCAAATATACGGTCATACACGGAGTAAGTATACGGTTCTGGCCAACCCTAGACATATCGCCAACGCATGACACATAACACTGAATGCCCCACGACGAGGGACGAGCAATGTTGCTCTCAAGGAGACAACCAGGAGCTAACAGCGCCTTACCTGCGCGCAGCTGCCTAGGCACGCCAGCTGCCAGAACCAGAGTGTGTTGTACATTGCCGCACAAAACAGCGCATTGTTTTCAGAGTAGCCCCCCTTGTAGCTACCCTCCCCTTCACCGCCGCTCCAGTTGCTGCCCCGCCAATTGAAGCCCCCCCCCCCTCCGCTCGCCCCTCCGTCGTCACCTCCACCCCTGAGCGTGGTGTGTGTGTGTGTGTGTGTGTGTGTGTGTGTGTGCGTGTGCGTGTGTGTATGTGTGTGTGAGTGTGTGTGTGTGGACGTGTGGGTGTGTGTATATGTGTGTGCGCGTGTGTGCACCTGTGTGTGCACCTGTGTGCGTGCTCATATGCTAACAGGTACTGCATACAGTTGATACAAAGTCTGTCGAAAACGTTGTGTGTGTGTGTGTGTGTGTACCGCACTTTCAGCCAAAAGGTGTCTGACACTTTCAAGGCGCCTCTCACCAATTTATCCCGTCAAAGCCGCCCCCGCCAAACACGCCATCATCTTCAAAGTAGTCGTCCTCATCATCCCCGCCATTTGCTTTGCGCCCTCGCCGTTTGGATCGGCTGCGGACTACAGAGCCCACAAACTGCAATGGCGTAGCGCGTATGTTTGCATGTGTGTTAGGGTGTGGTGGGTGTGTAAGTGAGTGTGCATGCGTGAGTTGTGTTTGCTTGTTTTCATCTGCCTTGCATTTGGGATGCAGGGACTATTTCGGCGCAAGCACACACACTCCTACATGCACACACGAATGCGCACAAACACACACACAGGAGTTGAGGTTGGTGTGTGAAGACAATAGGTAAGTTAACGGAGGCAGTTGGGCCAAGGTATGTCGGTGGGCAAGCGCACACATCTTTTGTGTCACTTCCACTCTTCTTGGTGGGCAAGCGCACACATCTTTTGTGTCACTCTCACTCTTCTTGGTGGACAAGCGCACACATCTTTTGTGTCACTTCCACTCTTCTTGGTGGGCAAGCGCACACATCTTTTGTGTCACTTCCACTCTTCTTGGTGGGCAAGCGCACACATCTTTTGTGTCACTTCCACTGTTCTTGCAAACAACCCAGGGCGCTGTGCGGCACTTGTATACCAGTCTCAACCACACAAATTCGATTGATGCGCCTGCTATTTAAAACCTTTAGCCTGTGGAATGGATGCCTGCCAGTTGAGGAAACCGTTCTCATTGTTGTTCAGCCATTTTCGAGGACTTTTCAGAGGCCCACCTTTTTGCTGGATAAGTCGGTGACCAACGTGTTTTTGATTTCCCTTCCCATCTGTCTTTGTCCGTTATTGCGCTGAAGGCCCCTCCTTCCATACATTCCTTTCCCATCTGTCTTTGTCCGTTACTGGGCTGAAGGCCCCTCCTCCTTTCTGACTTGCATTCCCTATTTCCAATACAGTACTCTCGGGTAGGACCACACAGGCCTAGCACCCTTACCTCCTCGTGGCTTGCATTGCTGTGGCCCTTCTCTTAAGCAGACCTTCAGTCACTACTCACAATACTGTGCTATCAAGCCCACGCAGGCCTGTAGCATTCTCACCTTCTTTGTGGCTTGCGTTGCTCCCACGCTCCTCCGTAGCATGCAGACGCTCAATTCCAACACTGCACTTTCAACCCACGCTGGCCTTGCGACCTCACCTCTTTCGTGGCTTGCGTTGCTACGGCCCTCCTTCGGTTGGGCAGGCCGGGCAGGTGTAGCATGGACGACACGGAGGGGGGGCTCGAAGACAGAGGGCTCGAGGACAGGGGGCTGTGGAGGATGGGTGTGTAGAGGCGTCGTTTAAGGGATGAAGGTATGTATATAGCTGCGTGTTGATGATGCAAGTAGGTGGATATGGCCATACTAAAGGGGGAGGAGGGCTTGAAAGAAAGGATGAGGGAGGGAAAAAGGAAAGGGCATGAACGCGTGAACATGGGTAAAGGGCGCGGAAGGAAAAAAGAGGGCATTGGAACATCATGTGCAGAAAGGTGAAGCTGGCCCGCCAGGCCTGCCTGAAAGCCCTTCTACTACAATCCCAGGGGGCGTGTGGGATGAAAAGGGCTAACAACAATGCTACACAAGGCCACCATGTGCCACACACAACCAGTAAACTGTCTCTCTCTCTCTCTCTCTCTCTCTCTCTCTCTCTCTCTCTCTCTCTCTCTCCCTCTCTCTCACGCACACACACTGAATACTCGCGTGCACCTACCTAGAGGAGGGACTGCGTGTATTTTTGCCTGAGGGGGTTGCAGAGGAGGTGGCAGAGCTGCAAGCAGCGGGAGCGAAGCAAGAGGCACTGCACTCCAGCTTTGGAGCAGAGGACAGGAAGGTGCCGAGCAGGCCAATGGTCATGGTTCAGTAACCTGTCAAGTGTGTGAGTGTGGGCGTTGCTTGTAAGTATGCTTGTGCGTGTGCATGTGTACATGCGTAAGCTGTGTGGGAATTTGTGTGAATGTATGTGAGTACCTGTGTGTGTGTGTGTGTGAGAGAGAGAGAGAGGGAGAGAGAGAGAGGAAAAAAGACACATGCGTATTACGTGATGTGTAACCGTGCACGTAACTCTGTGCTGTGGGATCTCATTGAACCCATACCATTGAGGACTCCTGTGCAGAAAGAAGAAAGCAGAAACTCACCAGTGCCTAATTTTTGGACAAGTCTGTCACGTCCAGCACTTCAGTACTTGGCGAGAAGGCGAGAAAGGCCTGCGTACATGTTCGCAGCAGAGAGGGGATATGTCTCCGTGGGGGCCCAGGGGATGGGAGCGAGCAAGTAATATCTTGGCACTCACGTCGCTCCAAACGAGGGGCAGCACCTATCCAATACAAATATATAATACAAATTTGGCAGCAGTCGACAAATTGCACCAGACCGAGCAGTTGCAAAACAAGTTCAAAAATCCAGGAACATAGGAATATTTTGAAAAAGGGAAAGGATTTTTGTGGTGATGTGGTGAAAGAAGTAGCTGAGTTGAAAAGGCCCATCCATCCCCCTTGTTCTTCCTGGCACATCCCTAGCCACACTGGCACACCTCTAGCCATCCAGCCACAATGGTCAAGCTTGTAAGATGTGAGTGTTGTTATCGACGGGGCATGCATGCGTGCACCATGCACCTCTCCTGACTTGTGCGCGATGATGCGCCTGGTCTCAAACACGTGCACTTTCCTCTGCCCCTTTGCACCACTATCCAGTCCTTATGAAGCTGGCCAACGAGACAGTGCAGGTCGAGCTTAAGAACGGCTCCGTCATCCAGGGCACAGTGACCGGTGCGTTTGACGTTGTCAGGTGCTGATGAATGTCTGGACTGTGGTTTGGAAGCAGAATAGTGATGCCTGCTCACCGTCAATCGATGTTAACAATGCCACCTGCGCGGTACGTTATTGCATGCACAGCTACATAGCGAGCTTGTATGAGCATCGCTATTCAGATTAAAGCGCTCACGTTTCACAGTCCACCGTGTGAAAGCGCACATCATCCATCCCTTAATGATGTGATCCCCCCAACCATTCCCCTTACACCTTCCTGACACCTGTTCTTTTCTTGCCACGACTCTTGCAAGGCCCTTCTCACGCGAGCGCATGCCCCCACGTCCCACCCTTCTCACCCTCCCTTTCCTGTGTGCTCCCTCCCTTCCCCTCAGGTGTTGACATGGCCATGAACACCCACCTCAAGTCTGTGAAGCTGACTGCCAAGGGCAAGAACCCAGTCAGTTTGGACCATCTCAGTATTCGCGGCAGCAACATTCGGTACTACATCCTGCCGGACAGCTTGAACCTGGACACGCTTCTGGTAGACATAGACAAGCCAAAGCAGCGGCCACTCAAGCCAGCCAAGACGGCAGCAGGTATGTCGGGTCTTCCTTTTTCCGGCGAAGCAGCTTCGTCATCGACGCTTCAATGGGAATAAACACGATACAAAATAAACATCGTGAAAGCCTACAGCCACATGCACGCGCGCGCACACACACACACACACACATACACACACAAATACGCACGCACACACACACACACACTCTTACATACACACGCACACACACACACACGTGCACACACACGCACACACACACGCACACACACAACTCACACGCACACACAAATACACACACGCACACACACAACCCACACGCACACACAAATACACACACGCACGCACACACACATACACGCATGCACTTGCACATGCATGCGCAAATATACGCACAAGCACACACATACACATACACACACAGATATGCACGCGCACTCAATACACACACACGCACACACGCGCACCCATGCGCGCACCCATGCACGCACCCATGCGCACTCACACACACTCACACGAACACACACAAACACACACACACACATACATGTGCAAATACACGCACACGCACACACATACACACACACTTACACACCCACACACCCACGCGCACCCATGCATGCACACTCACACATAAACACGCACACACATGCATGTGCTAATACATGCACATGCACACGCACACACACGGACATACACACGCACTCACACACACCCACGCACACACGCGCACCCATGCACA
>Ga0307960_1001640_pt1 | contig 13074 bp, 12 predicted proteins | sample OrgLakmetagen542_FD_201832 | JGI IMG/M metagenome (GOLD analysis project Ga0307960, IMG submission 201832) | Saline water microbial communities from Organic Lake, Antarctica - #542 | ecosystem: Environmental > Aquatic > Non-marine Saline and Alkaline > Saline | place: Antarctica: Organic Lake... | reverse complement strand
TCCACTGCCCTTTGCCACATGCCTGCTGGCCCAAGCATTCAATGGCCTCCTCTATGGCTTCCAGGACCTCCAGCAGTGCAGACACCCCTGGTTGATTGCCAAAGGCCAGTAGCTCCGCAGCTACACCCGCTGCCCGGCTACACTTGCGCTTCATGCTGCGCACCCACATGTAGTGGGTGCGGTCTGCTTCCAGCTGACACATGAGGAAAACCTGCTGATCTGCATGTACATGCTGGGCTTGAATTTGCTGGGAATTGGCCTGGGACAGATCTGAACCGAGGCATTGGAGTGCTGCTGCTGATGCTGCTGCTGCCGTTTGACAGCGCATTTCTGCCTGCATGCACTTTTGCAGCGCCTCCACAGCAGCTGCGGAGGCGCTGCTGTGCATGCCACGGTCATTGGCATGGAGCTTGCACAGTGCTGACTCCCCATGACGTGTCAAGATGTCAGTGCCCGGGAGCACATGTTCACCCTCGCCCACAGTGTCCAAGCGTACACTGCACAGTTACAATTTGCACATGTTACAGTCTGTACATGTGTGAATGAGCATCAGCATGTGTGTCTATTTGTGAAAGTGTGTGTTTGTTTATATTATCTTCAATTGAATGTGTGGTTGCATTCATGCCATGTGAGAAATGTCATCATTTTTTGTGTAGAGCTCTCACCCTGGGCCACATTCAGGCGTGCCAGTGTGCCAAGCCAACCTTTTCATTTCAAAAAGGCAGCCCCTGACACTCAGGATTGTGTAAAATTTATGCCTGGCAGTGTATCCCCCTTTTTTTTTGGATGGGGCTGTGTTGCCTAATAGTTGAAAGCCCCACTATCAAGATCACAGCCCAAAAACAAGCAGCAGGATATGCCTTGTTTCCACATAACAATCACTACATTATTCTACTTGGCTTGACACTTGTGTGTTGTGTCAAACTGTACAGCTAGGTGAGAGAATAAAAAATTCTTGCCTGCAGTGGACGGAAGGCGGACGTCCACTGCATCAGAGCTGGCTTGCATGTTCAGCTCACCACTGGGAGCAGTAATTGCAGTACTGCAAACGCAGAGCTTAAATCCCAGCAAGTGCTCGCCACAATATGGCAGCAGCGAGGATTTGGGGCCATGGAAGTGCAGCTCTGCGGCAATGGATGAGGGTAGGTCGTACTAGCAGCAGTGATCAATCATGCCTCATGCCTCATGATTTCCCTTAGAGAGGCATGAGGGAGTTAGCACAGAAAATCAAAGTGGGGTGCACAATAAGGCACTCTGTATGAGTATGTGTGCCACACCGCATGTGCATAGTTGACATGTAACACGTAAACGATGAAGCAAACAAATGAATTCATGTCATTCTTTACAGCATGACACCAATGATCCTTACATGCTGCCAGCTCAATCGACTCAATCAAGGTGATAAAGCGTACTATGCCTTGCTTAATAGGCTAGTAGAACTAAAGTAATACACATTGTCTCAGTATCAGGAGTTATACAAGAACAGCCACTCACTTTTGCCATGTCCAGGGAGGTATACTTTGACACAATGTGGCCGATTCTTGCGGTCAGGGAAGAGCTTCTTCGCTACTGCCAAATAATCCTGAACCCATGCCTTCAAATGGGTCAGGTTGCACTGCGCACTCTGGATCCATTCCATTATTCGGCTTCCGTTCGGAAGCCGAATAGTGGAATGGACGTGTGCTCCCCCCAATCCTCCCCTTGGTTCACCACAGCAGGTTGGAGGTTGAGATCCCAGTTGCGGTTGCAAAGCAGCTCAATCAGGTCCTTGAAAAGGTCTGTTTGCCGACCGTACCATTCTGGCAGCGCCCAGACCCCCACGTGATGCCCAAGTAATGTCTTCGTGTGCAAGTGTAAGCAAATTTAAGTGACAGGATAGGTTCAGTTGAGAAACAGGGGTGACAGGGCAAACCTACAGCAAAGTGAATTGCAGGTCATGCTGGATGGGAAAGCCCATATAAGACAAGGAGAGTGATACACACTGGTGTTTGTAGCTGTGCGTATGTATGGTCTTCAAGGTCAAATTCTGATCAAGTTCCTTACATGGACGTTAGTACAGACACTGCCAGCCACTTTAGCACACACCTGAGTGTGCTTAAGACAGGAAGGGTGGGGCCCCTGTCGACATCCACTTGATGCCGGTGCCAATCCTCATTTAGCTGCTCCTGCATCACCATATCATCTGCTTCGTCCATCTGGCGTTGCTCCTCCACCCTTCTCCGCTTGTTATTCTTCTGCTGCCTTTTTTGAAGACAAGTAGAACGAGAAATGAAGCATAAAAAGTTAAGCTGCACACACACAGTCATCTCTTACAACCATCGCACTAAGGTGAAATCTGAGCAATCTGGTACTGGTAATGGTCATGGGAGTTCATATGGATATGTGACTTGTTGTACGTTGCACGAGCACCTCACTTTGGCATAAACTGGGCTCTTGTCCGTGGCACCTGATCCTTCAACAGATGCACCGGCATCATCTCCCAGCTCGCTCGTGTCTGACTTTGAGACGCCTGTAGGAACGGGATTTGCAGGTGCAAAAATGCAAGCACTATAGCTTCAAAGCTATTAGGGGAGGGAATTACAGAATTAAAAGGTTGCATTTGAAGTTAATTAATATTTGTGGGGGTGCGTTAGGGTTATTAAGCACAGGTATGTTGTGCTTTACAAGGAAAGGCTAATAAATTAGCCTTATTAAGGGAGTCATTTACCACTACAATGCAAAAAGTAATGTGCACTGGATTATCAACTCAGTTCAAGCACTCAAACCAAGGTACAAATTGTTTCTGGCTGCAATGTAAACGAGAATGCATGCAATGCATCCCGCCGGATACAATCTCCGTCATTATCGAGAAGATGCCCAAAACTCCCTCAATACCACTCACCCGATGTTGGCGGCTGGTGATGGTACATCTGCTGCTCCTGTGCTTGTAGCTTTTTGGCCATCACTCTATCCTCATCCACCTGAAAGAAGAAGCCAAGGTTGTTTTCATGATAGAACCATAAATTTATTAACCCATCACTTTGAACTTATTCACCGCTATGCTCTTGTTGGCAATGCACACATCTCATTATTGGGCACCCAAATGCCAAGAATGAATAAAACAGCACAGATCACGAAATCGATATTTGACATCCAAGGCAGGATTAAGCAACCACACATTCAAAACGAGTGGAAAACACCTCTACACATAAAAGTCAGCCAATCCGTGCACACACCTGAACATCCTTTGTCAGGGCAATTGAGTCAGGGGCGCGAGAGGAAGGTTGGTCACCTGTAGCAGCTCTGGTGTGGTCTCTTTCTCTGCACATGCAAGCACATGCATCGCAGCAATCAATTTTTGAACGTGATGTTATGCATGATGTGCATTGTCAGTATGAAGCAGCGGTGGGTCACGAAGTCAATTGTGTATAAGTAAAGGAAGTTGGTTACATGGGGTGACATGGGGTGCTCTCTCATTACGAATAAATGCAAGATCTGAGCATGGTGACCAAGGCCAAACGAATCATGTGTGTGCATACATGGTGGCAACTCCTCTAAGGTTCTATGCTACAGTTCGCTGTAGGCTTCGATTGTCGTTATCGTTAACCCACCGTCTATCGTTACACCCGGTGGGTGGTGAGGTGCAGGAGGTTATGGTACGTGTCGAACCTGCTGCCGGGCTTGTCCGCTGCTGCTGCTGCTGCTGATTCTGGGACGAGCTTCTTGGCCCTCTCGCGGTGGAGTCCAAGCTCGTCATCGAGGAGTCAGCAGGCTCAGAAGCCTCGCTCCCCTCTCATGCGCTTGCTGCTCTTACTGGTCTTGCTGCACCTGTTGCTGCATCTCCTGCTGCAGCTGCTGCTGCATGCGCGTTGCTGGGCATGGCCCTCCACGGCTCGGGCTGCTCCTCCATATGATTAAAAAAAGAAAACAACCCGAGCAAATTCAAGGCATAAGAATGCCTAAAACGAGAGTACACAGCGAAAAGTGCTTGCCAGATCTCAGCCTACGCGCAAGAACTCCGGTTCTACAGCTTGAGCCCTCTTACAATAATTTTTGTAAAAGCGTGAGCCCTCGCAGAATTTGTAAGATTTTAAATTTTTTCTTGGGATTTGTTAAACAGAATCAAAACTATGAATTGTGAAAATAACGCGACACTCTCGCCTCGTTCGAGCCACGGGTTCCCGCCAGGTTCTTTCGACCAGGCTAACAAGGTAAGGCAGGCCGTCACTGATTTTCGTCGTGCACGTTCATGTTTGTAGTATAATACCAAAAATATAATGGAGCGGAAAAATGAAAGAAGGGGGGTGACAGCTGGCTGATGAATTGCTATTCTTACCACTGCAGGCTGCTTCGTTTGGGTCAGAGCAATCGCTAGCAGTCCACGTGTCTACATTCAAACGCCAGAGCACAACAGAGCCCACCTTCACACCCCACAAGACAGCTCGTCCTGATGACCACCGTACGCGTACGCCTCTCCAGCCCTTGCCCAATATTAATAATCCCGCGTCTTCCATTGATTCTGCCCTGCTCTCAGCCTCAGCAACAAAAAATTACAGCACTTCCCATCAGCTTTGCAGCACTGACCTAGAAGTACAGCAGGAGGACGATCAGCAGCCACGTCGTCTTCCCTTTGGCAAGCCATCGGAGGGACCCTTACGGCAGCAGCCGCCGCGAGCCCCTTTTCCTAGTACAGCGTTTGCGGCCAACCCTCCGTCTTCCACGCACACACTAATTAATGCGCACCTACCCGCAGGTATGACATTGATGCGGCAGCCAACGTTTTAGCTGTTGGTGATACATCGTACTGATGCCTGATGACAAAGGCGTGTCATTCTGTTTGCTTCGCATTTAGGAGGAAGGGATGTTTTTTGCCAAAAGCAACAGCATTGAAAAGAAAAGAACCCGCTCTTCCTGCAGGCCCGGTGCCTGCCTACCAAGCCCAGCAACAACGCCATTTGAGCCCACCAGCTTTGCACCCTACTGCGAGGAGCTCACGACAACGGCTCTTGTCTGTGAGTGCTTATCCATTTCTGACGTTGCTTTAGACGGCATAGCGATGTCAGTGACAGCGGACACTGTGAGCTCACTTTGTTCCTCGATGGGCAATTTTCAGAGCAAAGTTTCTGTTTGGTAATGCAGGTCTCTGCAGATGAACTAGGAGCGTTGCAAGCCCTGAGATCATTGAGAGGAAATAATATAGCAGGCTCCCCACGTAGCCATCCTGCAAGAAGAAAGGAATTTCCGGCTGCCCTCACACCAAACACCAGCGCCTGCAGCCAGCAGCAGACAAACGGATGCAGGCAGGCAGCAGCAGCAGGCAGCGGCAACATTACCAGGCAACGAGCGCTGCCAGCGACGGACCGCTCCCTTTCAGATACAATTGCTGCCTCCCTTGCGATGCCAGCACCGTATCTTGCTTCTGTCACGTTGCAGGAGCAGCAGAAGCAGCAGCAACAGCAGCAGCGGCATAAATCAGAACGTCAAGGTCAAGCACCGGGCAGCACGCAGGAGACAGAGGTAAGTAAAGGCAGATAATATCTAAAAAGGAAAAAGTAAGAGGCAATCAATTGGCCCCCACACCCTAATCTAAGAGCAGGAGCCTCTTTGGTATTGTAAATTTCCTTGACTGCAAATTTTAAAGAGGAATATCTATGGAGATTAGGACGGATGCAGCAGGCTTGAAACAGACAGAACTGGCAAGGATGCATTTGGTGCGGAGTTTAGCAGTTGACAGAGTGCACATAGAGATTCAAGACAAGCGTCTTGACTTTTTGAGAATAAAGACTTCAGTTCTTAAAAGGCTCCAGCATGTGAATGTTGTAGATGGTGTCACCCACACCTAAAAGGATGATGCGGAGGAGAGTAATGGGGGCTCCTCGAATATTGGTGCAGAGATCCTTGTGTGTGTGTGTGTTCCTTAGCGAACAACATCAACTGGTTCTTTTTTAGTCTTCTTGTTTGTAATTGTTTTATTTACATCTGTTCTAATTTGCAGATCATGTTTATTTTCACCTAACTTAGGTTCCACTACTTGAAGGTTGATGATCTGCATTTGACCATCCGAGCACCTCTAAGGACCATCGTTTCCAAAACTCAATGAGTGGTGCCATTTCCTGCGGCATCTCAGGAGAGCATTCACAGTTTATTGCTTCAACGACGTCACTCCTCATCTTGCATTTTGATCTAAATTGCAGGAGGATTATACTGGGACAACCTCTCTGGTCAGCATTCAGCGCAAGACCAGAGATCCAGCAATGGTGAGGAAGTTTGAGCAGATGTTACATTTAGGGTCTACAGGGCAAGTTGCGTCAAAAAAAGGAAGTCTTACGCAGGCAGAAATTGTAATCTTTCACAAACAATGAAGAAAAGGAAGCCATTAATGCTCGTGAGACCTTCACTACAGTTAAACAACAGAGACCAAGCAGGAAAGAGACGACCGTATGACTGGAAACGCTCAGTCAATTCTCTCAACCAACCTGGTCTCTTTCAAAATATTTGGATTTGAGGCACTAACAAAGGAAGCAAGGCCGTTGAAATAGATGACTGGAAAGGTGTGACCTTATCTCTCAACTGCAATTTTTACGGGTCAGTAGTCTATACCAGGAATGCAGGTTCCTTGCAGATCTTTAGAGGGAGAAAACTAAGTGACCCTGATTCTTTTGCCTCCTTCCTTTGCACAGTCATCAAAAATCGATGATTAATTACTACAAAAGTACAGGTTGATTGGAGCTAGCCATCGGGCTTTTTGCGGCTTAATTTTGGCAGGGGCTTAGAGCTTTTGATCTTGGATATTTAAGATCTCACTTTGTCACGACTTACTGGTTTATTGTGTGCTGAGCCTTTGCGGCGGCTATATAAGTCGTGCTTTGGGACCCTTTCTAAACTCAAAGAAAAGTGACTGGATTCAAATTCCTGACCGTCTGTAATGCAGGTATTCATGCAGATTTGCAATGATCTAATCTAAAATCGATTACACATACCGTACTCTGAGCACCTGTTTAGGGCGGATCTAGGCCATTGGGTGATCATACTGGGATATTTCCTGAGACAACTTGCCTGTTCAGCGTGTGTGGTCGCACTGTGAAGCTATTAAACTCACAACCTTGCATATACACACTGGGTTCCTCTAATTGGGTGACACAAGAGCAAGATAGTTTGGGTTGGCCAGAACTGTATATATTATACATACATATGTGACCGTACATTTGGTGATTCCCTGCCCAATATTCCGTATATACATTGTATATGTATGGTTCTGGCCAACCCTGACTATCACATCAGTGATCACATCCTCTGCCAGAGCTCCACACCCTAGTGCTCGTATGCTACATGCTACATCAATGCAGATCACCAAGGTGCAGCAGCAATGCGTGATGATACTACAGAAGGCTGCGGGTCAGCCGATCGTCATGGAAAAGGACTTGCGAAAGGATTTGGGCAACACTCCTGACACCTCCAAGGCCCTGAGGCTGTGAGTACATGGCACGATCTCGTATGAGCTCACAAGTGATTCTTGATCCCCCACACTGAGGGCACAAGCGTTTATGGGCAGCGTCCCTGTCCTCTACGCTAAAGAACTTGGTTGGGCAATGTCACCAACACCCTTGGTGGGCGATGAACCTGGAAACAGACTAGGCTGCTGAAAATACTTAAGCCTGTTTCTGCACGAAAGCTTTGCTTCTGCAGTCCTGCGCAGCCTTCGTGAGCTACGGCATGCAACACACTGGCTGGTGCTCACATTGTCATGGTAAACATACTGCTTAGTGGTGCTGGCTGAGTGCTAGATCATGGAGGCTGGCAAAAATGACCAGAACGGGCAGTCTGTTTGACCCTCTGCTTAGCTCTGCCGTTTTTTGTGCATGACGCTTTTCTGCTTCTTTGCGAGGCGTGTCCTTCACGCAGACTTCATCCTGCACCGCCTGCGCATATTTTCTGGCGATGACAGCAACGTTGCATCTCCTGCACGCCTAATTCTGTCACGGGATATATCATTAGGTGCCGTGCTTTGGGCTCCCGCCATTTCCTGTATTGTAGCTCAAACCCTTACAAGTATGACCGCAACAGGCAAACACGGTTTAAAGATCTCGAATTGCTAGTGGTAACGTGCGCTCCATCACCCTTTTATTTACAGGTTGGTCGCAGATGGGAAGTTGTTACGGTTTGGAGCTGGAGGACGCTCTGATCCCTTCTCTTATTGTGTCACGCCTTTGGGCCTCACATGCACCACAGAAACCACGCATCAGGGTTGAGGTAGCGGGGTCCCAGGTTCCCAAAGTGTCAAGTTCATTGTAAAATTTGGTGTTTCGAAGTTTGTTGGCATGAGTGGGTATGCAATGAAGGAGGTTATTAAAAGGAACAGTGCCCTACACTTGTCTCACGCGATGGGAGATGTTTACCGTCCACAGTATCAAAGTGGCTTTCATAGGTTTGTGGCTTTCGTAAGCTCCTTTACTTAATTTGGAGAGTGGTTTCAAGGCACGACACTTTTCTGTTGTCTCCTCTTGTGATCAATTTTTGTCTTAAAAATGGAGCTGAAATGTTATCCGTCAAGCCATGTTTCTGTTTCCATTCTAATTTTAGGCTTTGAGATGCCAATAGCAGTGTTTTCCATCCTGGTATGTGAAAAGAAAAAAGAAACTACGCAGGCAGTGAAAGCCACTCCCCACATTAATTAAGGAAAAGGAGCCACTTTAGTACCGAGTACCGTAAAGCTCCTCCACCACGAAAAAGAAAGGAACAATCAATGGGGATCAGGAGGGTTGCAGGCTTGGCCTGAAACCGGCTCCTGATGACAGTTGATAACAGAACTGAAAAGGGCACGTCTGGTATGGACAAGTTTAGCAGCAAAGTTCACAGAGTACACATGGAGCTTGGAGGCACGCTTCTCGACTCTTTGAGAATCGAGACCCAGTTCCTTGAAAGGCTTCAGAGTGTGAGTGTTGTAGATGGTGTCGCCCACACCCAAAAGGATGATGTGGAGAGTAACGGAGGCTCCTTGGAGAATGTTGCACAACGTCTTGGTGCTGTTCCTTTGCGGCGTTCAGCTGGTTCTGAGGTCTGGTGTCCTCACAGTACTTAATCTCGACAAGGTGGATGTCACGCCGAGGTTTGCTGAGGTCTTATGGTCGGTGCTGTCTGGGGTTGGTGGCTACTGGTGGCTGGCGGTGCTGCTGAGATGCTCCCAGTCTCCCTCAATTGCTCCTGTTACTTAGAAGAACCCACCCCTCTACATTATTAGTTTGTTGTTCTTGTGTTTTTGCAGCGATGGGAGTAACCAGCACAAAATCTGGGCGGCTGGAGGTAAATCTGTCTTTATCTGGGAAGCGGGGTGGTGGGAAGAGCCATTGGTATGTGACTCAGGGTGTAGGGTGACTGCACTCTTAAGTTTTAGGGTGCTTACACATGACATCGGTACCGGCAATTTGGAGTGAACAGTCCTATCTGATAAAGATGGTACCCCAATTCCAGATGTTTGTCTAGTCTCTCAATTTAGGTGTGCCATTTTTCTTTTCTGCACCTGAATTGTTTCCAACTGTAGAGTGTGGGTTATTTGCTCTGGGGGGTGGTGCTTCTGCTTTCCTATGTTAGCATTAATGTTAGGGTTTGAGGAATGATCTAACATTTGCAGTAGTACCCTTGATCAGGACAACTTTTTTTATCAACAATCTAAAGCACGCAAATTCATAATGATGGAAGCCACGACTATTACACTGCTAGTATTTAAGAGTCTTTCCTAATGCACGCTGCTGATCCTCGTCTGCACAACGTTTTACATGCATTCTTAATGAAGGCTAGTAGAGGTATGAACAAAAAGCCTTTTGAGCAGTTCAGAAGAATGTGTGTTTAGCAGGCAGGAGGATCTTAAAAAGTGAAGCCTGTACAGTGGCTGGGTGCGCTTTCAGGGCGTTTTAGAATGAGGTTGCTTTGAAGCTTCATTGAAGACACCGTGACAGCCAAGCGATCAACAAGTGGCTTAGGTGAAAAACTAGTATGCAGACAGAAAAAAACACTCCCCAGATTAAACAATCAAGGAAAAGGAGCAAATAAGAGGTGTTGCAACTCGCTTTAAAAGCGGATTAAATGCCCCATCATGCATGTGCAACACAAATGCATGGGATGAAGGTGAAAATGACAAAAGTAGGTAGACAGAGGTGCAGCCTGGGTGATCGAGAGGGAGGAAAAACAGAATAAGGCTGGAAGTTAATAAGTAGGCAAAGGTATAGCATTTGAGGTAAGGTAAGGTTACACATGCCTTAAAGGGCATTTCAGCAGAAGCTTGGCAAAAGCCTGAAACTACACCTGGCTAAATAAAAGAAACAGGAGCTGGAGGAGCTAGAGGAAACCTGAACATATGTATGTAGAAGAGAAAGTGTATAGAGAAAGAGAACATTTGTTTTGAAGAAGCGCAAATTAGCATATAGCTATTATTAAGGAAGACGTACAGGGAAATTAAAGGGAGAGCCGGAATAAATTACAAAAAGGCTTGCCACACGGTGAGGCTGAGAAGGAGAGGAACACTGCTGCTACCGTAATTAAGGGTGTGAGCATTTAGGTGCCAGCAAGAAACCCTCCACGCCGAAATTAAGTTTGAAAGCACATGAGGACTGGATGGGTTATGTGTAGAAGCATCCATTCCCACACCTTGCTTGTCTGTGATCAATATTGTATAGTAAAGCGGCATATTTGTTAGAGTGTTAGAGAGCACTGCAAATAAAAGACATTTGAGCCATGCACGTGAAAGCTGCGTAGTGCGAAGATCTCCCCTAGACGGAGCTTACGTGTAACAACATACTAAGCAAAAGGGTTGTCGATTTGGTGGTAATCCTTCGTAACCTAGCAGTCGGTCTTTTTGACTGATGGCTTGATCTGTAACCTCTGTAATCCTTTGTGCCACGTGAGGTGGCACTTAAAGAATGGATTCTCTTTTTCTTATGCTGATGGGCAGTCCAAGTTCCTGTTCCATGGCCGTTCCTATTCAACACTGTTGTGCACGCTACCGATGTATTCTCCTAACCAAACTGACTTTACTTGTTTGTCGGGTACAACTGCAGAAATCAAGCAATCCTGCACAAAAAATGAAATTAACATAATCAGCAACTCTATTGGTCCTCCTCTTCCTCCTCCTCTTCTGCCTCTTGCTCTCTTCCACCTCCTCCGTCACCACCATATTCAGGCTGCTGGCCTGCATTCACCCACGGTAGGAGGGAGCGCAGTAGCATCCTGCGCAAGTATTCAGTTCAGGACAGCGTTGTGCGTGCGCGTGCGCTCATGAATGCCAAAGCAAACCACGGCAAGCATGCGTACCATTTGAAAGAGAGTGCTAGAGGGCCTGCACTCCTTGTAATGGGGCTCTCTATAGGATATGAGGGCAAGCATCAATATAACAACGTTGTGGCCTCCAGCTAAAACACATGGTCATCCATGACCTGCAACCAAACTTACATGACTGGATTTGCGTTTCGCAGCTCTTCCTCTGAGACATTTTGATGATTGCCTGCCTGCTGGACTGCAGCGTGTGGAGGGAGGATTAAAGGGTTAAAAGGTGTTTTGTGTTTTCAGGGTGTCACATCAAAATCAGTACTTGTGCATCCCGCCTTTTGCAGACATGTGTAACGCAATAGGCCTTTCACATAAACACACAAAGAAGACAACTAGAACATACAAGGTGCTTGAGTAGGACTCAGATTCATACAACACTCTCATCAACAGCTTATTTGCAAGATTGGCCTTCGTGCTTGAGGATTGTGCACAAATGGCACGTGTGTGCAGCTGTGTCTGGCTTTATCGTTGAGAACCACTCAATGAGCTAAAAGAGCACAATGAGCCAAAAGAGCACAATAAATCATGAAGTCACACACATACTGAAACACACACACACACTGTACACGCTATCCATGCGTGCACAGTGTGTACACGTCCCTTGTGAAAAGGTGTGTAAACCCAACTAACTGGAAGGTAGTCCAACGGCGACCAGTGACGCTGGTTTGACGTCAGAAGTATTATACACTACTGCTTTTGCCATTGATTAACTAAAATACGCTGGCACTTCGTAACACTGGTATCGAGCCAAGTTTTACGTGCGGTATATGTACCCAATAATACAGATCATTGACATGAAATCAATAACCCTTTACCCCGTAACAATGCGCGAACTCACATTGCTGTGCTGCAAGGACATGCTCCTGGAGTTCTGCCATGGCACGCAACTCCATCTCCTCATGGTTTGGCCCTCCTGCTTGATTTTGGTTTGGTCCCCCCATCGCACCTCCTCCTCCTGCGTCCCCCATAGCTGCTTGCAATTCTTCCCTGTGTATTTCACGTGCGGTATGTGCATGTTAGTAAGAAAAAGGGCTTTCCACTACTGTTTGTGATTTACCTGTCAGAAGGTGCTATTTACAGTCATGGTCATAGTTGTGTCGGCCAATTATGTTTCTTTCAGTTAGTCACTGAATGGGTACACCACTGTCAATACTTTTTTTATACATTGAACCAGGAGGGTGTAGGAAGCATTACTTTTGGACCACACGTGTCAAAATCGATTAGATTTTATACATTTGGAATCCTGGCGTCGAGAGCTATCGATTGGTATATACAAGAGTCGAATCCGGGAGGGGGGGGGGGTGGGGTGGTCCCCCGATGTGGTTATAGTTTTTTGGGGGGGGGTCTCCAGTTTTTTTCTGGGCCACTCTTACAAAATTTTAAATATATCATCGGAATCTTCAGCTCAAGCCCAGTCGATTGCCACCTTTTTGAGCGAGTTGGGTAAAAGGGTGGGTCTGTGGACATTTCCAAAAAGTCAGAGGCACACGGACTCGGTGCAGGCCGCGGGGTGAGTCAAGCCAATGAAGCAGCAATTAACCCCAAACTTACAGGATTGTGCCAGCATGAGATAGTCAGTGGAATTCTTAAGAAATAGAAGCAATGTGGGACTGTGCATGCCAGTTATGGGTGCCTGGTAGGTCACGTGTGAATGGGCGTCCGTATCTCAGTTTTTGTCCCATAACTCTGCGGCATTATAGTTTCAGGTATTGATGAGTATGCAGGTGGATGCAGAAATCCATAAGGAGCAGAATGGTACCCTTTTTTGTCTGGTGG
>Ga0307960_1001634_pt1 | contig 13088 bp, 7 predicted proteins | sample OrgLakmetagen542_FD_201832 | JGI IMG/M metagenome (GOLD analysis project Ga0307960, IMG submission 201832) | Saline water microbial communities from Organic Lake, Antarctica - #542 | ecosystem: Environmental > Aquatic > Non-marine Saline and Alkaline > Saline | place: Antarctica: Organic Lake... | reverse complement strand
ACGTTTGATGACCATCAAACCAGAATCTTAGCTCACTAGCTACTCTGAAGTAAACTACTTTGAAGTGAGCGTCGGGTAAGCAACCTTTTGCTGGTCTGGGTTACCAATGGACTTCGATCAGGAATGCAGTCTGGCAATTGCGGCGTTTGTGTGATCCAGTCAAGGCTCAAGCTGTCTACTACTGCCACACCCCGTGCACTACTTATATAGCTGTCTATTTATTCGTGCTGTCATTTGGGGCTCATTGCATCTGACTTTGTAAAGTTGGAAAACGTTACTGGATTTGTTTGCTAATCTCTGGATTTGTTCTGGATTGTAATTTCAAATTTCTGCGCCATAGCAAAGCCAGTGTCAAGTCACACGAGGCTCTAAAGAAGGGACGAGGCGCCTCAACCATCACCTACTCAGATACTGGCAGTGCTAAGGGGTTACAAGGGGTTACAAGGATGGCCTACTGCTAAACACTGCCTAGCAGGCAGTAAGGTAAGGTATGGTTACATCACTATATATGCCTCTGGGGGGCATCTGAGCGGAAGCTTGGAAAAAGGCCTGAAACCAAACCAAAAAGATCCTAGAAAAAATCAAGGAAAAAGGGCTAGGCACTCAGCCACAAAATAGGCAGTAAGGTAAGGTTACATCGCTATATATGCCTCTGGAGGGCATTTGAGAAAGCTTCAAGCTTCTTGGGAAAAGCCTGTAACCAACTGAGTCTATAGAGTAAAGCCATCAGTCAAAACGTGCGACTGCTAGGTTGCGTATGTAAAACGTGTGGTGACAATTGTTGTTGTATCACCAGACTTGTAGCACCTACAAAACACCCTTGGAAAGGGAAAAAACACATTGCAGCACTGAATAAAATCAGCAACACAATCGAGCATTTGCCAGGACCAAACGACCGCAATAAATATAAAGAGGGGGAATCATCTGTGAAATGTGGATACATAAAAAACATGGACTGTCACACTGAGGATATCAATTAATATGATTGATATATTCTTGCAAGAATGAGGGAGGCAAACAAAAACTCGTGTGTGAGGAGCAGCACATGCACAACTAGAGGTTCTGGAACATCAAACGTGGTCTGGTTCATCACTCTTTTGTTGCAAGCCCTGCTGCTAGATGAACTCTGAACCGGCACTTACCTGGCTAAGACTGTAAAATCGTGTAAAAAGAGCAAATTTGAAATCAGAATTAAAGCAAACTAGCAGTCCCGTTGTTTGTCTTCAAAACACCTCACACAGATAAGCACAATCAGAACCAAGGACTTGTTCAATTGCAACAGCATATTTTGACTCTTTATATCTGCCTTGGAACCAGGAGCAATCTTGCAGTTAAGATGTAGTCAACTTTGTTTTCAACATTCTCACAACTGTTCGTGTAAAGGTATTGCGCGCAGGCAAGCGTCGACATGAATGAAACCTCTACAGCACACACCACGTCCTCTATTCAGTGAGCCAGCCCTTCATCAGTATGATCAAGAGTATAAGCGTATCAATTGTTCAGTGTGAAGGAAGCACCTCAGGTGTGAAGAAGCATCTTTGCAATTCAATACATACATGAAGTGTGACTTTGTTGTTTCAAGAAGTGCCTCGGAGGTGCTGGATAAGAGGTAGATGTTGGCTGTGCGCTTTATCTAATGTCTGTTGCGGGTTTATGTCTGAGCAGTTTTTATTTCTATAGGATGGCTCCTTCCTCAGACAAGTCTTAGGAATTATTAGGAAGCTCAAATTTGATGCTTTGACCCCTAAACGAGGAGGTGTGTATAGCTGAGTTGAATGCTCTTGCAAACCTAATCTGAAACTTGCACAGCATGCACAAATTTTGCAGTAAGCACCTGCCAGCAAGTATGTGAGTGCCAATTCTACCAACCGCTCCTGCACATCTGCATGAATTCTGGGATGTCATGTCACTCTATTGAGGACTAGGATTTAAATTCATGAAGGCCTCAGATGATGCAGAAGCATACTGCCTCACGTTATCATGAAAGTACTACTGTAGCACATATAGATTTCAAGATTTACAGATAAAGCCATCAGTTAGAACGTGCGACTGCTAGGCTGCGTGTATGTGTTCTGTAGCACATATAGATTTCACCGCTTAAAGGACCTGCTTTGATCCCTCCCCACAACTTGTACAGCTGCCTTTCAAGGCAGATAATTTTGCCGTGTTTCGCCTCGTTTTGAGGTGCTTTTGCTACAACCTTACATTTGGCTGCCAAAGCAGCTGCAAGTTATTTCGAATTTTCATGTCTCGCCGTTTTTGAAGCTCATACACATCAGGTGATAAGCTACAGATTAAGCCATCAGTCAGAAAATGTGATTGCCAGGCTGCGTATGTGAGCACAAGCAGATGTAGGGAGTCGTGCAACAATGATACAACAAAGCATATACGCCCATCAGAAAAGACATAGATAGGATTGATGCCAACCTGGCTCTTACCTTCCAATCTTAACGCACAACCGTTTAATCTTAACTCACAAGCACAGCAGCGGAAGTTTAGCATGCCAGATGCAATCATTGTTACTCCGACCTAGCTACCAGCCCCAAACAAAATCCAACAAACTAGGTCTGCAAGAATGCAAGAAGAGGTGCATGTAATAAACAAGCAGATGGCACTGCCTGGCTATGAAACCAATCAAACAAATGCGATATGCAATATGCATCTAATTTTTTTTTTTTGGTGGGGGTTGTTACACGGTCCTCAGCAAGGGCCCTCCCTTACTACTTCATCCCTAGATATGCATATCATATGCATTTAATCGAAATTCAGTGCTGTGTAGACACTTCCCCGGGGGCCCTACCCAGCAACAAGCAGAACAGGTACGACAACATGTCAGTCTTAATGATAACTTGGGGTGCCTTTGGATCAAGAAAGGCCTCTAAGGTGGAAAAACCATCCTGTTACATGGATATATGTATCGCACGAAGCACATAAATGGCATCTATCGGATTACCCGGATCAAAAGGAATGACAATTTTCCGACCCGGTAATTTTCGACAAGTTGGGATGCAAAGTGTTAAGGCAATCGCTATGGCACCTCTGGCGAGTTGACCCTCCACCTGGAACTCTAGCAGGGAGCCTAGTCCACTCCGAGAACGGAGTTGCCAATGGGGGAGGAATGTTACGTGGATATATGTATCGCACGAAGCACAGAAATGGCATCTGTCGGATTACCCTTTTCAGCAACGTTTCACATCCAGCAGAAGAGTGAGTTCTTTGCATCGCAATGGGTCCCTAATGCTTCTACCAGTTCTGTACATCCACGCCTGTGCGCTCTCTGCTCATACTCGTGTGTCTATCTGCTAGTTCTACTATTCATTTTTGGTTGGCTGCCACACCACTGTCCCTTCCTGGAGCTGGGACCCATGACTCAGATACCATGACTCGGCCTCATTGCTGTTACACCTTGATTATATAAACGAACGAACAATCAGAATTGGAGACCTTACACGGTACAGGGTCTCTTGAGGATCCCCTCTAATGGTACCTTTTAGAATGCTCACGTTGTCAATTCATTACCAAAACTATGAAATCCAAAAGATAAAGGTCATCAATAAGACTGGCACATCCAGCTTATTGAACAAGACATACAGAAACTCTCTAATAATAACTAGGTATGCACTGCAATACAACAATATAACACAAGCAACAACAGTCAAGGATTAAGTCTGGGTGCTACGGCACACAACCCCCCTGACCCACACTAATTTCTTTTTAATATTTGCGCGGTGGGGGGTTGCCTGGTGCGGGCACCTAAGTAACCCCCTCCCTTAATCATGCTGGCTGTGTCACCACTACCAGCGGAGTCTTTTCTTACAGAAACTCTCATCTGTCAACCAACTAATTGCTCTGTCACACGACTCGTCGCTGCCACTAATTGAGCGTGACAAACAGCATAAGGTGAGGAGCGGAAGCTTGGAAAAAGCCTGTAACCAAACCAAGAGGGCGCTAGAAAAATCAAGGGAAAAGGGCTAGGCCTACAGCCACAAAAGAGGCCACACCATATATATCTGGCTGGTCCAAAAAATTCCTCAAACGAGTTGGGCTATCTTCTTACTGAGATGGGAAGACCAGCTGGCGGTGCTGTGTGCGAAGACTAACAAGATGTTCATGCGGACAGTCCAGCAAAATGTGTTTCTCATCCTGAACAGTGTGCCAGTCACATGTGCCACAGATCCTGAGCTCATAAGGCCTTCTATTCCTGTAATGACGCATTCTTTGGACCAGAAAGTTATGGCCAGAAAGGCAAAGGCAAGAAAGTGCACGGCTGAGATTGTTGGAAATATCCAAGCGAAGGTAGTGAGGCAACACAGGCTTGTGATTTCTTTTTTCTGCCATCCCACCAGCTAGGGGCAATCCCCAAAGGTACACCAAAATGGTGTGGGAAGTTCTCATAAGTCTGCTGGTATGGTGAGTCTCATGTGGTGTCAATTCGTCAAGCTCTCTCCAGCCCCCAATGATATGTCCGCGCAAAGTGAGTTCAAACTGTTGAACTGTTTCAGATTGATAGACTGGCTAGATTGAATGGCATTCAAAAATTGCTGAGACGCAAGGAATTCTTGGAGCGCGTGCAGAACCTGAAAAGTCCATGTATCACTTCTGTTCGCAAGAAGATGGTCAGCCCGCACAACTTTCTCGAGAAGAGGTTTGTTTGAAGAGAGTAAACTGTTCCAAAATTGTATGATGCATCTGAACCGACAGAATAAAATGGGCATCTGACCTGTTTCGCGGAGCACGCAGTATCAGTACCTTCTTGACACCCAGGAGTATTTTCAGAAAGCCAAGATGCAGGACGTGTGCAGGGGAGATTTTTGAGGAATTGTATGTCAGAGAAGATTGACAACCAGCTGAGAAAGCGAAGACCTGGAAAAGCCACAGCTTGGCATATGTTCTGTAGATGTTTAATACCCTTGCTGTCACCAATTCTGTAAACTCTGGCCATGGCAGACCTGAAGTTGTCTGCCATTTTCTCAGCAGCTGTGTGCATACTTCAATCCCGAGTAAGAGTGGCTCCAAGGTCCAAGGTATTCGAGTTGAGTTACAAGTTCCAGAGGTGTGCCGTCGTACGTGAAGGTGGGAATCGCAAAATATTCCTGCTGATGAAGAAGACCATGACTTTTGTTTTATCAGAGTTCAGCTTAAGCCCTTCGAAACGTGTATAATCATAGAATTTGCTCAGTTGGAGCTGCAGACCTTCAGCCGTGTTTGAAGTGAGAGCAACGTCATCGTCAGCATTGAAATCGCAGTGAGGAGGAAACTGAACTGATTCGAGGGCAGTGGCAGCATCTTTCTGCATAGTCAAGAATCTCTCCATGAAATTGTTATGAAGGGAGTGGAGTTACAAACAAGGGAATGGAAAGGGAGTGGAGTCGGATTAAACCGCTGTCATTCCGAGGAGCATTGTCAGGTCAAATTACGGTCACTGCAAAGTATAAGACTCAGCACATCTACTGATGGCATGTGCCAGAGAACTGGTAGAAGCATTAGGGACCAGCGATGCAAAGAACTCATCACTCCTCTGCTGGATGGTTATTCCACCTTGGAGGCTTTCTTGGTCCGAAGGCGTAACCATTATCAATAAGACTGGTCATCCAGCTTATTGAACAAGACATAAAGAAACTCTCAACTGCCAACCAACTTAACTGCTCTGTCACACGATTCCTCGCTGCCAACGATTGGGCGTGACAGCATAAATGAAAAATTAATACCCGCTTGTCACATGAGTCGGATGTTACAGGTCACAGAATTAGCCATCAGTCAATAAGTGCGACTGCTAGGCTGCGTACGTAATGCAATGTAAAAAAGTGTTTGTTGTCGCACCATAGACTTGTAGCACCTACAAAAAAACCCTTAGAAAGGGAAAACAAGGCACACGTTGTTAGTGACATTGCAGCACTAAATAAAACCAGTAAGATCAATCAAGCATCTGCCAGGGCCAACCGACTGCAAAAAATCAAAGAGGAGGCATCATCATCTGTGTGTTTTGGGCACATGAAAAAAGGAAGCACACCATGGAAGGTCTGTTACCCGTAGTAGCTGCAGGGCACTGTTTACTGCCGCAGTTTTGAGTGCGGCAGGTTATTGATTGAGGTTTTACAAAGTTAGGATGAAATCTGTTTTATAAAGCCCAGTGTTGAAAGACTCTGTGTATGAGTTTGAGTTCGTGTGAGATCATGACTGGATCAACAGTGTCCCAGCCTGTTTTTCCGGCCGGGAGCTTTTTTTTGTACATAATTCTGTCGCCCTTGTTCTATTTCAAAAATGTTGTGTGAGAAACTTTTCAGGGTGTTAGTTGAGTCTGCAACTGTCTGAATTTCGAGTGAATTTCCCTTCTGTAATTTTCGCCGAGATAAAGATCTCAGACGAAAGCTTTACCTCCAGACGTCCAGATGCTGTACTGGTTGCTCCCATCTCTGCAAAAAAAAAGCAGACTAGCAATGAAAGGAGGTGGGTTTTTAGTTTTTAGGGATGGCAGGGGGAAGTGAAGGAGACCAGGAGCACTTCTTCAGCACCGCCAGCCGCCACCAACAGATCCACTTTCCCCAGACAGCACCGACCCAAAGATCTCAGCATTCTCCCACGTGACATTCACCTCATCGAGGTCAAGTACTGTGAGGACACTAGACCGCAGAACCAGCTGAGCGCCGCGCAGGAACAGCATGAAGGCCTCTGCTTCTAGCTTCAATGATTCTTCATTACCCTCCACACAATCCTTTTGGGAGTGGGTGGCACTAATTACAAAGTTTACACGCTGGATCCTTTTAAGGAGCTGGGTCTTAAATCTCAAAGAGTAAGGTTGCTTCCGAGCTTCATGCTCATTTTGTCAATTGCGCTGCCAAACTTGTCCATACCAGATGTGCCCTTTTCAGCTCTATAATCAACTCTCATCTGGAGACGGTTTCAGGTCAAGCCTGCAACCTTCCTGATCCTCATTGATCTTTATCTTTAATCTTTTGGTGGAGGAGATTTACGGTACCCGGTACCAAAGTGACTCCTTTTCCTTTATTCATTAATGTGGGGAGTGGTTTTTCACTGCCTGCACATTTTTTTCTTCTATCAGAGCCCACCTGATCAGATTCCAGAAGGTCGGTGGCGGCAAGCAGGAGAGAAAGGGTAAGCAACTAGCAAAGCAAGAGAGAAGGTAAGAAGCAAGCAATCCACACCAGGCCATTAGCTCCTGCCAACCTCTAACACCAAGCACAAACGCAATCCCACTTGACAAGCTCCTCGGCAGCACAAGCATCAGAACATCAGGAGAGCAGCGTTGTAAGAGGCGCAAGCAAATCTCACTCCACATCCATTACATAAGCATGTCCTCCCTGCTTTTTGTGTGGTATACTCTGATTAGCGCTTGAGTTGAACGCAACATTAAGTCAAACTGGATGAGGGGGGAGGAACAAGTATGACCAAACATGGAACTCATGTGCGAGGAGCAGCACATGCACAACGAGAGGGTCTGAAACATCAAACATGGTCAGGTTCATCACTCCCTTGCTGCGGGCCCTGCTGCTAGATGAGCTCTGAACCAGTATTTCCCTGGCTAAGGCTGTAGAATCGTGTTTAAAGAGCAAAATTGAAATCAGATTTTAAGCAAACTAGCAGGCAATTCCTGTTGTTTGTCTTCAATACCTCACACAGATAAGCACAATTAGAACCAAGGACTTATTCAATTGAAACAGCGTGTTTTGGTTCTTTATATCTGCCTTGGGACCAATGCACTTTACAACCAAGATGTAATGATGTTAGTTCTTAATATTCTTCACGGGGAAAAGCACTGCTGTTTGCATATCTTTTGCGCTCAGGCAAGTGTCAACATGAATTAAACCTCTTATGTATACATACTCTCAAGCAACACAGTTGACTTAAACAGCGAGTTGTTACAAGAGGGCATGTTAGGTGTGAAGCGGTTTACCACTAACTGGGCTGTACTCCGAGAATGTGGACATGAACCGTTGCAATTCTACTAGTTCCGGTCAGCTGTCAAGCTTTTCAATAGTATGCTTAATACTAATAGCGACACTTTGCGGAGGGTAGTCCAGGATGATCTCAATTTACAGCCTCGTTCAAGTGCCTGCTGGACAGCTCAATTGCTGAGTGCTTTTCAAGGACTGCGTGGGTGTGAGTTGTATGTAAGAGAAAAGAAAAACTACGCAGGCTGTGAAAACCACTCCCCACATTGATTAAGGAGAAGTAAGCCAACTCGGTACCGAGTACCGTAAAGCTCCTTTACCGGCAAACAATAAAGGCCTAGTCAGAGAGGTCCAACAGAAGATCAGAAGGAGGAAAGAAGTCACAAAGAGACTAGAGTACCAGCCTCAAACAAGCAAGAGCACCAGGCACAGACATTGCAGAGCTAAGGGTCTACAGGGATGACCACCCATCTCGGCCACTGCCAATCCACAAAAAATACCGAGTCTCATACATAGCCAGCCCTACAGCACTACACCTGCCATGCTAATCTACCAACACAGTCACTCGGTGCAAGCCTATAGAAAGGTCTACTAAGCAAACTGCTTGCACTACCTCAGCATTACACCGCTCCCACTGTGCCTGCCTTAGTCTGAGGATCCCGACTACCAAACCCCAAGCATGAGGGTCTTCGAGCTGTTTAAACTGGGCGTGCTATTCCTATGCAAGAGTTTGCTGCAGATTCGAAGCATAGGATGAGAGGTGTTTGGAGAGACGCTGAGTGGGTGGACCCCATCACGCACAACAGCAAACTGGCCACTTATCATTCTTGGTTTGCCACCCCATTTTCTAGAAATGAGCGTATGCATGCCGACTAATGTACCACAACATCTCCATCTTGATCTGTCCAAACATGTTATGCGCAAAATAAGTAGATTCCGCTTCCGTGCGCATACTTTGAAAGTTGAGGCAGCAGCGTGGCTTAAGATGGTTCTCGCGTATGTGACCAATGTCCTGGTGAAGATGAACATGTTCAGAACAAGGTGCATGCTCTTTTATTATGCCAAGACCATCAGCTGAGGAAACATTTTCCTTTTTTTGAGGACTTTTCAGCAGCCCAACCCTTTTTGCTGCAACAGGTCAACAACCAACTTGTTCATGATTTCCTTTCTCAGCAGAACACTAGACTTTTTCTTTTTCTTTCTGAGCTTATTTGTGGCTGGCCGAGACCAGTCAGCAGCCGATCAGCCAACAACCTGGCTGAAGGTCACCCCCCATTGTAACCATTGTTACAAGAGGACCATCGAAACGGGCCAAATGATAAAACGAATTGTCGACTAAATCTACGACTTAGCTTACAATTTCAAATACCACCTAATGCTACAAAAATGTGGGACGCTTCACACAATCACGTCATGTCAACATGTCATTATTCCCATTCAAACTGTGCGTCAATGTGCTGATCTCACTGTGCTTTGCTACTTCAACACTCTTCCCACTTATCCTTTCCCCTCCCCCTCCTCTCCCCCTCTTCCTTCTGCCTCCTCTTTTCCTCACTCTATTACTGCCCTGTCCCTCTCCCTCCTGTTCCCCCTCGTTTCTCCCATCCTGACCTCCCTCCTTCCTCCCTCTCCTCTTCCCCGCTAAGGCCTCCCCACTCAACACACCAGTCATGGCCACAAACTGAGGAACAGCAGACAAAGAGGAAGCCCCAGGTGCGAGCTGTGGCTGCTGCTGTAGCTGCTGCTGTGTCAGCTTCAGATGGGTGGCATCCTTTCGCGCTGCACCTCTGGCCACTGCTTTCTGTGCATTGCGCAGCAGGTCGGTGTGCAGCGACGTCATGGCTGTCGGGCTGCTGCTGAGCCTGCACACAGGGGCGTTGCGCGGCTTGCAAATGATAAGGTGTAACTTACAGGTGTTTATTGCGCGTTGCAAGAAGCTGGCGTGCACGACCGCCATGGCTGATGTGCTGTCGCTGACCCTGCCAATCATGCCACTGTGTGGCTTGGGAGCAATACACTACCAGGGTTTACTACTGTGCGTTGCACGAACAGTTGCACGAACAGTTGGCTGCTGTTGCACAAACAGTTGGCTGCTGTTGCACAAACAGTTGGCTGCTGTTGCACGAACAGTTGGCTGCTGTTGCACGAACAGTTGGCTGCTGTTGCACGAACAGTTGGCTGCTGTTGAACCTGTGATCAGTAGACTTGCGAGGACCGGGAATGTTGAAAGAACTCATGGGCGTAGTTTGTTTGCTGTAGGCTTCACATGACGGCCATCAGGTGTGTGTGTCACATTGGCGGCCTGATATTTGTTATAGTTTAGTTGATCTGATGTAGACTCCACAAGGTGACCATCAGGTGTGTGTGTGTCACTGTGGCGGCCCCTTAACCTTGATTTAATAACTAATCATTAATAGATTTGTGTTAGTCGATCTGTGTAGGCTCCACAAGGTGACCATCAGGTGTGTGTGTCACTGTGGCGGCCCCTTAACCTTGATTTATAAATATAAATTAATAGATTTGTTATAGTTGATCTGTGTAGGCTCCACAAGGTGACCATCAGGTGTGTGTCTCACTGTGGCGGCCCCTTAACCTTGATTTAAAGATTAATAGATTTGTTATAGTTGATCTGATGTAGGCTCCACAAGGTGACCATCAGGTGTGGCACATTAGCGGCCCCTTATTTTCATTTAAAAAGCAATAGGTTGAGCAGCAATGCCAGACTGGAGGCTTTTGTGGTCCAAACTGACCTTGATTGATGTGGGGGGTGATGGTGTCCACTGCCTTCTTCTTATTCTTATTTGCTGGTGCAACACGCAGGAAGAGGGTGAAGCTTGTGCAAAAAAAGCATGGTCTACGTTGATGGCATTCAGCGTGCGTCAGAAAAGCTACTCGACTAGTGCACCCACTGGTGAGGAGGGTAAACCATGCTTGCGCAAAAAAGGGTAGTCACGTTGATGGCAGTCAGCGTGCATCAGAAAAGCTACTCAACAAGCGCACCCACTGGTGAGGGCCCCACCAAAGACTGTCGATTTGGGGCGGTGGCTTTGTTTTCGTGGGGTGTGCTTACAATATAATAAGAATACAATGAGAACATAATATATGATCAGAATGCAGTTAGGACAGACTCTGGCTGATGCTCACACGAGTGAGGGCCCCACCAGATTACCGTGTACCTACATTGCATATGTAGGCCAGATTACCGTGTACCTACATTGTATATGTAGACCAGTACTCATGATCCACTCTCATCAGGAGCCGGTTTCAGGTCAAGCATGCAACCCTCCTGATCCCCACTGACAACTTCTCAGGTCAAGCATGCAACCCTCCTGATCCCCACTGACAACTTCTCTTTCTTTGTGAAAGAAATTTGCTTTACCCGGTACCAAAGTGGCTCCTTTTCCTTCATTTCCGTGGGGTGTGGTTTCCACTGCCTGCGTACTTTATTTTCTTCCTTACGCACGCAGGCACGCACGCACGCACGCATGCACGCACGCACGCATGCATGTATGCACGCACAATTATTTAGCAAGCTGAGCTACGAGTTAAAAGGAACGGGGTGAGAAGAGGAAGGGGTGAGATCAGACTTACTCGTCAGAATAACAGAGGGTTGCCTCATAACCAGGGTTGGCCAGAACCATATATATACGGTGCATATACGGTATTTTTTGCAGGGAATTAACCAAATATACGGTCATATACGGTGTATATATACGGTTCTGGCCAACCCTACTCGTAACCGTTGGGGGCCAGGGATGCCATTGAGCCACAGCTCTGGTTGAGTGATCTGTTACCAACAGATTGTGAGCCATAGTGCACAGGGCATGGCTTCTGCCTTTATGCCAGGGCGCCAACAGTTGAGAGGTGTTGTGCACAGGAGATGGCTTATGCCTTTAAGCCAGGGCGCCAACAGTCGAGGGTCGTTGTGCACAGGAGATGGCTTATGCCTTTAAGCCAGGGCGCAAACAGGTGTGAGCTGTAGTGCACAGGGCATGGCTTCTGCCTTTATGCCAGGGCGGGAACAGTTGAAGGTCATGTGCACAGGAGATGGCTTCTGCCATTAAGCCAGGGCGCCAACAGTTGAGGGTCGTAGTGCACAGGAGATGGCTTATGCCTTTAAGCCAGGGCGCCAACAGGTGTGAACCGTAGTGCACAGGACATGGCTTCTGCCTTTATGCCAGGGCGCAAACAGTCGAGGGTCGTTGTGCACAGGGCATGGCTTCTGCCTTTATACCAGGGCGCAAACAGGTGTGAGCCGTGCACAGGACATGGCTTCTGCCTTTAAGCCAGGGCGCAAACAGGTGTTAAGCCGTGCACAGGAGATGGCTTATGCCTTTATACCAGGGCGCAAACAGTTGTGAGCTGTGCACAGGAGATGGCTTCTGCCTTTACACCAGGGCGCAAACAGTTGAGAGGTGTTATGCACAGGCATGGCTTCTGCCTTTATGCCAGGGCGCAAACAGTCGAGAGTCATTGTGCACAGGAGATGGCTTCTGCCTTTATGCCAGGACGCAAACAGTCGAGGGTCATTGTGCACAGGGCATGGCTTCTTCCTTTATACCAGGGCGCAAACAGGTGTGAGCCGTGCACAGGAGATGGCTTCTGCCTTTATGCCAGGGCGCAAACAGTTGAGGGTCGTTGTGCACAGGACATGGCTTATGCCTTTATGCCAGGGCGCTTGAAGACGGCAGACCTTGTTCATATCTTCTCATTTCTTGCTCAACGGCTGCTCAATTATAATAACTGCACTTTATGCAAGAGTGACTGCCTAACAATCAACTTGTTCAACAACACCTGTCTGCGCCTTTGATCGCTATATTCCGTACTGCCGCGTAATGAAAGCATAATGGCTGCCGGACCTTACTGCTGCGTGATGAATGCGTAATGGCTGTGTACCATACTGCCGCGTAATGAATGCATAATGAATGCCGGACCTTACTACCGCGTAATGTGTACCATACTGCCGCGTAATGAATGCATAATGGCTGCCGGACCCTACTGCCGCATAATGTGTACCGTACTGCCGCGTAATGAATGCATATTGGCTGCCGGACCTTACTGCTGCGTGATGAATGCGTAATGGCTGTGTACCTTACTGCCGCGTAATGAATGCATAATGAATGCCGAACCTTACTGCCGCGTAATGTGTACCGTACTGCCGCGTAATGTGTACCGTAC
>Ga0307960_1001633_pt1 | contig 13089 bp, 16 predicted proteins | sample OrgLakmetagen542_FD_201832 | JGI IMG/M metagenome (GOLD analysis project Ga0307960, IMG submission 201832) | Saline water microbial communities from Organic Lake, Antarctica - #542 | ecosystem: Environmental > Aquatic > Non-marine Saline and Alkaline > Saline | place: Antarctica: Organic Lake... | reverse complement strand
ACACCACCTTTCTGTATGCTTGCGAATTCAAGCCCCATGGCAGGGTCACACAATAAACAATCCTAGTGAGACCAGGACCAGGACCACCAATTTGCATCATTTAAGTTGGCAAGGTCACACAATGAACAATCCTAGTGAGACCAGGACCAGTACCACCAATGACCAGGACCAGGACCAGGACCAGGACCACCAATCTGCATCATTAAAGTTGCACGCCTCCTCACTCATTCCCTGGTCTTGTGTACGATCTGGATACTTTTGCATCCCTTCCTTAGAAGATTCACTCACCAAAAACGTCTGTGTATGCTGTATGCTCGCAATTCCCTTTGTCTCTTGCTCTATATAATGTTTATCATGATTGTGCCTTGGTTGCTCTGTAAGTATCTGGCCAAAGGCTCCGCCAGAAGGCGAGGCTCATAAAATCTTCCTCTGTAGAGTGTATGTGTGTGTGCGTGTGTGTGTGTGTGTGTGTGTGTGTGCGTGCGTGCGTGCGTGCGTGCGTGCGTACGTGCGTGTGTGTGCGTGTGTGTGCGTGTGTGTGCGTGTGTGTGTGCGTGTTTGTGTAATGTGTGTACATCCCTTGTCACATTAACCACTCTGTTTGATTTGCCCTTCACCTGTCTGCAGTAAGCCCAAAGGTGACTTCCAACCATCCCCAGGCAGCCTCAAAGGCACCTGCTGCTGCTCCCGCGCAGCAGTCCAAAGACGATCCTGCTGCCACCCTGCTGCAACAGCAGCAGCAGCAGCGACGGCAAGAGCAGCAGCACAAACAGAGGCTGCAGCAGCAGCAACAATGGCAGCAGCACCAGCAGCAGCTTGGGCGTCAGCTGCAGCAGCACCTGCTCTCACACCCTGAAGCTTTACCTCCGACGCAGTTGGTTGTGGCGAGTGTGCGTGGCCTGACAGGTCCCACTGGCTACTCTATCTCTGGTAACATTAGCCCTGTTGGTGGTTTTGTGGGGCATGCCTCAAACAGCGGGACAGTTCCTGAAGGAGACCCAGCAGCAGCAGCAGCAGCAGCAGCAGCCGTCAGCACAAAAGGAGGTACCTCGGCAGGTACCACGACTATACAGTGCAGTGCTGCTTCCAGCATAGAGGGCCTGGCCTTGCTCATGTGCGAGCTTGGCCCCAGCTGCAGCCTGGAGGTACTCCTGCTGATGCTGACCGCTGTGCAGGGGTGGCTGACTTCTGGCGCCCAGGGTTGCATGGTGCGTAAAGTAAATGCTGTGCAGGGGTGGCTGTCTTCTGGCGCCCAGGGTTGCATGGTGCGTAAAGTATCTGCTGTGCAGGGGTGGCTGTCTTCTGGCGCCCAGGGTTGCATGGTGCGTAAAGTAGAGGATGTTTATTGTGCAGAAATGGGTATTTTCTGGCGCTCAGGGTTCCAGGATTGCATAGTGCGTAAAGTAAATGCTGTGCAGGGGTGGCTGTCTTCTGGCGCCCAGGGTTGCATGGTGCGTAAAGTAAGTAGCTGCTGTGCAGAAATGGGTGTTTTCTGGCGCTCAGGGTTCCAGGGTTGCATAGTGCGTAAAGTAAATGGCTGCTGTGGAGGGGTGGCTGTCTTTTGGCGCCCGGGGTTGCATGGTGCGTAAAGTAGATGGCTGCTGTGCAGAAATGGGTGTCTCCATTTAGTATTCAGGGCTGTGTGTTATGAATCGTAGTTGATCCTAGTTGTTCTGCATTGACTCATCCCTTGTCCTTACCTGGATGAATTGTCAGATTCAAGAGCACACCAGGTCCCTGCATTCATGTGTATACATTTTCATGATGGCCAGTGCATATATGAACACGATGGCCAATGCGCAACGCAACTGTTGAAGCCCCCTAAGCTGTCCTGCTCCACTACTACTGCCAAAGAACAGCAGCTGCAGCTGATAAGAAACACCAGACGCAGTCAGGGGTGTGCATGCCTAAAGTGTACCACCGCTGGACTGTTTTCATCATTGCAGGAGCAGCCGGCGATGCAGCAGCCGAGCGTGACTCACGCCTTGCTGAAGCTTGCAAGCAGCACGCTCTGGGTGTTGCTGGTGCGTAGCTCCCCTGGAGGGCCAGGGTGTGGCTTGTTCAATCACCGACATGTGAGTGGGAGTGGTGTTGTGGAGTCTGAGCTTGTGGGTCAACTGGATGGCAGTAGGGCCAGGGGGAGCGGTGCTGGGGCTGAGATTGGTAAAGATGATGCCAGTGGCGTAGCTGCAGGTGTGGGGGGAATGGGGGCGGCTGTGAGTTGTGGTGGTGGTGCTGAGACGGGAGAGATGCGGGACTGGTTGGAGAGGTTGGTGGATGGGTGCTGGGTTGTTGCATGCCGTGTGCTGTCGAGCATAGACGTAGGGAGTGGCGATGCAGGGCAGCAGGGGCAGGGGCAAGGAGGGGACGGAGCGGATGCGGACGAGCTGGCTTTGGTGGGGTGTGTGGTAGCTGCCTGTGCAGCGGTGCCGCTAGTATTGGGCCTGCGGCCCTGCAGCAGCAGCAGGAGCGAGGACAGTTGCAGGAGTAAAATTAGCCGCGGTAGGCACTGTGGTGCGGCAGCAGCAGCAGCAGCAGCAGCAGCAGCAGCCACGGCTGGGGCAGACGCAGCAGGCGGCATCGAGGATGAGCAAGCAGCTGCTGCTGCTGAGGCTGCTGCTGCAGCTGAGCAGTTGCGAGCGGCTTGGGCCAGACAGCAGCAGGGGCAGCAGGGGCAGGCAGCTACAGAGGCGAGGCAGGGTGCACAGCTAGTTTGCGACTGCTTGATCAGGCTGCTGGCGGGGCTGGGCGGTGTGCGGCGTTTTGTGGTGCAGCAACTGACACAAGAGCAGCAGCAGCAGCATGGGCTTCATGCGGAGTATGGGTGCGTTACTAGTAGCGTAAACGTGTGCTGGATGGTGGGGGGACGGATAGAAGTCGATGCCGTTGTCACATTCAAAGTGTTGCAGAGCGGTTACATTCAAAATATTGCAGTGGAAAATGTTGCAGAGCGGAAATACTGCAGAGCGGTAGGGGCTTATAATTGGGTGGTCCTGACATATGGGTCTTAAATGGCTGACATCTTGATTGGCTGACATGTGGTCCTGACATGAGGGTCTTAATGGCCAAACCTCCTGCCTCTTGTTTCAGTTTGCTGCATTTATTTGAAAGCATGCTGTTGCCGCACCAACACTTTCATGCTGTTTCAGTGCCTCTTGTTTCAGTGCCTCTTGTTTCAGTTTGCTGCATTTATTTGAAAGCATGCTATTGCCGCACCAACACTTTTCCTGGCTTGGGTAGGAACCTCGCTAATGCACATGACCCTTTAACAAGGGATGGGTGTGGCTGCAAGGTCCAATGTTTTGGCGTGTTTTAGCCTGTGTTTTAAGAGTCGCTGGAAAATTGAAATTCAAAGGCTATGCTAACAACGCTCGGCCCTGCATATACATAGGGTCGGCCAGAACTGTATAAGTGCACCGTATACGACCGTATGTATGGTGATTTCCCTGCTAACAATACCGTATATACACCGTTTATACGTATGTATATATGGTTTTGGCCAACCCTGCATACACATGCCATCTGCAACTTGCTTTAGTACCTGCATGCTTGTATAATTAACTTAGCCATGCAGAGCAGGCATCATATGTCTTGTGCTCCCCTATTGCTGTGATTCTTCAGGTTTGTCGTTTGCAACGCACATGAAGGCAATCCACTCTGCATTCTAATCCTTCTGACTTCTGACTGGCTCATACATTTTGTATTTTCTTTTTCATCAATTTCCTGTCTTATCGCTTTGCGCCCTACGTGCATTCTGTGGTGCAGGCACTAATTGCCGTACTATGCCGCCTCCCAGTGGCCTACCTCACATGTCTAGGGTTGGCCAGAACCATATATATACGGTGTATATACGGTATTTTTGGCAGGAAAATCACCAAATATACGGCCATATACGGTGTAAAAATACGGTTCTGGCCAACCCTACACATGTCTCCTCCTTCCTAATTTGCCCGCAGGTCTGTAATGCAACGTTTGGGTTGCAGTTGGAACTTACCTGAGTTGCTTATTCATCCTTGCCTAATTAATGTTCCGTGCAGGCTTGAAACATTCAAATGACAAGGATGAATAACCAATTCAGATAAATCCTTACTGCAAATCAAACGTTGTATTTTGTAAACCCTGCATGCTGGCTGTGGTGCAGACTTCTGACTCCTTCATACTGTTATCCTTCCTGGTCCACCCCACACATGTTCTCCTTCCATATTGCTTGCAGATTTGCACCCACCCTCCCACCCTCACAAACACACGCACGCACGCACGCACACACACACGCACACACACATACACACACATATACACACATGACTGTTCAAGCCTGTGCGGAACATTCAAAAGACAAGGATGAATAACCAACTCAGATAAATCCTTACTGCAAATCAAACGTGTATTTTGTACCCTGCATGCAGGCTGTAATGCAGACTTCTGACTCCTTCATACTGTTATCCTTCCTGGTCCACCCCACACATCTTCTCCTTCCATATTGCTTGCAGATTTGCACCCACCCACCCACCCTCACAAACACACGCACGTACGCACGCACACACACGCACGCACGCACGCACACACACGCACGCACGCACACACACACATACACACACACACGCACACACACACACAGGACTGTTGTGCAGGCCCTCAGCTCTGCTGCTGCCAGTCCCTGTGCCCACCACCCAGGAATGCAGCACGCTCTGTGTGCAGGCCTGAGCGCGCTTCTGCAGTGCTGCAGTGTGCACTCACAAAATGCAGCCTCACAGGTACTCATGTAGAATTTAGTGTCACAAGGCTGCTTCACTTTGACCGGTACTGTATACTAGGTGCCTTTCACGACTCACTACTATGTGCCGTCTCACAAAAAAATGAGTGCGATGTGTCACAAATCACAAGGCTGCTTCACTTTGGACCGGTACTGTATACTAGGTGCCTTTCATGCCTCACTACTATGTGTCTCACAAAAAAAAGAGTGCGATGTGTCACAAGGCTGCTTCACTTTGAACCGGTACTGTATACTAGGTGCCTTTCATGACTCACTACTATGTGCCGTCTCACAAAACAATGAGTGCAATGTGCACATGACTCAGTGCTGCGTCGTCTCGCAACCACGTGTCTCACAGGCATGCATAAAATGTAACGAGTCCGCTTTTGTTTGACTCAGTACTGTTTGCTCATGGCATAGTGCGGTCACCCAAGCCTTTCCTAAAGGTATGGACACCAGTTTCCAAGAACAAAATTGTATTTTCGGCAGACCAAAGTGCAGGATTGAATTAACCACTTCCAGTTCCTTTGCTACCATGCATTCCAGCACTCTTGCTGTGGCTATGCACCTTTCTCTGTATCCTTTTTTCTTCCATGTCAGTATATCAGTGTGCAGGTTTTCCGCACCTCCAGCTGCCTGGCTGCTGTGTATGCCAGCACCCTTGTTGTGACCCTGCGCATCTCCATTTCTGCTCCAATTCTTCAGTTGTCCAACACAAACTGCACGCAGGGGTCCCGTACCTCCAGCTGCCCGGCTGCGATATAAGCCAGCACCCTTGTTGTGACCCTGCGCATCTCCATTTCTGCTCCAATTTTCAGTTGTCCGACACAAACTGCACGCAGGGGTCCCACACCTCCAGCTGCCTGGCTGCTATGTGTGCCAGCACCCTTGTTGTGGAAAAACCCTGCGCCCCTTTGTATCCGCTCCTAAAGTTACACACACGTCTAGCACAAAACTGCTCGCAGGGGTCCCACACCTCCAGCTGCCTGGCTGCTATGTGTGCCAGCACCCTAGGTGTAGCTCTGCACTTGCTCCACACAATTCCTTCTCCACTAGGCATGGTTGCCTGGGCGCACCCAGCAGCATGGCCCTCTTGGGAGGAGGCCAGCAGCGAGCTGCACGTGCAAGAAATGGAGACTGGCACAGAAGCAGGAGGTACGGCGCTTGTAATAATATGAACACTTGACCGCATACGTGTACGCATGCTTGGGCAATTGTACTAGCATCGTCACGCACACTTGCTTTTCTTGCACATTTAGAAATCCTGCGCTTGCATACTGGCATACTTACGGGCACACAGCTCTAGCTATACACACATTACCCCTAGCACATACCCCCTGTCTTTTCCGTCGTTTTGGACCACCACGCTCTGTCTGCCGCGTATATTCGCTGTGTCATTTCACACGACTAGGATTGTCCAGAACCATACATATACAGTGTATATCCCTGGGTGTATATACGGTATTTTAGGCAGGGAATTAACCAAATACGGTTCATATATACGGTTCTGGCCAACCCTACACCCGACGCATAGCATTTCCTGCATAACTTTTTGTGCCGGAGGCACGGCTATCACTCGCAGCCATTTCACTAGTCGCACCGCATCTCACCGCACTGCAACTGTAGCAGGAGGCGCAGCTGCTACCACTCGCACAGTCACACACACACACACACCTCTGCAACCGTTGCAGGAGGCGCAGCTGCTACCACACACACACACACACACACACACACGCACACACACACACACACACAACTGCAACTGTTGCAGGAGGCGCAGCTGCTCCCACTCGCATAGTTACACATACACACACACGCGCACACACACACACACATACACACACACACACAAAACTGCATATATTGCAGGAGGCGCAGCTGCTACCACTCGCATAGTTACTCATACACACACACACACACACAAACACACACACAATTGCATATATTGCAGGAGGCGCAGCTGCTACCACTCGCACAGTCACACACACACACACACACACACACAACTGCATATGTTGCAGGAGGCGCAGCTGCTACCACTCGCACAATCACACACACAATCACACACACACCTGCATTTATTGCAGGAGGCGCAGCTGCTACCACTCGCACAGTCACACACACACAACTGCATATATTGCAGGAGGCGCAGCTGCTACCACTAGCAGTCGCAAGTCTACTGCTGCTCAAATAAGGGTGACAGGTGGAGGGGACCCCAGTACAGATGACGCGGCAGGGGCAGCAGGGAGGGGGGCATACCAGACAGAGCTTACTGCCTTGCGAGCAAAGCTACCTTTGACGCAGGTGTGTGTGTGTGTTTGTGTGTGTGTGTGTGTGTGTGCGTGCGTGTTTGTCCTTTATGATGCGTTTGCGTGGCTGCGCCCTCATTTGGTCAAACAACAGGAGGAAAGGTCCAAGGGGCTTCTGCATTCAACGTGCTGCTGCTTTCAGCACAGGTGTGTCTCTTATTAACTTTGTCAGGCTATGGTGTCAATTGATCTGCAATGGAAGATTGCGCTAAGCAGCTGATGTTGTTCAGCGCAGGTGAGTCTCTTCATATTTATGTGTTAGGCTATGGTGTCGAATGATCTGCAATGGAAGATTGCGCTAAACAGCTGGCGTTCCATAATAAGCGCAGCCTGTACATGAGCCTCGACCGTAGCGCTGCGTGCGCTTTTGTGCACTGAGCGTACAAGCAGGCCAGTTTGACAAGATGGGAGGTGTTGCTTGCATCACTCAGAAGTAGTGTCCTGCACACACAAACAACTGCTTTGTGCGCACACATTATGGCGTTGATAAGTCTCGTGCCCATGTCAATGAACCCCTGCAGGCTCTGTTGGTGGCGGAGCAGGGGGTAGGCACTGGCTGCAACCCCAACAGCATGCGCAGCTCAGCATCACAACCAGGATGCTGGCCCTCCATTAAAGCCCTTGAGCCCATCGTGGTCGCGCTTGTGCTATGTGTGTGTGTGTGTGTGTGTGTGTGTGTGTGTGTGTGTGTGTGAGTGCGTGCGTGCGTGAGTGGGTGCTTGCGTGCGTGCGTGCGTGCGTGCGTGCGTGCGTGCGTGCGTGTGTGCGTGTGTGTGTGTGTGTGTGTGATGTGTGTGTGTGTGTGCGTGCGTGCGTGTTTGTGTGTGTGTTGTGAATGCCTGGAGGTTTGTTTGAGAGGAAATGGGGGAAGGGTATGTGGAAGCGCGCGTTTTTGGATCTTTTATCTTTGTACACACGAGTTTTGTTCTCTAAGTGCGTGAGTGTTGTATACTCTATATAAAAAACCTGTAGCATAGTGTGTGTGTTGCATTGTTGCAAACACGCTGCTGTTGATTCAAAAAAGCACTTCTTTGCTTTGGGTCATAAATACAGCTAGCCATTCGTAGCTCTTGCTGGAGAATTTCAGCTCCTAGAGATCGTGCATCGGCCCGTGCCCTACTATGTTCAAACTGCTTTGCAACGCATATAGTTTTCTTTAGTCAGGTTGTACAGGATAAATAGACTTGCTCCAGAAACCCCTCTGGTTCTTGCCTGCAACTTGCTCGTCCAGACAATATTCAGCTTCGTAGATAACTGCGGTCCATGTCTTGCTACCATAACCTGGCTCAAACATTGTTTACACGCACGCACTAAGAGAACATTGTTTTGCACGCACTAGCTAACCCTGATCTCCACGTACGCTAACAATTCGCTACACTGCGGCAGCGCACGCACCGTCAAACCCTGCATACCCTAATCTCTACGTACGCTCAACAATTTGCTAGACTGCATCAGCGCACGCACCAGCAAACCCTGCTAACCCTAATCTGCACGTACGCTCAACAATTTGCTAGACTGCATCAGCGCACGCACCAGCAAACCCTGCTAACCCTAATCTGCACGTACGCTTAACAATTTGCTAGACTGCGGCAGCACACCCACCAGCAAACCCTGCAAACCCTAATATCCACGTACGCTCAACAATATGCTAGACCGCGGCAGCGCACGCACCGGCAAACCCTGCTAACATTAATCTGCACGTACGCTCAATAATTTGCTAGGCTGCATCAGCGCACGCATCGTCAAACTCTGTTAGCCCTAATCTGCACGTACGCTCAACAATTAGCTAGACTGCGGCAGCGCATGCATCGTCAAACTCTGTTAGCCCTAATATGCACGTACGCTCAACAATTAGCTAGACTGCGGCAGCGCACGCATCGTCAAACTCTGTTAGCCCTAATATGCACGTACGCTCAACATTTTGCGAGACTGCGGCAGCGCACGCAACAGCAAACCCTGCAAACCTTAGTCTCCACGTACGCTCAACCTTATGCTAGACCGCGGCAGCGCACGCACCGGCAAACCCTGCTAACATTAATCTGCACGTACGCTCAATATTTTGCTAAACTGCGGCATCGCACACACCGGCATACCCTGCTAACCCTATAACCTTTATGTTATATATAGGCTGCACACAGGATGGAGACGCTACACTACCTGAGCCCCCTGCAGACTCAAGTTTGCGCGTTAAGACCCTGGCAATGGTAAGTTACTGATTTGGCCATGTGTGATTTGGTGTAAATTTGAGATTTTGTGTAAGGAGTTGCGTGTGTGTGTGCCAGAAATTGATGATCAGCATCATCCAGCAAAGCACGACAGGAGAGGTTTGGCCGCAGTGCTGTGCTGTATATTTTTCTTGCAGGCATTCATTCATACTTTCAGGCACGTGCATTCCTCTTACGGGTGTCTTTGCAGAATTGCTGTGGGTTGTCATGCACAGCTCCCCACAGCTTTCTTTTGTTTTGTCCACCTGCATGTGCGGTTTGTGTGATATGCTGTGGTTCCTTTACTTGAAGGTGCGTGCCTACCTCCTACGGGTGCCTGCAGAATAATTGACCACCTGCATGTGCAGTTTGTAATATGCGGTGTGTTTAAATTACTTGCAGGTGCGTGCCTACCTCCTACGGGTGCCTGCAGAATCACTACAGGAGGGACGCTCGTTGCTTGGACGATTGGTGAACCTCATAGTAGCACCAGATTCTCCTGCAGTTCGTCAGGTGCGCTCGACACGTACTGACTTTCTTTGTTTAGTGTGGGCTTTGATACTTTTTGCTGACGTCAGCATGTCAGCACCAGATTTCCCTGCAGTTCGTCAGGTGCGCTCGACATGTGCTGACTTTCTTTGTTTAGTGTGGGCTTTGATTCTTTTTGCTGACGTCAGCATGTCAGCACCAGATTTCCCTGCAGTTCGTCAGGTGCGCTCGACACGTACTGACTTTCTTTGTTAAATGTGGGGTGTGTTTTTCACTGCCAGCCTAGCTTTTCCCTCTTTTCCTGTTGTGAAAATGGTAGGATTAAAATCATTGTAATTACACTTTTGCTATTTCAGTGTGCACTCACCATCACAATCATTATTTTACCATTGTAAAAACGGCAGTACTAAGTTGGTGTAACTACAATAGCACAAGGTTCTTTTGCTATTTCAGAGTGCACTCACCGTCACAATCATTACTTTTCTGTTGTAAAAATGGCAGTCCCAAAATCGATGTAATTACGTTAGCACAAAAAACTTCTGCAGTTCAGTGTGCACTCACTTTCACAGTCACTGGTGCTGTGATTGCCAAAAATTGCACTCAACAAGTTGCACTTACTTTTCAGTGTGCACTCACTTCCACAGTCACTGGTGCTGTAATTGCCAGAATCTGCACTCAAGAATTTGCATTCACATTTCAGTGTGCACTCACTAATATAGTCACTGGTGCTGTAATTGCCAGATTTTGCACTCAAGAATCTGAACTCACTTTTCAGTGTGCACTCACTTTCATAGTCACTGGTGCTGTAATTGCCAGATTTTGCACTCAAGAATTTGCACTCACTTTTCAGTGTGCACTCACCTTTAAAGTCACTGGTGCTGTAATTACCAAAATTTGGTAGGCGTGCTCATTTTCATACGTCAAAATGCAGTTCAGTGTGCACTCACTATCACTGTTGCTGTAATCACCAGACTTGGCGAATGTGCTCATTCTCACTGCTTCATGGATGGGTGGGTGCTCATGTTCTGACTTCTCCAAGAGTCATCAATGTATCTCGTCAATTAAACATACCTTGTGTGTGTGTGTGTGTGGGTGTTGTGCGCGTTGGCCATAAAAAAAACAGGATGTAAATTATGGAGATGGTGAGCTGCATCATGGGCAGGAAGCTTCCACATTAAACAGTTGGCTAGTTGGCTACCCTTTTTTTCTGGATCAGCATCTACAGCAAACTCCTCGAGGCACTCCAGTTTTCAGGTCTTGTGCAACACCCTTGCGCTTTTTGTGGAGTGTTCAATGCATGTTATAAACTAGCTTTGTGTAAAGCAGCTTTTCTATGCTACAGTTCACTGTAGGCTTCGTCATTACACCAAGGCATTCTTTTTATGCCTTGCTTTATGCCAGCTGAAGCAGAGAACTCCTGAATTCCTGCACACTCGTACTCCAACTCTCACAATGCAAGACAAACACGTTCACACACACGCAAGTGCGCACTCAACCCTCCTGCCTCTTCCCCTGACCATACCCTGCCTACTGTCTACCCCCTTACTTGCACACACACACACACACACGCACGCACGCACGCACGCACGCACGCACGCACGCACGCTTGCACGCACGCACGCACGCACGCACACACGCACGCACGCACGCACACAAAACACGCACTCGCACATACACACTCACAATCTTTCTCTCTCTCTCTCACTCTCTCTCTCTCTCTCTCTGTCTCTCTCTCTCTCTCTCTCGCTCTCTCTCTCTCTCTCACACACACACACACACACACACACACACACACACGCACACACACATACACATACATCCACATCCACACGCACATACACATACACACTCATAAGCAAACACACGTACACACGCATACACAAACACACTCACACACTCACACACACACACACTCACACACACACACACACACACACACAAATGCACACACACACACACACACGTACACACACATACACAAACGCAACACACGCACACAGGCACGCACACACACATACACACACACACAAAAACCTCTTAGGCACACTATACGGAGCATCACCCACCTGGTGTTGAGGGTCTTGGGAATGGGGGAGGCACTAGCAGTAGGGCAACCAATATAAGCATGCCCCAGCAGCAACAAGGAGGAGCCGCGCCCACCACGACAAGCCGCATCCTTGCCAGCAACAGCAGCAACAACATCAACACCACTAGCAGCAGCAGAAGGATGGCCAACGGCAACCACCCCTACATGCACCCCTCACATGATGCTTCGCAAAAAGGTGGTCGGGCTGCGAAGGCACAGGCGTTTTCATCGGGAATGCCTGAGGGCGCAGCAGCAGCAGCAGCGGGGCATCCCAAGCCTGTTCAGCTACCCAATGGCAGTAGCAATATGCTTTCTACCAGCGTGCTGTCCAGCTTATACGGCAGCAATGCAAAGCAGGCGGGTGGGGTGGCAGTGCCGCACCTGAACCTTACAAAAGCAAAGGCGCTGGCAGGTGCGTGTGTGGTGTGTGTGCGTATGTGTGTATGTGTTATGAGAGTGCATACGTGATGCGTGCATGCGAGCGAGCAAAAAGCGCGTGTGTGTGCGTGCACGAGCGTGAGTTTTGTCTGAGTTGGTACATGGAAAAAAGCATGTCGCTGCACTCAGTCTGTCCTATCTACCTACCTATACGAGCTTTCTCTGCCTATGCAAGTCCACCCTTTTATAAATGCACCAAAGACCAACTCTCAAAGCTCGTCCTGAATTCTGACAGCAACCCTCCTCACCCTAAATGCTTCATTCCTTATGCAGCAATACCACATAAAATACCCCCACGTGCACACTCCCACGCACACGCACATACAAATACCAATTTCCCAGGTGAGATGCCCCCACCTGCTTCAGCCACCTCCTCCTTCACAGCCACCAACCCAAAAACTTTAGGCTCCAGCACCACACGCCGACCCTACGCTACCCCCGCCGCCGCAACCACATCATCGACAGCCGCCACAGCAGCAGGACCTGCCTCCACTGGACAAGCCGTTATGGCACAAGATGTCAGGGGGGGGGTTGCAGGGCAAGGCGCGGCAGGGTCCATGTCAGAGCGAGGCGCAGCGCAGCACAGCACGCAGCACTCGCAGCGTGTGCTTACCCAGCAGCAACAGCAGCAGCAGGTAAGGTACCTTACTTATTCCTCTTGAGGAGCATTCAGCTGTATGCTCAGTAGAGGCGCCTGACATACGAAAATACGCACACGCACGCATGCACGCACGCACGCACGCACGCACATGCACTTGCACACACACACACACACACTCTCACACGTGCATGTGCGTGCGTGCGTGCGTG
>Ga0307960_1001625_pt1 | contig 13104 bp, 10 predicted proteins | sample OrgLakmetagen542_FD_201832 | JGI IMG/M metagenome (GOLD analysis project Ga0307960, IMG submission 201832) | Saline water microbial communities from Organic Lake, Antarctica - #542 | ecosystem: Environmental > Aquatic > Non-marine Saline and Alkaline > Saline | place: Antarctica: Organic Lake... | reverse complement strand
GAGAGGGTGAAGATCGGATACGCCATCGAGGCCATGTCGCCCTTGGGCGCGGCGTCGAAGATGTCGCAGACGAAGAAGTCTCCCTGTGCATGTCGCAAGGGGAGCAGCGGCGTCCGGTCCTGTTTCGTAATATCACCCACCATGGCGGCAATATTCGTAATTTCACACACCGATGCAAGCGGTTCGTAATATCACCCACCGAGGTCGCTTTCGTAAGATCACCCACCATCTTTCGTAATATCACACACCGGCTATCGTAATATCACCCACCGAAGGCCAAAAATTGGCTCAATTATGCACATTCATTCAAGAGCTTAGAGAGGGGTATGATTCGCGTAACACAGACTCTAACACATATATAACACCCAGTATTTCGATGGAGGCCAACGCAGGGCAGGTCCAAACACGTCACGAACGGTAGAACACGCAGGCATCGGTCCCCGTTGTCGTCGTGGTCCAGACACCGCCGATAACAGCGCATGTGGAGGGGTAGCTGGCCATGAAGCGGGGCAGGGCGACCGACATCGCCAGAGCCAGAACGACAGCGCCCAGAGCGAACCAGGGCCAGCGCGCTTGCCAGTCCCTCAGCCGTTCTTCCCGGTTCGAGATACTGCGAAGCGTATCCCGCTGATCCTGTCGCGCTTGGCCGAGAACCTCCGCTGTCTGCTTCGTGCCCCGGTCCAGATGGTTGGTCGCATACTCCAGACGCTGAAGCGTTTCCGAGAGGTGCCCGTCGATGGCCTGTCCGACCAGCTCGCCATAGTGTTTCGGGTCGGTCTGGGCCTTGGCGGCGAACGCGGCCTGGCGCGCTTCCGTCGCCGTCTTGTTGATCCGGTCGAGCGCTTTCGTCTGGTCATCCACCCGGTCCGAGACGCTGGCCATGACCGTGGAGAGCAGTTCGAGGGTTTCGCGCAGCTCGTCATCGGAGAGGGACGGGAAGGAGGGCTGGTCAGGCATCGGGCGGCATCCTTTCGGGGTCAGGCGGTCTGCGGAACGAACAGCCCGTCAAATTCGCGGTCGGCGTAGTAGCGCAGCTTTTCCACCATCGCCGTGGGCTGGCCCTGGACGCGCAGGAGCTGGAGGTGCGGCGGGAGCTGCATGATTTCATCGGGGGTCAGCAAATCGCGGCCGGTGATCGAGGTGCCGGTCGTCGGCATGTCGCCGGGTTTGAAGTTCTGGGTCTGATACCCGATCGTTTCCTGTCCCATCGTCTGGCTCAGCCACTTGGCCGTCTCGAAGTCGTTCACGCCGAAGACCTGCTGCACCCCGGCATTGGCGATGAAGGTCGAGGCCCGTGCGCCGTAGAGATCGCGAAGCTGGCTCATGTCCTGCAAGATCGGCCAGAGCTGGAGGCCGTAGCCCGCCATCAGACCCATGGCGCGCTCCACCGCTTCCAGACGGCCAAGGGCGGCGAACTCATCGAGCAGGAAGAGGGCAGGGGCCTTCAGGCGCTCCACGGGGGCCTGTGCGGCTATCTGGGGGCCGAGGGGCTGTTCCGCGTCCCGTGCGATCTCCTGGAGGGCCTGAGAGACAAGGAGGCGCAGCCAGCGGCTGTAGGCGTCCAGACGGTTGGGCGGCAGGACGAGGAAGACGGAGGTGATCCGGTGGCGCAGATCCGCGAAGTGGAAATCCGACCGCGCCATCACTTTCGCGATTCGGGGACTGTCGAGAAAGTGGGTATGGCGCTGCGCGTTCGACAGCACAGAGGCGGCTTCCCGATCCGCCTTGCCCGCGAACCTGTTCGCGGCCCGCGCGACCAGCCCGTCCGCCGCATCGCTGTCCTGCATCAGCTTGAGGAGGCCCGTCATCCGGTCCGGGGGCAGGGTGAGGTATTCCCGGACCGATCCGAGGTTGCGGCGGGCCGGTTCCTCGTGGGCGACGCAAAACATGATCAGACCGCCGAGGAAGGCTTTCGCCTCCTCGTTCCAGTGTGCGTCCCCGGACTGTCCCGGCGGGTCCACCACCAGCGCGTCCGCCAGCGAGGCGGCATCCTCGCTCAGATCGGGGCTGTCGGCCGAGAGCCGGTCCAGCGGGTTGTAGGCGGCGGAGGACATCCCGGAGACGCCGAAGGGATCGAGGACGTGGACCGTCCCGAAGCGCCGCCGGGCCTCTCCGGCGATCCGCGCGTTCTCGCCCTTGGGGTCGATCACCAGCACCGAGCGGTCCGCCGCCAGCAGGTTGGGGATCACCGTGCCGACGCCCTTGCCCGCCCGTGTCGGGGCCAGCGTCAGCAGATGGGCCGGACCGTCATAGCGCAGGAGACGACCGGTCTTGGGGTTGCGGCCGATCAGGAGGCCGTCCGCGCGTTCCAGTTTCCGCAGCTCGTTCTTTCCCGCGAACCGGGCCGAGCCGTGGCTGTCCCGCCCGAAGCCCCCGAAGAAGGTTTCCGCACCGGACATCTCCAGCCAGTGCCGGAAGGCGAAGACGGCCCCGACCAGCATGAAGGGCGCGAAGACCAGCCATTGCCAGGCACTCTCGCCGGGGTTCTGCCGGAAGATACCGAAGACGAACGGCGTGGCGACCAACGATCCGATACCCATTCCGAGGACAAGCCAGAGCGCCAGCCATCCGAGCAGGATCGGCGTGAAGATCAGGCGATGGAAAAACCGGAACAGACCGTCGAGGACGAGAGCCACCGCGCGCATCAGGAAGGGGGGGCCGTGCAGGCGTCGAGAGCCGCGAACAGGATTGCCCTTGCCTCCTCTTCGACCGTGCGTTTGTTCGCGTCCGCCTGTCGCTGGAGCACCGCGCGCAACCTATCCGACACATGGATAAAGGGATCACTATTCTCCATCTGTCGTAGACCCCGTTTCACGATGGTTCAGGTCCGCGCGGGTCTTTCCGGCATCATCGGGGGACGATGTTCCATCCCAATCCGCGAAGGCCTTGCGGTCCTGTTCACGGGCGAGGTTGCGGATCAGACGGTCAAGCATGGAGGCGGCGTTGGTATCGCGTTCGGCCAGATCGAGCAGGGCACCGCCGAGGATTACCTTGCGACGGGTCTCCGTCTTGCGCTGACGAGTGGTTTCCCGGTTCTTCAATGCCTGAAGACGGGCCTTGGCCTGGGCGTATCGTTTTTCTGCGCGCTCGATTTCCGTATCTGCCAATGGTTCTTTCCCGGTTTCAAGAAAATGGAATTTTATCTAGTTCTTGCCAGATCGATGGATAGCGTTTACCCGTAGGCCTGTAAAGGACAAGGGCGCACTTATGCAAACTCTCCACCTGCGGTTTCGAGATTTGCGTGCGATCCTCTTGGGGGAAACCCCCAGCCGATGGCCAACCCCTTCGCTGCCACGGGCATCGACATGGAAGGGCGCGTTGCCCCTTCCAAACCATCCCAGACCAACCTTGGCGGTTGGAACGCATCCCGAAACCTCGCACCAGCATCTCGACCGATGCCCCACGCTGGGGGCCGGTCTGCCGATGGCGTCTCCGTTCCGGGAGCCGTGTGCCGGTGGTGCTAACGCTCCTGACACAAGGCTGGCTTGCTGGTCGCAAACCGCAGAGAACAATCCACATCCTGCCGCCAATCATAAGGCTGGGCAGGCTGTGGGGTGTTCTCTGGAAGCTCCGTTCTCAGAGGTGCGACGCACCCCTTCAAACGGGCTGTCTTTTCCCCTCCGGCCCCAGCGTTGTGGGGCGCGGGCCTACGGGGAAAAGACGGCTGACCGGACGGCCAATGGTCTGACATTGGCCGGGATCAGCACCGGCGCTTATCGGCGTCGTTTGCGTTTCCGGCGAGGGGTGCGCTGATGGCCAGCTACCACCTCTCCGTAAAGACGATCAAACGCTCTGCTGGACGCACCGCGACGGCGGCAGCGGCCTACCGTGTCGGTGAGCGCATCGAATGCCAGCGGGAGGGCCGTATCCACGATTACACCCGCAAGCAGGGCATCGAGGAGACGTTCATCATCGCGCCCGAGAATGCCCCGGATTGGGCGCAGGACCGGGCCGCTTTGTGGAACGCCGCAGAGGCCAGCGAAACGCGCAGCAATTCCGTCACCGCCCGCGAGTGGGAGCTGTCCCTGCCGTTCGAAATCAGCGCCGAGGTTCGGTCACAGATCACCCGCGAGTTCGCTGAACAGCTTGTCAGCCGCTACGGCGTGGCCGTCGATGTGGCAATCCATGCCCCGAACCGTGAAGGCGATCAGCGCAACCATCATGCGCATGTTCTGACCAGTACCCGGAAGCTGGAAGCCGAGGGCTTCACCGCCAAGACGCGGGTTCTGGATTCCGCGAGGACCGGCGGCGTTGAAATCGAGCAGATGCGTGGCGTTTGGGCCGAGTTGCAGAACCGGGCGCTGGAGCGGGCGGGGGAGGTTGAACGGGTCGATCACCGGTCGCTTGAGAAGCAGCGTGAGACGGCGCTGGACCGGGGCGACACCCTTTCCGCCGACGAGCTGGACCGTGACCCGGAGCTGAAGCTGGGGCCAGCGGCCAACTCAATGGAGCGGCGCGAAAAGGCGGCAGCGGAGCGCGAGGGGCGGGAATATGTGCCGGTAACCGAGCGCGGGGCTATTACCCATGCAGCGCGTCAGGCGCGGATGGCTTTCCAGGACATGCGCGAGCGGTTGGACGTGGCACGGGAGACCTACGGCATGGCCCGCGAAGAAGGGCAGGCGCGCGTGTCCGCTGGTCTGGCAGCACTCAGAGCAGCAGTCGATAAGGACCGCAGTGGCGAGCGTGGGGCCGAAGATGTGCGGGAGCGACTGGCGCGGATCACAGATCGGGGGCGAGAGCGCGATGATACGCCGGAGCCGGAAGATGGAGGGGGCAAAACTGCCCGTGACCGGCTAAAAGGCATTCTGGACCGTGAGGCGTCAGATGTACTTCAGGCGACCAGTCACAAGCTGGAAGGACACAGCGATCGAGAGCAGGGCGTTGAACCTGAACCGAAGCCGTCGATCAGGGAACGGTTGGACGACGTGTTGAACAAGCCGCGTGAAAAGCTGGACATTGAGGAGGAACTGACGACGGAGCGAGAGGTCGAGAACGAACGCGAGGCCGATAGGGACGTGGATCGTGACCGTGGCCTCAGTCACTAGTTTTGGCCGAGCCGGAGCGTTGTTATCCGATAACAACGCTTTTTTCTTGCGTGAGCGAGTACCTGCCGACAGTATCACTTAATATTACAAAATCACTGAGGGGAAAAAATATGAAGGGTATCGCAATTTTGGCAAACATTTGTATGCCAGGCGTTGGATCATTTATAATTGGAAAAGTTGGGCAAGGTATTGGTCAAATTTTTGTATGGGGGTTTGGACTGCTTTTGACTCTCGGAACTTTGGGCATTGGTGGCATCATCGGTATCCCATTGATGCTGGGAGCTTGGATTTGGGCAATTGTGACCGCCGCTGGTGGTCCTGCACAACCTGTCCAGGTTAACATCATTGATAATCGCGACAAGTAAGTCAGTAAAAGCCTTCGTCATCTTCGGTGGGCCAGGAGACTTCATTGAAAATTCTAAAAATATCACGTGCGATATTTTGCACGATCTCGTTGCTATGCTTTATTACAAGCCCGCTTTTAGCACAGGAGGTGGTCGATGAACCTCTCGGTTGGAATGATGGAAAGCGTGGCATAGCCAGAGACCTTATTGCCACATTTGACGGCGATATCGGAACTCTGGATGCTGTGGCTGATGCTGCGATCTTTGCGAATTTGGCTTGGGCAGCATATGACGATCCGCAAGCCGACTTTCTGCTAGCTGAAGCTGGCTGGATGAGGCTGGAGAACTTTTCTGAAGAAAGAGCTGTTGTCGGGGACCTTACTGCAAGCCTCTTTCAAGGCCCAAATGGGCAATATGTTCTTGCTTTCAGAGGAAGCGTCACGGGTGGTGATTGGATAACGAACGTAGCCGGGACCATGTCACCCACACCGTTGCTCAACGGCCAGGTCGCGGATGCTATAAAAATAGCAGAGGCTGCTAAACAACAATACCCGAACATTATCTTCACAGGCCATTCACTTGGGGGTCGGCTTGCACAGGTTTCTAGCTTAAAAACCGGAAATCTTGCGTATGCGTTTAATTCTGCCCCTGTCGGCTTCAACGAGATTCGCCAGATGGGCCACGCCGAGCTGGTATCTGGAGAAATGCTTCGGTTTCGTAGCCCACAAGATCAGTTGAGTGGTGTTTTTACGCCTTCGGACGTTGTGGTTGCTAACATCCTAGAAGTTGATGCCAACGTCTTATTCAATTTAGTCAACCTACGTGACTACACTCACTCGATGGGGGTGCTTGCTCGGGCGATGGAAAATGTACGATCTGCTCGTGATCTTGGTTGGATTGCTGCGTATCTTGATGAGCTGAACCAAGCTGATAATCCCGACCTGCCTGCTACAAATGATCTTATGACGCAGCCTATCATTGAGGCCGTCACATTATCGGCTTCGCCTGTTGGCGGTGCGACTTTAGACATTTCTGCGGGCTTCTTTGATGCCTCATATCCGGACGCTTGGAATCCTCCAGCACAACATCTCGGAACTGATCTCCCTGCGTTTGATGGGACTCAAGTTGTATCTCCAGTCTCGGGAACGGTTCTGCTGAATCGTACGGACAGAGCTGACGCATTTGAAAAATATCTCATCATCAGGTCCGCAAGCGATGGCCATGAACATGTATTTGGCCATATCAATAGCCTACTTTCGGAAGGAGATGCTGTTGAGGTTGGGACACCGCTGGGACTGATTGTTTCAGCCGGAACGGGTCCACATGTCCACTGGGGAATTAACACAAACGGAGTTCTTGAGTCTTTGGGCTCTGGATGGGGCTGGGGCCGTGCGCCGCTAACCGCAACCGTTGAGCAAGCCGCTGACCGAGGTTGGATTGATCCAGCAATTTGGTTCGCGCAAAAGAGCACGGCGATCCGTGACTTTGAGTCTACCGAAACACTTGGTTGGGGCCCAACAATTATACCCGCAGTAGGCATACAGCTTGGTTATCGACCCTGCGGTGACCGCACTGATATACGGCGCTGTTTGGAAGAAACAGGGCTGAACAAAGACGCCATCGATTTTTCCTTTGCTGTTGCCGGAGACTTGGTCGGCGAAGTGTTCGCCATCGACTTTCAAGAGGCCGGTGAGATAGATGTGGCTCATGTCGAGTTCAACGGAGCTTCACCACATCAATGGCCAGTTTTGCTCAACGGTTCTGTCGGGGAAATCGCGCTAGAGACGACAAGTAACCTTGCGGCAGTGTTCACTGACCCGACAAGCCAAAAGATGTTACAGCGGTTCCCGCAGGCGACTAGTAGATCAGCGCGAATTCGGTCTCACCGCCTGCTACAAGATGGGACACAACGGTTTGTTCTGGTTGAAACCATCATTAATGGTTGCCGAGCGTGCCCGATACTCGGTAGTGCCGTAACCTTTCTGGAAATTGGCCCGGCGACAGGTGGTGTCTTAAGGCGCACACCCATCGGCCTTTCGTTGGAAGACCCGAGCAATAGTGTTGATCTCTCAAGTCGGGTGCTTCGGGAACGTCCGGACAGCTTGCAAACTATGCTCAATATACTGGGCTACAACGCGGGCGAAATGGATGGATATCCCGGCCCTCAAACACGTAACGCTTTGATGGCTTTGCAAGCTGAGACATGCTTGCCCACCACTGGGCAACCTGACAGCGCTACAACAAACGCCATTATGGTGACTAACGGATTTGAGGCTGAGTGTTCGGGCCAAAGTGTCCGCCCAGGCTTGTCAGCCAATGCGCCCTTGATGTCAGGTAAGTATGTCAAGGATATGGAACAATGTGAGCTGGAGCAAACGCCTTGGGAGCTTCTTTGGGAGCAGGTACTGGTGGACGAGACGCGCTTTATCCTCGGGCATGAGAATCCTTGCACAACTCGCCGCACTGACATTCGTAATGGGATCACACTTTTTCGGGGTTCGTGTACGTGGGCAGATAGTACGCAAGACGCGAGTTGGCGTTTGGACGTGCGTTCAAACACTGAATTCTCTTTTATTAGTCAGCAGAATACTTTCGGTGATCTTGAGGCCGCGACATATCGGCTTTGCGAGGCAACGGATATTGCCCAGGTTGAAGCAGGCCATTTCGAACCCGAGCGCGGCACTGATCTTCGAATGTCGATCTTGGACGCCGTACGTCCAATTGCTGAACGTTACTTCGGGCCACCTGTTGAGTTCGTGGTCGATAGCATGCGCGTTTTGGATGGTCAGGCTTACGTTGAGTTATCGGCGCAAAGACCAGGAGGGGGAGAAATCGATCTGATCTCAACGCCCGCAGCAGGGCGTCGAGAAGTCGATTTTGGAGTAGGCAATGGCAACATCGTGTCAGGTTTCTTGATTGAACAAGCCGGAGAATGGAAACCTCGTGATATCGTATTTCAAGCTACAGAAGCATGGTGGGTTGACGACTGTGAAGGTCTTGCACAGCTCATGCCTGAGACGTGCGGCGAAGTAGATCGGGCACCCGTCGCTAACGAACAAGACGAGCCGATTGCAGGTCCTATTGAGGTTAGAACTCTAGAGGGCTGTATACCGTCAGGCTCGCCGAGCTTTCCGGAGAGAATGAGGCCGGTAGAAGATAGCAGCACGCACTCAGGTCGCACTGCAAGCGGAAACAACTGGATACTTCGGCTTTCCTCGCCTGGTTTAGATTTTGGAGATTCCCAATTTACAAATTCGTCTGGAACGACGGTAGATGGCCTTTGGCGCACCACCAATACTGGGATTTGCCAATCGTACAACGGTCAAGAGTCGTGGAGCTGCCATGATATTTTTGCATGCGAAGGCGAAACAAATCGCTTTGCGATGCGTAATTCAGCAGGTGAGTTCACATCCGTTATAGAGGCCTCTGTTGGCCCATCATATGAATTAGGTGCTGCGACTGGCCCTGAAGCTAGTTCTTCCAGCTCAGACCTATTCAATTTTGGCGTTTATGCGACTGAAGAACGCTTTTGCGAAATCGATGAGGCTGAAGCGGTCGAACTTGGGGATGCTGTAGGGGCAGTAAACCGACTAATCGATGAAAGCGGTTGGCACAGGTACGAGTCAGTATGCCAACCTCAAAGCTACACGGTAAATGGCGATATCGTAGTGATGGCGACTCTATGCAGTGGAGAAGGATCGCAATGGCCTAGCACCATCGAAGTGCAGCGCCTTAGCCCAACCGCCTTCCGCGATGATGACAGAACATTCCGCTTATGTCCGACATCACAGGAACAGCAGGCTGCGCTTGAGGTCCCATCTGCTCCTTCAGATCCAAGAGTTCAACGTCAGCTTGATGATGTATCGCCTTCATGTCGAGGCATGGATTTTCTTGGAGATTTCTTTTGTAAAGAGATCAATATCAGAGAAATTATACTCGATAGTAATTTAAAGGATGCCACAAAGCAGGAGGTTTTGTCTGACGGCCGTATCACTTTGGACGAGTACCATTATGCTTGGCATAGAGATATCATGACACCTTGGGGTTTTGAGCCGTATACTAGGCGCATGTGGCTCGAAATGAATGGATACGACCCCAACATGAGTGGAGATAGCTGGTTCCCAGACGGGACAATGACTGTTGCTGTTGCAAGCAGGCGCGACACTCCGTTGCCAGAAATTGTGCCAGCATGTGATGTTTTACCTCAGCCAAGTTCATGTAGTAAAATGGGTGTAGGACTGCTTGAAGAGGGCGGTGATTTTCCAGGCGTTGCGCTCTATCAATACATAGTATGGCGCGACATTCCTGTTTTTTACCAGTGGCTTGCAGATAACGGCCTAGCCGGATCGGGTGTGACTCTTTTTTCGTTAGTTGATGCTGGGTGGTACACAACAAGATCATGTAGCGCGTGCAGGTAATCTCTAGCCGCAGGTTAGACCATACCTTTCGATGACGTCAGCGAGTTGTGGTTTGCCGGGTCTCCAGCGACACGTATAATATGGGTGGAGGGTAACCTAGTATCGTGTCGCCGATGCTGATAGCCGATCCGCAGTTCTTAAATGGGATTACTATAATGAAGCACTTTATTCGACTGTCTATTTTTCTGATATTCAGCTTTACTGGTATTGCGAATGCTCAATCTTCCAATGAAGCAAGGTTGGAAATTGCTGCCGAACTTCGAAATTCGAACCGGATTGGAGAAGCGTACAATATTGCTCTTTCGCTGGCGACGGCAGGCGATCCCGAGGCTATGGCATTTATGACCAGTCTGGCTAATTATCAAAACGCACCACTCAGCCGAGAAGAAGCTGCTGGTTGGGCACAGCAGGCAGCAGACCTTGGGCACGCCAAATCGCAATGGGACGTTGCAAACTACTACCGGTTTGGCCGGTATGGATATCCAAGAGACTTGCAGCTGGCCCTGGAATGGGCGCGAAAGTCGGCTACGCAAGGGCATACTTGGGCCCATCAAACTATTTTATCGATAGGTTCACGGTCCAACCTCGTTTCTCAAGAGGAAATGGGTTCAAGCGCATCTGCGATAGAAGCTGTGGCAGATTCTGGTGACTATCACTGGATGAACAAGGTTGGAGAAAACTACCAACTTGGCATGGGGGTGCCGCGCGACTTTGATATTGCGGCGGAATGGTTCCTTCGAGTTCTTGAAGCGGAAGGGATTAGTTACACGTACCATTACTATGCCATGGTCGGACTTGCTGAAATTTATACTGAAACGGCAGTTTCAGTTGAGAATATCGAGCAAGCCCTAGACTTGTTCTTGACGGCTTCGTCTGATCAATTTTGCGCCCAAAGTACAAGTCTGGGTGATGGTCAGTGGGGATGTTCAGCAGTCAAATCTATGGATGTTGCGGAAGCCCGCTTGAGAGAGATCAAATGCACCGCAGGGTTTGATCAGTCAGTAATTCGGAATCCGGTGGAGCTTTTCGAATGTGATCAACTAGCTGCGATTTCACATTTTGCACAAGAACAACGGATAACAATATTGGTTGATGAAATTGGAGTGCTTGATGGTTCCTTGTTAATCGAAAGCTGGTCAGAAAGTGATTGGCGTGATGGAGCACGTGATCGGTTGCGGGTCTCGAACCCTGAACTGACTTGGGACGAAAATTTGACTATTTGGGCTCAACCCAAGCCCGCTCTGCCCTATACCTGTACTATGGATTTAAGCGCGGCGCAAAATATGCAACAGGGAGATAGGGTCGAGGTTCGTGCAACTCTACGCAACCTAAACGGCGTACGTCCTGACTTCGATTGCCGACTTTAAATAGTCATTTTCGTTAGTCAGGCATTTGCCAAATTCTAGTCAAAACAAGATACAATTGGAGGCGTGATTAGCTTTCCGCAATGCACCGGGGCCGCGTGATAGTTGCTATATTCGTATAGAGCTAAAACGCTCGATTCCGCCGGTCCGCCCTGCCCTACGCAGGATCAACAACTTCACTGTGACACAAACCCCCGGCAAAACCTTTGCGGTTCTGGCAGGTTTTTGTCACATACTTTGGCAAAGCTGCTAGCGACGATCCCATCTAAATTGAGCGCTTAGCAATCTGCCGCTCCGTCTCGTCGTGGCCTGCGACAGCAGCTTCAACCCTCAGCCGATCTGGTCCCTCTGGCATTCGTTCGAGCGCCTTACGCAATTGATGTCGCTTCTGGTGTTGAGTGTTGGGCAGCAGAAGCGCGCCCTCTCGTAGAATGACCCCTGTCACTGTTACGGGGGTTCCACGCCGCGATTCTTCTTTGCTCGCCTTTGTCTTGTGGCCGTGTTTCTGAAGGGCTTGCTTGATGTTCCAAAGTGTCTGCCCCAACACCACTTCACCAGATAGCGTTACATCATCGACGTAGACCGTTAGCCGATTGCCGCCTCGTGCGGCAATCGCCGCGATCTGATCCCACATGTCTCGATAGGAGAGAAATGCGAGGATCGGGCTTGCCGGACTACCTTGGGGCAAGGTGCTCTCCCGCGTCGTCAGCCAGACCAGCACCGCCACGACATCCGGAGGGCAGCATAGAACCTTTCCGAAGAACCAAGCCGCTTTAGCGGCCGTGCAACTCGGATAAAAATCTTCGATGTCGATGAGCCGATGCGCTGGTGCGTCCCGATGAACCGCAGCATTGTCGATATTCGAACGGCCCCGAACAGGGGACATCAGGTAGTCAGGAGCTTCCACTCGCATGAGCAGCTCGCTCATACGTGCCTGAATGCGCTTGAGATCATATCGCGGTGCGTAGACTACGCGCACGCTGCCGTTCTTCTTGGGCTTCTCCATCCGATAGTAGAGGGCGTCAGCCGCCTTCAGCTCGGCAAGTTTGGTTGGGGTGGTCTGAAGAAGGCGAAGGAGCTTTTTCTTGCTTCCGCAGCGATACAGCGCGCACTGGTCGAGGGTGTAGCTCTTGTCGCGACGGGTCATATCAGGACGTTTCCCGGCGGCGTTCGATGATGCGGAGAAAGTCGAGAATCTTGTCGGCGATCACGCCACGGGCGCGATCAATCGCTTTTATGTTTGTGCCGGAGGACAACTGCTCATCGAAGAACCAGATCGAGCTGACCGGCAGATCAAAGACCTCTGCATACTTTGCAACAAGGTCCTGGCTCGGCGTCTTCGCACCTCGCTCGATGTCGGACAAATGGGACTGCGAGACGCCCAGCTCTTTGGCCAGATCGACTTGCTTCCGGTCATGAAAGACGCGGATCAGTCTGAGGGCTTCACCAAGCATCATGTTCCTGTTTCCCCTGTTCTCAAGCATTCAGGACGCGCGGTTAGCTGGAAGGCCCCCCGATTGCCCAAGCGATCAGGCGAAGTGCCCTGTCGATCACCCAGACGGCCCAGAGGACTGTCTTCAGCAAGCGCGGTCCCCAAACCTTCCAGGCGGAAGGCTTCTTTGGGTTGGCGCGTGTCCCACGCGGATCGGTCTCGTTGGTATCGTAAGCCATAGTGGCCTCCTTCTGTTGGCCCCGAACGCAGGATTGCGACGGGGGCCTTCTCCAACAGTCGGTTCGGAGAGACCTCTCCTTAATCCATCATGCGGCCCCCCCGGGGCCTTCCCGGGGGGGCCGCCCCCTCCCGGCGACACGGAGGCCGTCTGGGGGGTAGGCGGTAGAGGGGACGAACCCCTCCGCGAGCCAGCGAACTGACCCAAGATATGAAGGCGTTGTTCCGAGCCGAGACCGAAGTCCCGGTGTTCCAACAAAAGAG
>Ga0307960_1001621_pt1 | contig 13129 bp, 20 predicted proteins | sample OrgLakmetagen542_FD_201832 | JGI IMG/M metagenome (GOLD analysis project Ga0307960, IMG submission 201832) | Saline water microbial communities from Organic Lake, Antarctica - #542 | ecosystem: Environmental > Aquatic > Non-marine Saline and Alkaline > Saline | place: Antarctica: Organic Lake... | reverse complement strand
TGTCAAACATTGCTCCTTTGCTGTGTGGACATGCAATAAAATGGTAGAACAACATACCTGAAACCATGCTTATCATTCGGCTGGAAGGGGAAGGGGCACTTGATCTCCACAGCCGTGAGTTTCATGTTGTGCAACAGCATTCCATCTGGGGAGGCCCCAAGCATGCCAAAAGGCCTTGGTCATTATACCTCTCACTTGCCATGACCCCAGCCATGACGCTTGCTAACATGGCCCTTAACTGAACACAGCCCTTTGCACACAACAGGAGCTGCACCCTCTTTTCTCCACCGTGGCAACTGACCAAACTGGCAGCTGTACAACCGTGTGAGGGTTCCTTCCTTCAGCCTTTGCCTGTAAACGCTAAACTTTGTGCCAGTCTGGAAATAAAGAGGGAGGGTGTGCAAATGTGTGTGTCTAATCTCATGTTGCAAGTGGTTCATGTCCCCCCCACTGCACATTACCTCATTTGACAGTGGTGCAAGGATGTGTTCTTCAAATAGAGGCATGGAATTAATCTGACCTGACCACCAGCCAGGCCTGCCAGGTAATGCTGTCACATTCGAAACAAAGGAACTGCTTATTTCAGGCAAACAACATGAGCAACGGCCATTCATAGTCCCATCCCAAGAGCATGACACTGAGCTTTCAAGTTGGGCCTCTTTCTTAGGGACACAAAGTGAGAAGTATAATGACCATTGAGCCATAAAGTCTTGGCAAAGCTGTGTGCAAGCACGGAGCACGGAAGGAAACAGTCAATGAGTAGGTCAGAAGTCTCAATAAGGACACATTGTGCGTGCATGTGTGTGTGTGTGTGTATGTGTGTGTGTGTGTGTGTGTTTGTGTGTGTGTGTGTATGTGTGTGTGTGTGTGTGTGTTGACATGTCAATAGTCAGCTGGAGCGCGCAGGTGAGGGAAAACAACAGGTACAGACAGATGCGTACCTTTCTGTTTACCCTGCCCAGCAAGTACTCAAAGCCAGCAGAGCTGTCACAGCTCATCCACCTCACTGGCTTCTTTGTGCCAGGGATGGGGTGCTCTGGGAAGAGGCCCTGCGCAGTGGGCTCTGCTAGGAGGGTCCAAACAACCTCTCCAGCAGCTCCTCTGTGCTGAAGGCTTTTCCCATTGTAAACATACATACAACAAAATTAAAACTTCAATTAGCAAGAAGCCAAGCCCGCGTACAGGGCCGGGGCCTTCGGCAAATATGTGGGGTCAGGCATCGGCCTGCCAACAGGCGGACAAGCTAAATAAAAATTCCTTTACATGTTGCAATAAAAATTAGCTTTTAAGGTGCACTGTGTGGCCTGTTCTGGCATTTGCAGTTATGGCAGTTGCCAGGTGGGGGGCGTCATTCTCACCTCCCCGTTCGGCAATTTTTACTACTACTTGCAAACTCACTATAGGTGATGGCAAATCCAGTTGCAGAAGCTCAGGCTACTAAGGCTCTGCTAGAGAAGAACTTTTCTGCCTACAAACTAGCACAAGTTGGTAAGTATTGCATGCATGCATGCAGGGCATTTTCCATGCACTGGATTTGTGCGCCACTGCCCATTGCAATGTCCTACCTACCCCTGCTTCCTGCAGACTTGCAAAAGGGAATCCAAGCCAGGACGCAGCTCACGTCTCAGTGTAATGAGAATGAGGCAGTGATTGAGGTACTAGCAGCAAAAACTTGAGTTTAGGACTACTGCATGGCACGCAACGCACACACGCCCTCACAAAAATACACACAGATGCACTCGCGCACACACACACACACACACACGCACAGGCAAACGCACACGCCCGTGCGCACCCATACACACACACAAGCAAGCTTGAACTGCTAACAGATGCACTCGCACGCATGCACGCACGTACGCATACTCTCACACAACATTTGCACGCACACATACACACGCACACATGATACACGTACACAATCAGACAATTAAACGCATGAATATATACACGAGCGCACACAAATACTCATGCGTTTAGGCACATACACACACACACACACACACGCACAGTCAGACACAATTTGTACGCATCAATACACACACCAGCACGTGCTTGCTCACGTTCATACACAGGCATACTCGCAAATATACACAGGCATACACACATGCATACATACAAAGGCACAAGCTACACATATTCACAATCGTTAATAACATGCAAGCGCACATACACATGCATTTAAATCACAGTTGTGATGTATAAGCGAATCTGACGAGAGAACTAAAATGTTCGCCTGAAATTTGCTTTAGCAAGCCCTTTTAACAAATCTTTCAGTACTCCGCACATTGCATGACTAGCGCCCTGTGAAGGGGCTGCAGGTTTTAAACCAAAACTCCTCTCCAAAAAGCAAACCCACCCCCTTCCTGACCCTTTGCACATGAAAGGGGTAATAATCTGATCCCTCTATGCAATCTGTTAATCAGTTTCACTTGATGTGTCATGCAATTGCGCACCCAACAGAGTCACATGGTAGAACTAATGCATGCTTTTGAATTAATGACCGGCTTAGTGCACAAGCTTAAATCTTGGCTTCCTGCATGTTAGTATGTTAGTGCAATTAGCATCCTGAGAGCTGGCTTAGGCCAGTTGCTTGCCGAACACGCCCTGTGTCTTTGCCATGTGCCCAGTCCCCCATATCCTAGAGCGATACATGCTACATGAGTGATCATCAACTGGGTTGAGCTGTGGAATCCAAAAGAATCAAGAATGGCTCAGATTGTAGGCCACCTTTGACTCTTTAATCTCCCCTCAAGCCTCTCCCCCCAGAGTTAACCCATACATGATTTAGTTGTCAGCACTTGAGCATTTAGCATCATGATTCCAAAATATGATGTACAGACTAACATTGCAAAATATGATGTACAGACTAACACTGCTTCCCGCCTCTATCCGATACGTGTACAGCTGAACTATGAAATGTCTGTCATTTCAAGCTCTTGCCCACAAATCTTTGCAGGAGCTGAACCGACTGGGAGACGATGCCAACGTCTTCAAGCTTATCGGGCCTGCCCTCATCAGGCAAGCTTAGTTCAGTTTAGCTTAGTTTGGACTTCAAGGCCTATTGTACTATGCAAATTCCTTTAGTCTAGTTTAGTCTGGACTACAAAGGCCTCCAGCCTGGCATGGCAGCTCAAAGATCCAACAAGAAATCAATTGAAAAGACCAACAGCTGCACTTCCAAACCTGTGAACACGTGACCTGCAAAACAACCCCCTTGATGCTCATCAGGCAAGACCTTGTGGAGGCCAAATCCAACGTGTCCAAGCGTATCGAGTACATCAAGGGCGAGATGGATCGCAGCGAAAGTCAACTGAAGAGCCTAGAAAACAAGAACAAGGACAAGGAAGCAGAGGTGGGTTTTCAGGGGAAGGTTCGCTGGAATGAGATAGTTGAATGGGGTTATACAGGCAATAAGCCTGGGATGGCTGCTCTTGACCTTAATGGACTTTGAAATTGAGGTGAGGAGACCTCCTGCTCGCCTTGTTGTAATCATGCGATGACCCACAACATATCGTGCTCCCCTGCTGTGCGCACTGCCTGCCTGACTTTAGGCAGAGTATTCCCCATTTCACCATTTCTCATCGTCAGGAGTAGAAGCGCGGGCATGCAGTGGCACGCAACATGTCGTGCTCCCCTGCTGTGCGTGCTGCCTGCCAGACTTTAAGCTTCTTCTGTTCACCATTTCTTATAGTCAGGAGTAGAAGCGCGGGCATGTAGTCACACGCAACATGTCATGCTCCCCTGCTGTGCGTGCTGCCTGCCAGACTTTAGGCTTCTTCTGTTCACATTTTGCTATAGTTAGGAGTAGAAACGGGGTACAATACGATGCACATTCTGTCGCGCTGGCTTGGTGAGCACGTTATTTACTAAAGATTGCCAGATGTGGGCCCGAATGTCTGTTTCTACCCAGCCCAAGGGCTGACCTATTGCGTCCATTGATACAAGAGCATTGCATCTCTGCACGTGCTTTTCATGCGTGCTTTCCATGCGTGCTCTCCACGCACTTGCTTCTCAGTCGTATAAAATAAAAGAAAGACTATGCAGATAAAAATAACCACTCCCCACAATCTAGGAAGAGGGGCCGTAGGTAACGAGTACTGTAGATTTTCTTCACAAAGAAATTGAAGGTAGAATTATTGGATCAGTGGTGATCAGGATTATTGCAGGCTCCTGGTTCAAGTACCCACAGTATATCTGCTGATGAGTGTCTCATCTGACTTGTTCTCTCTATTTCCTCTCTCATTATGTGACTTTTGAGTTGAGCAGATTGTCGACGTAACTCGATACGCTCTTTTGCACCTCCTCTGCACGCAACTGATCAAGCAAAAGAAATTGCGTTCTTCTGACCCGTCAATTTATGCGTGCTCTCTTTTGCACCTCCTCTGCACACAGCTGATCAAGCTGCAAACGAAAATGCAATTGATTCAGCCTGAAAAGAAGTTGCACATTTCTGACCCGTCCTACTTTGCGTGCTCTCTTTTGCCCCTCTGCACGCAGTTGATCAAGTTGCAAAAGAAAATGCAATCGTTGTCGCAAGGAGCTTGAAGGACACATTGTGCAACGGATCTCATTAGCGATTTCACAACTCACAAAGCAATGCTTGCACATGGACGGTTTATCTTTTGCCTTTTGTTTATAGTGCGTTAATCAGATTTATGGCAACAATAACCTGAAGGGGCTTTCATTGACCGCAAGGTATTGACACAAGGTTATTGATTTTGATACGCTCTGCAACCCATTATTTTCGTCGATCGTCCAACTGCATTTGTGTAAACTAATGAGCAAGCCAGGATAGCTAAGGTTAGCTAGAGTAGGTTCCATGTTTCCTTGACTTACCATCCCAAATAATCGCCATTCCTATCTTGTACCCTCAGCGCATGAAATAGCACAGCTAGGCACAACAAATGGCTAGGAGTCTAAGGCCACGGTGCACCACATCTAGCTATTTAAAGACAACAATCTAGCTAACTCTACATGGTGTCGGCTCATCCTGGCATCCTGGTAGGGAACGAGTGATCCTCCTTCTAGGCTTAGAGATTTCAAGAGTCAAGCTGACACGTGCAGCTGCTTATACCAATTTTGTGCCTTGCTTGCTCTTCTTGAGCAGCAACGCCTAGCCTAGCCCTAGGTACACAAATGTTCGATTGGAAGTTTCACACCTGCAACAAAAGAGGCAGAGACTTCGGCCCTCTAGAAAGACAGCGACAATACCACCTTGACACACCATCATGCAAGCAAATGGGTGCCATTATGGTGTGGCGTCTATCATGATCCGCTGCAGCTCAGATTAAACTTAAACTTGAACATGCCATCATGTCCCATTCCTAGGCTGCCCTTTCCCCTTTAAAATTTATAGTGCCTTTTTTCGTTTGGTTACATTTTTCCAAGCTTCCTGAATCATGCTGGCTGCGTCGTCATCACTACCAGCGGAGTCTTTCTTTCTTTCTATCTATACAAGCTTCCGCTCAAATGCCCTGCAGAGGCATATATAGCAATGTAACCTCACCTTTCCTTAGATAGCAGACTCCCCCCCCACACACACAAATGTGTTGCAGTGACAGCCTAATACCTAGGAAACACACCTAGAGGCAGGCTACCAGTTAAAATAGTGGTCAAATTCAACTGGGCGGCTGATTTCAACCGATTCAACCCCAAATTTAGTAACTGTGGCCTTTTGTCTGACGCTGGAGTGCAAGTTCACCTTTACATTGCTGTACGTATTGGGCGTCATCACGGTTTTTGTATGATGACAAGTCTTCTGATGACAAGTCGCTCCTTAATTAAGTCGCATCCCACGATGAGGAAGGTTTTGCAAGATGACATGCAGTTGAGCACCAAGGCTCCTGAATGCTGGTCCTCCCACATTCTTTCTGCCATGGAAGGCTTGACACAATCTTACATATTCAAACAAAAGTTGTTGAACTGTGAGCCTATTGATCTCAGTCGGTTTGTCATGGACCTCAAGGACAGGCATTTAAAGTTTCTGACGGCGCAACAGCAAAACGTTACTTGTCACCAGTGGTGCGCAATGCCTGCACAAAGAGCTCTGATTACCCATCTCCTTATAGGCTTCCCAGATACATGCTTCTTGACCTTCCTCAAGATGTCATTCGCAGTGGCTGTGGCTGGCTCGTTTCAGACTTCGTGTCCACACCCTTCGCTTTGAAACAGCAACTCGGAATTCCACCTCTTCCCCTACTTGCGACTTGTGTGAGGCTGATGATGTCCAGGATGAAAAACATGCTCTCTTTCACTGCACGCACCCTCAGATGATTTCTCTCCGCAAAAAGTACGCGTTCTTATTTTCACAGACAAGATTCCAGGACGTGTCTGCCTTTAAAAAAAAGGTAAAAGTAAAAGTCTATGCTAGAAGTCACCAGCGTGCATTAAGGAAGGGCTCTCAACTAGTGCTCACACTAGCCAGAGCCCCACCAGAAATAACAGAGAACCCAAAAGAAAACAAAAAGAGAAACAACAGAGACTAATGAGGATCCGGCGGGTTGTCAGCCATGCATGCCGGCCTGCGCCTAGCCCTCCTGAAGCCAGCCGCTCTACCAGTAACCCCCCCATCAGATCCCCCATCATCACTGTTGTTATTAAGGTGTATTTTGTGTCTTGTTTTTGTAATCTTGTTCAAGCTTTTTATTGCATGGCAGTGCAGTTTAGTAACTAGTTGGTGCACTTTGTGCGTGGGGACGCCTAAGTTAAGTAAAGGAGTTATGGTGTACTGATTGTAGATTGTGCCCCCGACTCCAAGAGGTATAACATGGAGTGTGACTTGGTTGTTTTGAGAGGTGCCTCGGAGGCTCCTTTTTCGTAGACGTTGGATAAGGGGTTGATGCTGGTAGTGCGCTTTTTCTAATGTCTGTTGCAGGTTTATGTCTGAGCAGAAATTGAATCCTACAAGATGTATGTCTCTGTCCTTTGGGGGGATCTGTTTGGGATCCAAATACCTGCCTCTTCCCTTAATGGGCATAACTAACACGCCATCTGGACGGCTTCGATGTCTAGTTGGAAGGTTTTGTTGTGTTGGGAAAACCCATTCAGGAATGTTTCTTTCAATGTCATCAGGGGGTTCAATGTTAAGGTCAGATAACTTTTCACTGTTACAAGCATCCATTGTAACAATTGCTGAGCCCAGCTTGCCTTTGCTGATCTCTTCACCACAAAGGCCTTACAGCGTGGTGGTGTCGGTTTATGTGCATTCTCTTCAGAGTATGGTTGTTGCACCTAAGAAGTATGTGTGGAGCACTGTCTAATCCTCCACACAAAGGGCAGGTGGCAGGACCTGTCGTATGGCTAAACCTTTCAATGTGTTTGTCTGTGTGTATCGTATCCGTCCTGTACTTAAGGACTTGTTCCTGTTCCTTCAAAGTTACATTTGGCATGGACCAAAACTTGTTACTAAATTGGGCATGCGCAAGGGGCTTTGCAGTATCTTGCCGTGTGCGAGAGTCGGGCTGTGCTGCTTTCTAAGGCGTATCATGCAATTTTTGCCAGAGCTTGTAAAGCAGTGTATCTGTGTTAGCTTCACCAAGGTAATGGTGGGTGTGCATGTGATGTTTAGATTGTCTTGCAGGTTTGTCAAAACCCGTAGTTTTTCTGCATGGGAGCCAACTTTGTTTGGAACGCTTAGCCAGAACAGGTCGTAGAAGGGGGCAGTAGCTGGCGGGAGGGAAACGTCAGAAGATTGATTGATTGATGCTTTGTGTGCTAGGTGGTCTGCACCCTCATTGCCAATAATACCAGAGATTTCACTTTGTAGAAAGTGACAGTAGAGGGTGAGGATTGGATTAAACATACAATGCCCTTGAGTAGTCCCCTGTGCAAGTGGTGGAGTACAGCTATTGGGTTCAATAGCTGTTTTCTAATCTGAAAGAGGCACTGTCTGTAGCAATTTCAGTGTGGCCTTTTTGTACAGCTACTAGCACAGCTGCAAGTTCAGCTCTGTTGATGGTGAGTGTGGGCCGCTGCCTCCAGGATTGATAGTGACGGTATCACTATAGCCAGCGTCTGTAGTGGGGGTAAAAATGCCAGCCTTTAGTTTGCTGTTTGCTGATTGCATCTTGCATGGCACTACCATCAGTGTATGTAATTGATTTCCAGTTTTGTACTTTGGGAATGTGTGGGCTCTTGTACTGGTTGACGTTTTTGTTATGAAGCGTTTGCCACTGGCTGATGTTAGCAGCAATGGGAGTATCTGGGTGTAGGAGTTGAAATCTCTTCCTTAGCTTGTTCTTGCATTTTACACAAGCAGTGCCAAGCACGTGGGCACTATTGTTAAGAGTCCACGTTGCTTCAGGAATTGTCTGTTTGAATTTATTGAGCCAAGCTGGGTTGGATTTAATCAGGGCTTGTTTCCCTTGATTGTTCCAGACGACTATAAGCTGCATTGTATTCTTGTTGTGCTGAGGCTGGGGTGGAGCGTCTAACTAAACTTCTGTAGGGTTTAAGAGCATGCTGTCTGCAGAAAACTTGGCTAGAGCGCATGCATGCTCAGGATAGTCGTCTTTCCAAGTCATGTACCCGTTCCTACTCCAACCAAGCCAGTCACAGAGGAGTAGGAATGTTGCTGTAACTCCCTGAGTTTGTTGATTGAAGTGCATGTCCCACAAGTGAATGCAGGAGATTGTCGCAATAATTCGGGTGGCAAAAGGTGAAGCCAGTGAATTTTGTGTCGAAAGCATTAGTGCTTGCTCCAAATACTGTGTCTCTGGTATTTTTGCTCCAGTAGGCTTGGTAACTAGGGTCAAAATCTAGGGGGCTAGCAAATTTTTGCTTGGTAACTAGTGCCCATTTTTGGAGGGAGGTCATAATGTGCCTCGGGGTGCAGTACATATTGTAATCTCTTGCCTTTTTTCCAATGTTGTTAAGTGAGCTCATTTGAAGTTTATACCTTTGTAGCAGACCTACAATTTCAGTTGCCGCGTCTTGCACAGGTGGTTGTGTAGTACTATCTAGGCCAATCTGTTTAGATTGGTTGTAAGCATGTAGCAAGATGTTGAGACGTTCTAGGGACAGCATGCCTGTGCACATGCCGTAGATGTCATATGCACAGGCTGCTTGACAGGTTATGTGTTCAGGGATTATGGGTTCACCTTCTGAGTCTTTATTAGATCCTGGCTTGAGGAGGTCCACATCCCTCACCCAGATCTCACATTTCCAGGTGGGTTGAATGTCTGCTTGGGGATTGACAGTGTCTGTGATAAGGATTGCCTTGTCTCTGATGTTTTGGCCTTGTGACGAGTCCCACATATATTCAACGAGTTGGGTACAACCATCATAGCCTTGCTTTGTCAGATTGTCAATTTCTTGGTCTTCTGGCATGATTGGGCATTTAGCTGAGTGCTAGTATCAGCATTTTCATAGCTATCTACGTAGGTTTTTAAGTCAGGGTTGGCTAAGAGCAGTTCATTACAGGCTGGGCAGTGCCAGTCTTCACTATTTTCCGCATCTTGCCTTGCAATATGTGAGCAAGCATTCAGGTCAGTCAGACAATTCCAATGGTAGGTGCGTTGACACGTATCACATTGTGGCATATCATCATAGTTTTCTTCTCTTTCTGGATGCTCTCGGCTGATTGGGCTCCAACAAATTTGGCAGCAATCACCTACCTTTTGGCTTCTTGAAAAGGGCTCTGTTTTTGCTGCGTTTAGCCCCGTGCTTTGGAACAAGGGTGACGCCCATTTTTCAATAGTGACAGGTTGTAATTGGATTTTGTATTACACCTGTGAAGTTGTGTTAGTGCTACGTGTAGGTTTGCTTATTTGCTGCCAGTCCAACACCTCCTGTATTTGATAGTCATACTTGAAAAGTGTGTTACAGGCCTTGACACTGCCAAAAAGAGCCGCGGTGCTATGTTTATAATGCCATAATTTGGTTGCCGCAGTCTCACCTGGTTGCAGAGGCTCTGGAGAATTAGGTAGTGAAGCAGTGGGATTTTCAATGAGTTCCATGAAGTGGATGGGATTCTTCTTCTGCCTTTTGTTAGGTTGTGATGTTGGGTTGTTGTTGGTTCGTGTTTGGCGGGAAGGATTATTGGGTTGCGTGTTGGAGCAGCCTGGATCTATGTCCATACTTTATGTTTGCCTCTGAATTGTGTGTCTCATTCTCCTTGTGGAGACTGTTCGCCTAGCAGGAGTTTGGGTCTGTGTGCGTTGCGAAACCTGTACATCTGACCAGGCCCATCCTATGGGAGTGTAAGCCTTGATTGCATCTAGAGCAGTAGCATTGATTCTCCTAGCCCTTTCTTCTTTGCTAGGTGTCGTGTCCTTGTTATTATGTAAGTCGCTGATGAGCTGGGGGGTTATATTATCTGAGTTCAACAAAGAGGCAAGCCTGTTAATTGCAATAATTTGACCCATTTTATTTTGCTTCCAAACTTGAATTTGAGGTTGTTGCCATTTAGTATGTGTGTGCCGTCTAGGCTGAGTAGTCTTGAAAGGCTGGAGATCCCGGAGTCCATAAGAGAAAATGCAATGTTATTAATTAGTGTTTCCAGAGTAGGCAAGTTGGGTGCCCAGAGAGCTTTTGTAATACTGTCGAAACCTTCTGTGAGAATGAATTGTCCTTAAAGTGTGAGACGCAAATTTCTATAATGGATGCTAATGTACTGCCGTGCTCTTAACTTGTATTGCAATTGCTTTTAAGGGTATCATGGTGTTTGACAATGAGGTCCATTGTGATGTGTACCCCAAGGTACGGGAAAGGATCGTCAGGCTTGAGGAACTATGCTGCTTGGCCTTGTACCACGACCTTGTCGGTCAGCTGGTGGTGTGCAAAGTCTGCCACTGACGTGTTGCCACGCAGGGTTTTGTTTTCATCGTCCTTCGTCTTTTTGCCTGAAATGATGAGGTGAGCCCAATCTGCGTATTGGGTAAGTTTCATGGCTTGGAGCCGGAGGTTTGGGTAGGAGCTAGAGAGACAGATAAGGTCGTTCGCAAAAGCCCTGCCGCTAGTGCAGTTTTTGGCTTTGTTGTTGGGTGTGCTAGTATCACCATGGCCGTGCATGTATCCTCTGTTGCCTGCATGGAGCCAACAAAGCAGCGGCTCCATGTAGATCAGGAACAGGAATGGAGAGAGTGTGTCTCCTTGAATAGTTCCTCTTTTAACTGGGATGTCTTCCGTGCAGCCTGAGGGCAGCCTGATTCTAGTATGTGCTTGATAGAACAGGTTTTTCACTACATCTATGGCGTCTGTGGGAATTCACAGATCAAACATAATAATAAGCAGCTTGTCATAGTCTGTGGTATTATATCGGTATTATATGCGAGGGTAAAGTCTACAATGAGGGCATAGACGTCTTGCTTATAAAGCTTGGCATCTTCCAGAGTCATTAGGACATTTTGGAGTTGTTGAATTGTTTCGTGTTTTTTACGAAAGCCAGCTTGCATGTTGCTGAAAAGGGAGTTAACCTCTGCATGTTCGTATAGTGTGTTATTTATTAGGCGTGTCCACAATTTGTACAGTGTATTTGCAAGACCAATGGGCCTGTATGAGGCCACGTCTGTCTCCGGTCCTTTTTCCTTGTAAATCAGAATAGTTTCACTGGCTTTCCAATCCTTCGGGGTTATCCCTGTTGCCCACATGATTATGAGCAGCTTGTGTATCGTTTGTTGGTATTCTAAGGGAATGGCTTTCAAGAGCTCGTTTACAATACTATCAGGGCCAGGGGCTTTGTTATTTGTCAGCGATTTTAGGCATTCCTGGAAGTTGCACGAATCTAGGATAGAACTGTGCAGCCAGGTCCTTCTGTGTTCTTGGTTTTTCCCCCCCCCCTAACCCAAGAAGAATGTCATCGAGGCGGGTTGTAGTGTGGGAATTGAGGGCATACGAGTTGCACATACTAAAGGTCCAAGGTCTTTTAGCAAGGTTATGATCGATAGGTACAAGATGGTCGTCTTGTGTGAATTTTTGGCAGTGGGCATCTTTTCGATAGGAAAATATGACTAGATCTGTCATTCTCTTTAAAGGTAGCGTTCATATCCCCTAGGATAATGGGGATACACCTTTGTGAATTGATGACTTGGTTTATCTTGAAGGCAAGCTTGTCTCTTTGTTGGAGCGCTGAGGTTGAGTCCTGGGATGGCCAGTAAGTGGAGAAAAGTTTAATGGGAGGTCCTGAAATTTCTAGGCGCACCGCTAGAAGTCTCCCTTTAATGGTATGAGGGGTGTTCTGAACCAAGGTTGCTTGAGTGGTAAGCACAATGTTCTTGTGTAAGCAGAATAAGGTACCGGCACTATGATGTGGGCACTGCCACCATGAGTACTCTTTTAACAAGGGGTACAGCCAGGCCGGCGGGTCTATATTGCTAGTAATCCTTGTTTCTGTGAACGAGATAATATCTGGGTCATGGTGCTCAATGAGAGCATTAAGGTCGTCTTTGCTTTTGTACATGCCCTTCACGTTCATGGTGATTGCTTTAAGGCTAGATAATAGGCCATCTGGCCTGTTTATGGGGTGGATACGGTTATTAATACAGTTTATTTGGTGTATGGTCAGCTGAGTCGTCTTATCTGGGTTGGTAGTAGTTCCGTCTTTGTGGGCCACTTTCCTGGGGGTTTCTAGTTGGGTCGGCTAAAGCAAGGACAGAGTTGTGGGATACGTGGTTCCAAATTGAATCTTTCTGGAGGGTTAGAATATTACCGTGTAGGTCTCGCCAGTCTTCATCAGTGCTTAGGCTAATTGGCTGCAAGTTTTGTGAGTCTAGGAGGTGCCAAAGGGTTTGACCATGTCCCAAATTAAATTTCTTGATGGTGGTGGCGTGAGCTTGGTTATTATTGTGTGGATTGGTTGTCATGAGGATAACTTCGTTCGGGTGGGCAGCCTGTCTGTGATAGTCGTTGCTCTATGAGGGACTTACTAACTTGAGGGACTTACTAACGTTCTTCGTTGCTCTTCGTTGTTCTTCGTTGCTCTATGAGGGACTTACTAACTTGAGGGACTTACTAACTTGAGGGACTTACTAACTTGAGGGACTTACTAACTTGAGGGACTTACTAACTTGAGGGACTTACTAACGTTCTTATGACAAATTCTCCTACCCACTTGCAATCCCAGCTGGACAGATTTTACAGATACACACAACGCAAAGGGCTTGAGCTGAACACTGACAAAACAAAGACT
>Ga0307960_1001617_pt1 | contig 13155 bp, 12 predicted proteins | sample OrgLakmetagen542_FD_201832 | JGI IMG/M metagenome (GOLD analysis project Ga0307960, IMG submission 201832) | Saline water microbial communities from Organic Lake, Antarctica - #542 | ecosystem: Environmental > Aquatic > Non-marine Saline and Alkaline > Saline | place: Antarctica: Organic Lake... | reverse complement strand
GAAAAACAACCCGAGCAAAAGCAAGGCGTAAAAATAATGCCTAAAACGAGAGTACACATCACTTTATGCAAAGTGCCTGCCAGATCTCAGCCTATGCTCGCTACGCAAGAACTCCAGTTCTACAGCTGAAGCAGAGAACTCATGATTTCCTGCCTCTACTTGAGCCATGCCCACCCAGTATCTTCGGTATTTTGGAACCGGTGATCTGGTCCTTTCCTCCCATGTGAGCTTGTTTGTTTGCAATGTGATTGACAGCGAACTATTGACAAGGGTTGAGAAACAAATGTGCTTTGGTGTTTTGGAACCGGTGATTTGGTCCTTTCCTCCCATGTGAGCTTGTTTGTTTGCAATGTGATTGACAGCGAACTATTGGCAAGGGTTGAGAAACAAATGTGCTTTGGTGTTTTGGAACCGGTGATTTGGTCCTTTCCTCCCATGTGAGCTTGTTTGTTTGCAATGTGATTGACAGCGAATTATTGACAAGGGTTGAGAAACAAATGTGAACAGCAGGAGTAGTGTGAGGCTAGAGATATGGGCTTGTTTGTTTGCATTGTGGTTGACAGTGAATTATTGGCAAGGGTTGAGAAACAAATGTGAACAGCAAGAGTAGTGTGAGTATCTGGTCCTTTCCTCCCATGTAGGCTTGTTTGTTTGCATTGTGGTTGACAGTGAATTATTGACAATTGGAACCGGTGATCTGGTCCTTTCCTCCCATGTGGGCTTGTTTGTTTGCATTGTGATTGACAGTGAATTATTGACAATTGGAACCGGTGATCTGGTCCTTTCCTCCCATGTGGGCTTGTTTGTTTGCATTGTGATTGACAGTGAATTATTGACAATTGGAACCGGTGATCTGGTCCTTTCCTTCCATGTGGACTGTTTGTTTGCATTGTGCTTGACAGTGAATTATTGACAATTGGAACCGGTGATCCGGCCCTTTCCTCACACGTGGGCTTGTTTGTTTGCATTGTGGTTGACAGTGAATTATTGACAATTGGAACCGGTGATCTGGTCCTTTCCTCCCATGTGGGCTTGTTTGTCTGCATTGTGATTGACAGTGAATTATTGACAATTGGAACCGGTGATCTGGTCCTTTCCTCCCATGTGGGCTTGTTTGTTTGCATTGTGGTTGACAGTGAATTATTGACAATTGGAACCGGTGATCTGGTCCTTTCCTCCCATGTGGGCTTGTTTGTTTGCATTGTGATTGACAGTGAATTATTGACAAGGGTCGAGAAACAAATGTGAACAGCAAGAGTAGTGTGAGGCTAGAGATATGGGCTTGTTTGTTTGCAATGTGGTTGACAATGAATTATTGACAAGGGTTGAGAAACAAATGTGAACAGCAAGAGTAGTGTGAGGCTAGAGATGTATCACTTTTTCCACCCCGATAACTTGAGAGCAATTGCTTTGTATGCAGCCATTTGTGTGTGATCAAGTTTTACAGTATCAGGATATTTACTAAAGGCTGATTTTTGAACGTGTGTCAAGTGGTGGAATTTCGATTTGCGGCTACTTGATAGGATGGTATAGGTCGATGTCCACATGCACCATAAGTATTTAGTATTTAGTGGGACTTCAGCATAGGGGGAACCGCACTCACACAGGGGGAATCCATTGGCATTAGCTCGAAGCTGTATTTAACGCACAACCAAGCATTCCAATGCAAAAGGCACAACTTTGCACCTTAGATCACGTATGCTTAAAACCTGCCTCAGAAACTTAATCACACGGGGGGGCAGAGGTATATGGTCTCTACTACCTACTTTAAGCCTGGCACCATCATACTCACTCACCTTACCTCATACTCACACCTCACTTTCACTTTAAGCCTGGCACCATCATACTCACTCACCTTACCTCATACTCACACCTCACTTTCACTTCAAGCCTGGCACCATCATACTCACTCACCTTACCTCATACTCACACCTCACTTTCACTTCAAGCCTGGCACCATCATACTCACTCACCTTTCCTCATACTCACACCTCACTTTCACTTTAAGCCTGGCACCATCATACTCACGCACCTTACCTCATACTCACACCTCACTTTCACTTTAAGCCTGGCACCATCATACTCACTCACCTCACCTCATACTAACACCTCACTTTCACTCTAAGCCTGGCACCTGCCATCATACTCACTCAGGGGGGCAAAGGCAGAGGGTTGGGCTGGCCAGAGCTGCCTACCACGACGCAGAGCTTGTCCTGCTAGACAACCCCCTCAGGTATTTTATCCTAGTAAGCTCTTCTGTCCTGATTTCTTGATTTTGTGTACATTGCAAGTTGGCATAAGTGGCACAAGCATCGATTTGCAAAGCAAGCGGCATGCAGCACAAAAAGTAGCTCTGCCTTGGCATGCATGCAATGGCTGTCACATCTTATTTCCATGGGCTTGTAATACAAGCTAGCTGAAAAGGGACATAAGGTTCCAGGATAAAGCTACTAAAAAGGGGCTGTAACCTGGTGAAGCTAGCATAGAAAGAGCACAGGGCAGTGGAAAATTCCCACTCCTATGATGAGATGTTTTGCAGCAATGGCGGCCTTCTTCCATCCAACCAGATCTTCATTTCAGCAACGAACAATGGCCCAAAACAAGAATGATTATTGATAACAATAACAAACAAAGGCCAGGATGTCACGCCCAAGCAATGGCAGCAACGTAATCTTGTGACAAGCACCTAGTTGGTCATAAGTTAATGATGTTCTGAGTCCTATACTCAGCAGTGACGATGATTTGGGGTCACGCATGTTTCCACTCCTGCCTTCTGTTTCCCTTGTCTCTTTTACCTTTTTGGCACATTGTGGGGCAGAAAAGAGGCATACGTGACCGGCACTTCAAAAGGCTAGTGCTTCAGCCAGCGGCTCTCTGTGCCATAAATAAAAATAACTGTAAAAATGGACACGTGCTGGTAAAATCTAATGTGTAGCATCTGTTACATTTGTTGTTTTGTATGCCTCTGTAGATAACATTTAGCAGCACTGCTATTCCATGCAAAAAATCGACACGTGCTGCTTTTTCTGTATGCAGGTCACGTGTAGCATAGATCTATCCACCAATACAATGCAGCATCATGGAGTGCAACTGTTCAGCAAGGCACACTCACAGCCATGCATGCATGCACACGCACAGCGCAGTCCAACACACAAACACACGCATACACTCTTGCAGCGCTGTGGACCAGCACACAGCCGTGCACATCTTCACGCACTGCATCCGTGGTGTGATGTGTGGCAAAATCCAACACACAAATACATGCATACACTCTTGCAGCGCTGTGGACCAGCACACAGCCGTGCACATTTTCACGCACTGCATCCGTGGTGTGATGTGTGGCAAAATCCAACACACAAATACACGCATACACTCTTGCAGCGCTGTGGACCAGCACACAGCCGTGCACATTTTCACGCACTGCATCCGTGGTGTGATGCGTGGCAAGGCAGTGGTGTGGATCACGCACCAGCTGGATCTGCTTCCGCAGTGTGATAATATGGCGGTTGCGGAGAATGGGTCCATAACGTACTTTGGGCCGTTCCACCCTGATGTAAGTATATACCCTGGGTTACTTGGATTTTTGCATGTACTGCGTTTATGAGAGTGGTAATTATAGAAAACGGGGCCATCGACGGCCCAAACCATCGATGTACTTACATCAGGATGGTACGGCCCATAGTACTTGAATCTTGCTTGAACTTTGCATGTGATGCGTTTACACGATTGGTAAATAATACACGGTTGACAAGGCTGTGTTATAAATTTGCATGTGATGCGTTTACACGGTTGGTAAATAATACACGGTTGACAAGGCTGTGTTACAATTTGTAACTTACAATGCTTCATATTCCAGGGCAGCGTCTCTGACCTTCACCGTGGCAAACGTGAGCGTTTGCCACAGCAGAGTGTACTGCCTCCACAGTGGCAAACATTAAATGTCCAGACATCTCATGTTTGCCACTTTGGAGGCTGGAGACTCTGCTGTGGTAGTCAATGCTGATGCAGCACCAGACCCAGTGGCTCTCACTGTCCCGCAATGATGCCATCATTCCTGAAGCAAAAACAGTGGAAAGCATTTGGCGATTACAACATTGTAATGAGAACAAAATTACCCATCACACATCCATGAGGACATTTATTTTGGTCACTCCAAAACACACACACAAACACACAAACACACAAAGTTTTTACGCAGTCATATGCGCATTTTTTTTGCAGGCGAATAAGACGCATCTGAACACTGGGCAGTGCTGCTTAAAAAACCAATACTGGCATGATCTGCGGATTTCAATCTGTACTTACCGTGTGCGACACTGGGTTTGGTGCTGTATCACCATCTGCAGCCACAGCAGATGTGGTGATGCAGCACTAGACCCAGTGTTGCACACGGTCCCACAATGATGCCGTCATTCCTGAAGCACAAACAGTGGAAAGCATTAAAAGATTATAATACGGTAACGATTACAAAATTACCCATCACACATCCATGAGAGATTTCCTTTTGGCCACTCCAACACACACACGCACACACAAAGGTCTTACACAATCGTATGCGCAATTATTTTTGCAGGTGATTAATACGCACCTGAAAACTGGACATTTAATGTTCGCCACAGTAGAGGCAGGTGACTCTGCTGTGGCTACAGATGATGCAGACCCAGTGTTGCACATGGTAAGTACAGATTGAAGTCCGCAGATCGTGCCAGTAATGAATTGTTCAGCAGCACTGCACCAGTGTTTAAACGGTAAGTACAGATTGAAGTCCACAGATCATGCCAGTAGTAAATTGTTCAGCAGCACTGCACCAGCGTTTAAACGGTAAGTACAGATTGAAATCCGCAGATCGTGCCAGTTGTGAATTGTTCAGCAGCACTGCACCAGTATTAAAACGGAAAGTACAGATTGAAATCCGCAGATCGTGCCAGTTATGAATTGTTCAGCAGCACTGCACCAGTATTTAAACAGAAAGTACAGATTGAAATCTGCAGATCGTGCCAGTAGTGAATTGTTCAGCAGCACTGCACCAGTGTTGCACATGGTAAGTAGAGATTGAAATCCACAGATCATGCCGTTTTGATGCCGCTTTGTTCAGCAGCACCGCACCAGTGTTTAAACGGTAAGTGCAGTCTGAGAGCTGCAGATCATGCTGATTTGATGCCAATTTCAGCTCTCGTACTGTAGGTATTGATGGTACTGTGTGTCTGTGTGTGAGTGTGTGTGTGTATGTGTATATGCTACTTGTCAATTTTCTCTGCTGAGTCTCAATCCTCTAAAAATTGAGGCAGGAAACCTGGCAGTGCAAGTGGAGACTGCAGCACACAGTGCCTCGTATATGTTGTTGGCAAATTACATAGGTCAAGAGAGATAGCAAACTCCCTACTATGAACCTCATATATTGTGTGCAGTGTGTGAGCATAAAGGTCCTTTCCAACTCCAACAAAAACTTAGAAATTTTGCTCTTCTCCTGCCCAAGTTTAATTTAGATGGGGGAGAAAGGTAGTGATTGGCAGCACCTTGCAGTACAGTACAGCCACAGTACTGCAAAAGTCTGAGCCGATCAGCAGGTGGATGACGAGTGCAGTAATACGGTTAGTTCAAGGTCAGTTTCTCTGCTTGAGTGGTATTGCTGGGTGTGCACTTACCGATCGACACAGACGTAGTATACTGTGGCAGTAATGTACTGTGCTGTGCTGCCATTTTGCATTTGTCCTCACACAGAGGCACACATGTTATGCAGACACAGCCGACGGAGCATCAAAGCATATAGCCAGCTCTGCCTTCAAACAGCTTTCTTTATACAGGCATCTGCACAAGGCTGCTTTTCAATGTCGTTACATTTCATAGTAGAAATATAGTAACTGGCCCCGCCTTAATGATTTGGCAGTTTCGTCTTATGTATCCATAGATCTGACTGGCCCAAGCATACCTAAAGGTTTGGTGAGCCCTTCCATATTGTATACTATTTTTTAATGATCTAAATAGTTGACCCAACTTGCCATGCTAGTTTTGACTTGGAGCAACACCCTTTCTTGTTCATTATACACACTAGACATCCCCAGCATAAACGTCACGCTCAAGCACCGGCCACTTATATTAAGTTATCGACAGTTTCACATACCTGCTCTCGCCAATGCTTCCTCTCCCATCAGAGTTATTCTTTTTTTATGATATGTATTTGTCTTCGATCCTATCTTCTCACCTAAGCCTTTTCTATCGCTCATTTTTTAATTTGCCAAGTGTCTCTCGTAGATCTCACTGAATGAGGTGAATGATAAACAGACAATACATGGAACAGAAAGGGCCTGCGCTGTTGTCTGTTTGCAGCTGGCAGGACATTGAAAACTGCAGTTTAAGCCAGTAGCACCAGGCAATCGCTTAGACATTTTCCTTTTGCTGCCCACTCTTTTCCCAAATGCTCTGTTTACTCATCCCTTATGTTATTCATTCCCCTGTGTCTCTACCGCTGCTTGTTACACACAGGCATCGCCTTTTGCTGCTGCTAGCCACCAGCATGACCAGCAAACAGAACAACAGCATCAGCAACTGCATGCCGTGCAAGGTAAGCGACCAGGACAGCAGAGCAGCAGCTGCGCCAAGCTCTGAACTAGTTTTACAAGGTTTACAAGGTCTACAAGGAAAGGCCTTCAGTCAAAGCGTGCGATTGCTAGCCTGCTCATAGAAACATTCAGTTAATGCAGGAAAAACGAGTTTGTTGTTGTTCTGGTGCAAAAAACCTCTGTACAAACAGCAATCCTCTCCTTCTCGAGGATGGAGCGGGGTTGATGCTGCTGTTCTGGTTGTTGCCGTGGCTGAAAGCAGAGGCAGTAATGGCCCTGGCTGACAGCAGAGGCAACAACCAGAACAGCAGCAACCGTGCCCGCATGCCGCGGAGGGCCCTCCCCTTCTCAAGGATGGAGCGGGGTTGATGAGGAAAGGGTTGAGGTTGATGAAGTTCTGTGCTTGAGTGGTGTTGCTGTATGTGCACCTGCTGATCCGCACAGACTTTGCAGTACTGTGGCAGGTCTGTATTGCAGGGTGCTGCCATACACCTCCCTTCTCCCCCATCTGATTACACTCGGGCTGGAAAAGGGCCCTGCATGCGGCTGTGGGGTGCGGTTTCCGTCTCTTCTGCCAGCCACACTCCACAGCCCTGCGGGATTACATGTACACTCTGTGGCAGATCCAGGCGGCGGCTTGTGCATGAGTGTGGAGGTGTCGATGGAGGCAGGGGCAGCTGCATGTGCTTGTACCGTGTGCTTGTCTTGACACAACCTTAGCTGTTAGCCAATTAGCATATTGAGCATTCTTAGACGATACTGAAGCTTTGCATTTAAGCCAGGACACTGGGAAAGCCTGCTAAAAGGAATCTAAGCAAGGAACTTGAACAGAGCTTTGCAGGCACCAGAGTTAAAAACAACTCCCAAACGAAAGACCACACAAAGGGTACAGACTAACATGTGCTGCTTGAGCTCCGTGCTGGCTTGGCAGGGATGCAAAGAGGGCTGATCGGTGTGTGGAAACACTAGCTGTACGATTCAATGGCACTCTAAAGAAGCAGCATCCTCTAGAGGTTCAAATTTGGGCTGAATGGTTTATGGTCAGAGCTGCTGTAAAATACAAGCATTGCGCCTGTCCGGTAATCATTGCTTCTCAACCACAAAAAAATGCCTTTGATTGTGTTTAGCAAATTGCACGACATCTTCCTTTCCAACTCAAACAATACCTTAAGGCATAGCCACGCCACACCCGCACTGCAACAATCCCAGAATCACCGCCAGACGAGAGGCTGTTGACACACGGTGCTACTTTGCCTCAAGACGCCTCCTCTCCAGCAGCACTATCATCACAAATTCCGAGGGAGTGCACAACCCTTCCGGAAGCATCCTCTCTCTCCCTGCGTGTTGCACACCAGCGGTCCACAATGCCGCGCGTGGACAGTGTTGGCGCCCTGTTTCAGATGGACAGGGCCTGCCAGCAGGTGCGTGGATCATGGATTTCCTGTTGCCTCTTTCTGTGGTGTAGTGCTGAAGGTTCACAGTGCCTTGAATAGACTGTGCTGGCACCCTGTTTCAGATGGACAGGGCCTGCCAGCAGGTGCGTGGATTATGGATCTTCTGTTGCCTCTTTCTGTGGTGTAGTGCTGAAGGCTCACAATGCCGTGTATAGACTGTGCTGGCGCCCTGTTTGAGCTGGACAGGGCTTGCCATTATTAGGTGTGTGGGATTTGGATTCATGCTGGCTTATTTTTGATGGTTTGCAGTGCCGTGTATAAACATCGTTGGCGGCACCCTGTCTGAACTGAACATACAGAGTCTGCCAGTAATTTAATGAAATTTCAAAATATGTTGCCTTGCTTCTCTGCCATTGTTGAACAACAACTGTTCCGAATGCCACTCATGGACTGTGTGGGACTGTTTCATTCTGGACACGACCTCCATCATTCGCTCAGGCAGTGTTCAAGCATTTGCAATGAATCCTTTGCACGATCTTCCCCTGCCACTGTGAAAAAGAATTCAACAAAAGCTGCAGGCGCTGAAATCGATTATTTCCAACATTGCTAGCACTCTGAAGTGTGCGTGGGCTTAAGCCTTAAGTCGGCTTCTGATGACGCTTGTTAGGTACTCACAGCGTCTGGTGAGCAAGAACAGGCACGGAGGTTTCACTTTAGTTTCTGCAAAGTGTATTTTGAGTTGGACGGGCTTGCCGGCAAATTTGTAGGCGTGCTTTAATATGAGGCCTTATCTTCGTCAAGCCTCCTCCCAGAAGCAAGATCATGTGGCGTGTTTCTGCGCATGATCTTCAAGAAGGAAAAAGCTAAACGTTTGTGCATTTAAACATTCCATGCAATTGGTGAGGATAATTTAAAAAAGGTTAAAGATCGTAATTGGTGAGGATAGACTCGAAACACTAGGCTGGGGCATCTCGGACCGATTTGAATGTTTGGCAGTGCTCTCCCTACAACTGCAAGTGTTCTTTCTCAAGCTGAATGTTTGGCAGTGCTCTGAATGTTTGGCAGTGCTCTCAAGCTGATTGTGCAGTGCACTTTCAAGCTGAATGTCTGGCAGTGCTCTGAATGTTTTGCAGTGCTCTGAATGTTTGGCAGTGCGCTCAAGCTGATTGTTTGCCAGTGCACTTTCAAGCTGAATGTCTGGCAGTGCTCTCAACCTGAATGTTTGGAATCGCTCTCAAGCTGATTTTGCAGTGCACTCTTTAGCTGAATGTATGGCAGTGCTCTCAAGCTGAATATTTGGCAGTGCTCTCACCACAACTGCAAGTGTTCTCTCTCAATACTGAGACCAATTTCTTTGATGCTCACATGCTCACATAAAACATGTAACCACATCAGAACGAGAGGAGAATAACAACGCACCCCCTTGCAGGCTGAGGCAGAAGCAGCAGCGACAGCAGCTGCAAAAGCACGAGAACAAGAGGAAGAGGATGCACACGCGCAAGCAGCACTTGGCCGCCGGGGTAGCTCTGCCCTTGCCACAGCTTTCAGCAGAGCAAACCGTGGCATTTCGGTGCAGCTGCCAATCAGCAGCAAGGTGCGTGAGATCAACAGAACTTCCAGCAGGGAGACGGTAGCCTGTTAGCATGAATGCCAGTACTCTGGCCCACATATTACATTAGATATGCATGTACACGTGTGTGTTTTGTGTGTGTGTGTGTGTGTGTTTGCAGCCTCTTGTTTGCAGCCTCTTGTCGGGCTCACATATTATTTTGCTAAAGATTGGCATTTCAGCTCAGCACATGCCATCTTCTTTGTGGTAGGTGAAGTTGCTAGTGAATAGAAAAGGAAAGAAGTGAAATAAAATATCATAAGAATGAGGATCAGGTTCCATTACATTCCAAGTACCATTGAACCTCTCTGCCAAAAAAACGTGAGGTCAATGGGGAAGACTCTGGGATCCTCCTGAAGCGAGTTCCTAGATTAGTACTATATTTTATTGCAGATCAAAATAGTGGATTAGTGGATGTGCTGAGTCTTATACTTTGCAGTGACAGTGACTTGACCTGACAGCGCGCCTTTTACTCTCATCAAAGAGAACTCTTTAAGATGTTCACTTCCTTTTACTCACAGTGCCTAATCAAGCTTGAACTAAAATTCATCTAGAGCAAAATAAAAGGTAGAGCTGGATTCGTGCTCAACTGCACAAACGCACACATATGCACACCACCACACTCACAAATACACGCGCTCAAACACACACACGCATATACACACATTTACATGCAGAGCATGATGGCGGCAGTGGGGAAGCCGCCACAAATGGATGAAGGACAAGTTGGCATTGTCGTCGGTGCCCCTCCCGCCCCTCTCCCTCCACCCGATCCCTTCACAGGGACTGTTAGGCGAATATCTGCCAGCCAGGCTGGCAAGGTGTACGCAAAGGTGTGTTGCTTGCTTATGCATGTGTGTATGTGTGTGTGTGTGTGTGAGTGTGTGTGTGTGTGTGTGTGTGTGTGTGTGTGTGTGTGGTAGCAAAGAAAAAAACGCAACGCTGGATTTTTGGCAGTACACACATTGAAACATGTGTGTGTCTGTGTGTGTTTGTGTGCATCTTCATGCTGTACTTGCGTTTGCTGCAGAACATGCTGCAGAACATTCGTTGGTGGGATGCCTCCCAGATCATTCCCAAACCATTGAAAGACAGCACACGTTTACCTCATGTTTTTCTGAGCATACTTATTCCAAGGCTTGAGCTTGGCTCATAAGTTACCAAAGAGGGTCATCTGAGGCCCAAAATGGTCAGGTTTTGGCATGCTCCTAGGGTATGGCTCCCATAATTTGCAGGTTTCAAGCTCAGCTCTGATATGCAGGGCTGAATCCAATGCAGCTGAGCTTGAAACGTGCCAATTGCGGGGCCCATACCGAATCGGCTGCGGCGTGAACCCTACTTTTTGAGCAGCCATATGCTATGTCTGACCAGCCAGCGCACCAAACCTGGTGATTTTTAGTGTTTTGAAGTCCTTATAATAAATTAAAGATCATTGCAAGAGAAATGGGCAAAAAGACTAAGTGGTTGGCAAGATCTGCGAATCAATGTGCCATTCCCCCTGGAAAGCACCCATCTAGGGAACAGGTGCACGACGTGTGCTTTTAGTCCTGTCATTCTGTACGCAGGGCGACTTGTCTAAATTTGAGCAGATGCTCGGGAAGCTCATAAAGTCAGAATCAGTTTGAAGTTAAGTTGGGTCCAATTTGATGAAGTGACGTGTGAGTAGTTGCACCTTTCATGCAAAAGGGAGCATGTTTTGGCTTTTGCTCAGATAACCCCCTCTGATGGTTCACACCTTGATTCACAAGCGTTGCATAATTATTTAATGTGCGCCCTCATTATGCTAGAGGCAGTATTGGCCCATCTGCCTGTATGTGATGCTCTGCGTACGGGTATAATCTCACTTGTACTGCAACCTATGCCGAGATGCTCATCCTTCATTTGCCTCTTACATTGCAGGCTGACCAAATAAATCATCCTCACACTGGACAAAGGTAGAGTGTTCAGGCGGCCCTATTGATCCACGGCCACATTTTCCACCCTTTATCTTTCAATGTGCCGATAATGCCGTCTTCATACTGCAGCGTATTTCCCTCTGTGCACTCTTATTATTGCAGGCAGGTGGCCATGCCATGGCTGTGCCACTTATTCCGTCAGACTCTGTATTCATACGTCTGTCTGTTTTCCACTCTGTACCCCTTATACCTTCCCTTTATAAGGCAATATAATTACATTGCCCTTTATATTTCCACTCCGTGCACTCTTGCAGGCAGGCCTACTGCTCATGGCTGCCCTCCACTCTCGCTTTTTTCAGTGTGTCAATTCTTGGTATGCATTCATACGAGTGCCCGCTTTTCCTACGTGCATCCCCTAACGTTACAGGCGGGAGGGGTAGGCATGGCCGCCTTTTCCTTTTACCTCTTTGTGGCGTGCCAAGTATCCAGACTTTATTCTGACGTGTGGGTGAGGTAAGCATGTTTCCGCATTGTTGCGTTTTGTCGACTGTTGCTTTGTAGCGTCAAAGCAGTATTCATTAGAGTGCGAGGGATTTTTTTTCACCGTGCTTGTGCTTGTTGTCCAATCCACCTGCTTCAAAAATGCATCCGTATCCGTAGGGTAACTCTTGTGAGCAAGCCCAGCCCATCAACCAACAATAGTTGGCCACAACCGTATATACACACTACACACCGTATATGACCGTATGTAAGGTGATTTTCCTGCCAAAAATACCGTATATACACCGTATATACCTATACACGTATGGTTCTGGCCAACCCTAACCAACGATTATACTTCCCTCCTTTGTGTAGCTTTGTTTTTCAATATTGATAGTCAATGTTTGCGCTCACGCCGCGCAGGTGGTGGTCAGAAGATGCGTTTGCCATCAGTGAAAACACGGCAGAGGTCTCATATGACGCCAATGTTGTATACGTTGGCTCCTATGTGGTGAGCAAAAAGACCCGTTAGGGTGTGGATAGTCGCCTTTATGAATAGCTTCTATGTGGTGAGCAAGAAAACTTGTTGGCATGTGAAAAGTCGCATTTATGAATAGCGCCTATGTGGTGAGCACAAAGACTTGTTGGCGTGTGAATAGTCGCCTTTACAGATAAGAGTAGTCAACAGTTATGTTCTGGCTTAAGTAGGCGCGGTGCACAAACTTTCGCAGACAACAGGGGTTGAGTACACTGTCTCTGCAGCAGCAAACAATCAATCAATGAAGGATTAAGGCCTGGCTATGGCTCAAAGAACAATTCCTTCAGGAAGTAATTAAAAAAGTAGAAAAACAAGGAAACAAAGGCAGGCAGTACTGCCCACTTGCCACGTGCACGTTAACCATGGCCACTTGCCACGTGCAAGTTAACCATGGCCACGTTAACCATGGCCACGTGCCACGTGCACGTTAACCATGCCCACTTGCCACTTTAGCCATGGCTAATGCTCACACCGAACAAGTCTATCTTTGAAGCCACCAAGCCAACAGAGAGTAGATGATTGAACAGAGACCATGCACCATGAAGCAGTGTACTCATTTGTTGCACTTGTTTTCTGCTGCACCCTCACAAAATGCTCCCCCCCCTGGTACTGCTTCAAGTTTCTTTCCAACATTCTCAGAGCATAGTAGTGGTGCTATTTGTTTTATCCCCGCTGCTAT
>Ga0307960_1001611_pt1 | contig 13173 bp, 9 predicted proteins | sample OrgLakmetagen542_FD_201832 | JGI IMG/M metagenome (GOLD analysis project Ga0307960, IMG submission 201832) | Saline water microbial communities from Organic Lake, Antarctica - #542 | ecosystem: Environmental > Aquatic > Non-marine Saline and Alkaline > Saline | place: Antarctica: Organic Lake... | reverse complement strand
GCAGCTATTTGTTATTTTTTCACGACCTGTTCCGAAATTTGTGCCTGGGTACTGCAAAATGAGTGCCTTCTTCATGCCACACTCACCATGCAGCCACGGCTCTTTTATTCGATAATCCAACCTAACCTGAATTGAAGCCTGCTTAAATTAGCTTTGGCAAGGCTGGATTCTTAATATTCTTAATATGACAAGGCAAGGCATTATGCGTCACAACGGGGGCTCTCTACTGTTCCTCCACTAAGATGTTGCACATGCAAGCTGCTTTTTGACGCTTGCTGTCCGTTCAACGCTGTCACAACAACCGAGTACACAACTCAGCACATCAACTAATGCAAGCACGAACCCACCTGCACACGGTCTTGAGCCACCAGTGATGTACGTCTTGGAACAGCACAACAGGGGGTGGCAGATTTATGGATGGAACGAGAGGGGTACATCAGGGGCATCGAGAGGGAGTGCATGCTTGAGGGTGGGCTGTGCCCGACCCTGTTAAGGTGTCCCAGAACTGCTGCATGGTACTTGGTAGTACGATTTTGCACTGAGGGGGCGGCTGAGGGGTCCAGGCTTATGCTGGAGGCCTTCCTTGGGAGGCTAGGTCCTCTCCCTGGCCTCTGCAGCCTTGGCTGCCAGGGTCTGGACCCCTGCTGCTCTAGTGCCTCAGTTGCCATTCTCCCCATAGTATAAAGGTGTGAGGTGCTGAAAGCATGTCGGTCCTCCAGATGATCCGATGCTTGACGACTAGGTACAAAAGAAGGGGAATCTGCCAGCGAGCTTGACAAGGGGCCCAGATTGGAAGATGACTGAGGAGAAGGTGCCCTCTGTGCACCACTGGACATGCTGGTGCTGATGCTTTCCCTCTGGCGTTTCACAAGCAGCCGCAGTGCAGAGATTGTATCTGCAGCAACATTGATGAGTCATCACGAGTCATCATCACGAGTCATCAATAAAATGCATAGTTATTTTTCAATCCATTGCAAATGTTGTTAGGATTGTTCTGTTCAGGCCTCCACAGCACAGACCTTGCCTGGACAACATCATATGGTTGTTCATATGAGACGTGCGTTTCGTGATAGCAAGTTAAACAATTCAAAACTGCAAGGCACGGAAAAGCGCAATATGATGTTCTGATATACATGTGCCACAGATGCTGGAAAAAGTCAGGTTCCAGTGTTAGCTGTGGCATGCTTCTGGTGGTTTGACTTGCATTGTTGGGCTAATGATCTTCCCTCATAAAACCCGTCACTATGCCTGCCAACAGTACGCCAATCAGTACTGTGTAGGCTGATCAATAAACTGTGTAGGCCAATCAATAAGCTTCGTCACATGTCTGCCAACAATACGCCCGTCTCTCGCTGTGTAACCAATCAACAACTCAGTCACAGACTGCAAGAAGTTGGTTGCAAGTGCTCCTCTCTAAAGGTCTGAACACATACACACACACACACACACACACACACACACACACACACACACACACGCACACACACACGCACACACACACACACACACACAAATTAATTAAATGTAGACATACGGATGCAACCGTACAAGGCGTATGCTTAACCTAAAATCAATCCACTTGTCCTCTTGGCCAAAATGGAAAATACCTCTGCACAATTCACCCGGCAGCCCCTCTACTTGCCCATTCAGCAAACATCATCAGGACCAACAGCAATGCTCATCTAGAGGGCCCCAGTAGCACGATGCATAGGCATAGGGTTTGCTAGGACCGATCATCTATACGCACACACGGTGCTTTTACAAAGGCTTTGGTAAATAAGATATATACATGGCATGTACAGCTCTTGCCAACCACAATAGTGATTGCCCCCATGCACCCCCCCCCCTTCCTAGCCAAACAGTGCCAACAAGTCCAAACCAGCCATTTCTCCCCAACCGCTTCACCGTTTTAGGCCCTAAAAATTGCATTGGACAGCTTAGTTGTCTCTTCGCGTATCTATATAGAAATCAGGTAAAAAGACTCAGCGGATTACCCCTGCCCCGAACTCAACATGACATCATGATGTAATTTTTGCAATGCTTATTACATCCTGAAGCAGAGGTCGATCGGTATAAGTTCATAAGTGCACCTTTTCCCTGCCAGAATGGGTGCAAAATACGCATCGGGCCCCACGCAGCCCCCCAGAATGCAAAATTTCTAGCAAATGTAAATACTGTTGCATTGAGATGAGGTACAAGGGATTTGGATTTGGTTGGTTAGTTTATTGAAAAGTGGGGACGACCTAGTGCAATAAAGCACCCAGATAACGTTGCTAAAATTTGCAGAAGCAACGCTTCTTACCAGCAGTGGATTGCACGCTAGGGATATCCAGGACACTGGTCTCACTCGCCAGAGCAGAGAGCATACCCGAGAGGGAAAGTGACTGGTCGTCAGCACTGCCCTCACCAAAAGAACTGCAAGCAAAACCAAATGAAAGCAGAGAGCATGCCAGAGAGGAAAGGTGACTGGTCGTCAGCACTGCCCTCACCAAAAGAACTGCAAGCAAAGCCAATTGCGTGCAGGACAGGTTTTGCAACAGGCAGGGTCCAGCTCGCTTTCACAAAATGTCAAGGCACAGCCAAAGGGCTGAAATCAGCGGCACCAATTGGAGGGAACATTTTGGACGGGTTGCTCAAGTACATGATGCACGAGCATGTGGGTGCAGATAACCAAGCAAGTGAAGCGTTCTTACCTCAGTTCCTGGCCCTGAGAGGATTTAGTGTACTCTTGTCTGGAAGCCTGCGGGAGGGATAATCTGTATGGAGCTCCTGGTATGGAACACAAACACACACAGGTAAAGAAAAACAGCTGCAGCTAGGGCGATGAAGGGGCAATCAGTGAAGCGTGATTGCACGTCCTCCTCCTGCACGATAAGCAACACGCAGAACACTGAGGCAGCGTTTTTAAGTAAAAGTGATACCGAGGCGGAATCCGATGAGCCATGCAAACCTGCTTATGTAAAGTGTCAACGCTTTCAGGGTGAGGTGTAAAAACCTGTTCAAAGTATATACATGTTTGTCATATGTTCATCAAGTTCTCATTAGCTTTTTGTCCCCATGGCAGAACAGACAGCTCAATGCCCGTATAACAAGTTCAACATTGAACTGATCTAAGTTCTCATAAGTAACCCAAACTGCTACTTTGCGTCGCCCCTATTTATTATACCTGACACCTGTTTTACAGCAAGACTAAGATCACCCATTCAACGGATCAAGCAAGACAAAGGAATGCAAGCATTGATGTGAAGAGTGGGGCTAACAACTATTGCTACCTGCTTTAATGGGGCTCTATTTATGTGATGCACCAAGTTGGTATTCCTCCTCAGTTTCATAACTCTTCCAGCTCTCACCACTCTTTCTACAAACATCCGGCCTGGCGTGCTCGTTAAATAAAACCTTGAAATTGACAATTGCATGATAGCGCTGCCGTATGCTTACCTGGTACAGCACCTTTGCTCTGAAAGTTGGTGCCCAGGAGAGCTTGAAATGCAGCACTCACATCAGGCTGCTCAGAAGTAATTAGGCACGTGAATTAGAAGCGAATATGCGTAATTCTTGAATGCATTGATTGACAAATATAGCGTGAATTTGGCATACAACTGCAAAGAGCTGCAAACGCTGCTTACAGCACTCACCTCCATGGCTGTTGCTATGGGTGGTTCAAATTTAGTCACAGTTTCGTGGTGTAGTTCTGACTCAAGCACATATGAGCGAAGCAATTGAAGTCCAGCTTTGTCTGGGATGTTGCCCTCCAGAATTTCGTCAATCAGTCCCATCAGGACATCTGCATCAACATACAACAAGTACGGCTATCAATTTTCTGCTCTGTCCAGCAAGTCATTAGTCAGCCCCATCAGAACATCTGCACCGGCTTACAACACACACACACACAAGCACACACACACACACACACACACACACACACACACACACACACACACACACACACACACACACACACACACACACACACACAGAGACACACACACAATTGTAGCACCAACGTACAGCACATGTGCATAGCAACTAAACTTCAACCTCTAACTCCTTACCCTTTTTGAATGGCGCCAACAAATTTTGGTATGCTGTTTGCCTGTAGTTTTTATCCCAAGGGGGAAGGAATAACCCTCAAAAAAACGAATACACGACCGTAGTGTTTGCTCAACTCTGTCCAGATTGCTAGATATTTGTCCAGATTTATAAAAGTATGTTTGCTCAACTCTATCCAGAATTCTAAATATTTGTCCAGATTCAGGAGGGTATTTAAATTTTCTGGAAGGCACGTATACTTTTTGGGGTGGACATCCCTGAGGGACCACCCACCCCCAAAACCCCCCTTGCAGTGCCCCCACCAGACAAAAAAGGGTACCACTCTGCTCCTTTTTGAACTCTGCGTCCATCTGCATAGTCATCAAGACCTGAAACTAGAATGCCGCAGAGTTATGGGGCCAAAACTGAGATACGGACGCCCATGCCCACATGACCTACCAGGCACCCATAACTGGCTTGCACAACTCCACATTGCTTCCTTTTTTCTAGATTTCAGTTGACTATCTCATGCTGGCACAATCCTGGAAGTTTGGATTGAGTTCCTGTTCTATTGGCTTGACTCACCCCGTGGCCTGCACCGGAGCGCTTGTGCCTCTGACTATTATAAATGTACACAGCCCCCCCTTTTACCCAATTTGCTCAAAAAGGGTGGCAATTGACTGGGCTTGAGCTGAGGATTCCGACGATATGTATAAAATTCCGTGGGAGTGGCCCAGAAATAATTTGGAGACCCCCCCTAAAAAACCAAAACCACATCGGGGAACCCCCCCCCCCCCCCCCCTTCCCATATTCGACTCATGTGTATACTAATCGATAACTTTCAATGTTTCATCGGGAAAATAACTATCGATTGGATGTCAATCATCTATATTTCTTGGTACCTGTTCCCACGTAACACTCCTCCCCCCTTGGCTCAATCCGTCCTCGGATTGCCATGGCTCACCAACAAGGCTTCAGCCGGCCAAGGCAGGGCTGCAATTGATGTTATCTTCTCACGCACTTATTGACCATCCCCGAAGTTGGATCACCGAAAATCGCCCCCACTCGTGTTCGAACTGAGGACCTCCGCAGAAACCGCGGTGCGCTTCAACGCACCGGCCGCTGTCCATTCAGCCAAAGCTTTGATTCAATGTAACATCGGGAAAAGGGTTATCGGTTGGATGTCAATTCTCTATATTATTGGGTACATATACCCACGTAACACTCAACGTCAGGATTCCGAATATATAATTTTTAATCGATTTCACACGTGCCGTCCAAAAGTTATGCTTCCTACACCCTCCTGCCAGGAAAATTTTTAAAATTGTTTGCTAAACTCTGTCTAAATGTCTAACTTATTGTCAGTCCTCCTGATCAGCATGCCTTACAAGTTGCAGCATCCAAGCAGCACTCACACAAGACCCATGCCTGGGAACTAAAGACCCATAAAACCACAACACTGTACGGCAATTGAAAAAATCAAAGGGATTGACGTGGCGATTAAATTTTTTGTGAGAGAATATTATTGCACACTCACCCAACGTTAAGAGGTATATTTATAACACCAAGTCCTCCCTCTACGAAGCTGGTACTGTAACCAGGCGGAATCATATCACTGGTGGTACGTGTTATTTTAATAGAACAGCAAGGATTTTGCAGAGGCCATACAACTATGAATCCCAAGTATAAATTGTGAAGCCGCTTAGCTTTTTAAATGTCTCTAACCTCTAGCATCACAATCACTGGTATGTTCACTTAATCAGGCCCTGTTCTTAGCGAGCATTTGGGAGGTGGGGATAGGGTCGCTTCTGGGACACGGAACAGCAGGCAGGTGCTGCTTGTTGGATTCTGTTCATTTATAACCTCTCAGGTTTGAGGCTGAGCTTATTTAAAATGTAAACAGTTCCAAGTGTGCTCAGGGGTGCTCAGGGGTGAGGCTTAATTTATTTAGGATGTAAGCAATTCCAAGGGTGATCAGGGGTGCTAAGGGGTGAGGCTTGGCTCATTTAAATGTAAACAATTCCAAGGGTGCTCAGGGGTGCTCAGGGGTGAGGCTTAGCTCATTTAGAATGTAAACAATTCCAGGGGTGCTCATAGTGCTCATAAGAAGGTAAACAACTCCAGGGAATGTTAACAATTACAAGGCCATAGCAGGCATCCTGCAAATTTTGGACTATGACATGCATGTGTGCCGTTCACTCAGCACAGGCATCACTTCATCACAAGTTTGTTTTAAGCAAGATAAAGGTGCGGGTTCTGGGTCCAGCATGTCACCATTCTAATCGTTACTGTAAATGTTTGAATTTCATCCGTGGAGGAGCCACAGGTTATGGAAGTCCAGAACCCAACCACAGCATAGGCATTCCTTCATGTACACTGCTCATGTTCTGCCACTAGTAAGTTGTTCGTTTTACCTCTATCTGGTATTTTGCCACTAGAAAGTAGTTTGTCATACCTCGATCTTCTTTTTCATTTACACTGCTCATACTTTGCCACTAGTTAATAGTCTGTCTTACCTCGATCTGGCAGGCCAGGAAGCTGCTTGGACTCACGAAGGTAGGATTTGGTCAGCTCCTCCTGTTGGTGGTTGAGAAAGTACAAGCTCAACGTTCCTAGGACAGGCCTTAGGGTTGAAAACGTGTATGGTCATCGGTTGCTCCTTTTGGTTCTCATACACTTCATTCGTCATGAGTTAAAGAGCAATTGTTGGGAGGGCATTGGTGCTTCGTTGGCGTGACAAGTAGGGAGCAATTAAAACGCCGACCCTTTGATGAGAGCTTACTTGACGCGGAAAAGCACCGTGCTTTTAACCCTTGATACTTGACATCCTAGCACGTCTATTAACAAAGAAGACACTGCCATTTGTTTCCCTTACTAACCCACCTCCAGCATCTCCCGTTCCCTTTGTATTTCTTCTTGATGACGTTGATACACAAGGATCTGTCTGTTCAATGCCTCGATAGTTGCGTTGCATTGAGCAACAATCCTGCTCTCCAATCCCTGCAAGTACCGTCATGGACGGAGCAGAAGTGGCAACCCCTCTCCTTTTGACAAGCAACATGAAATCTGGACTTTTTGCACTGCCGCCCAGGCGAACAGCAAGCGACAGGACAATGTCTCATTGAAACATGTTACAACAAAATGTCACGGACCAATAAATCATACAGGAAAAAAGTGAGCAGTCAGTGCAAGAAGGTGTGGGAACGTTAATTTACATTAATAACTGTACCACGTGGGCCCTCTTCTGCGAGGGCCTTTTTTTCTGACACCAGTTTCTGACACCCAGTACCCGTGGGACATGTGATGAGGTACAATATTTTTTGGTCGAACAGTTCCCTCTGCATTGGCCAGCGGAAGCCCACATCATTTCTCGCTGTGATTGTTAGTTCAATTGATACTAATTAATTACCATCTCGGTACAATCAAGTCTTGACTAGGTACACATGTAACGAATTATGAGGGGAAGTGCCACATGCTAGTTCTCCTGTGCAGTTGCTGGAATAATAACATATCACAGGATGCATCGGACGTGGATGTGCCGTGCATTATAAGCACTATCAGGCAGCGCACCTATGATGACCCCTAATCCCTGCTCCGGCATTTGCTTTATAAAAGGTTACCTGCATGCCCCTGTTCGACCGCTGTATCAGTAGAGTTATAATGAGACCTCCAAGGCAAAGGGCGCACAGACCTGCATGGAGGCAGGGTGCACCCACGCACGAGCGTGTTGGTAAAGGTGCAAGGTGCATAGTAGGACGACCCAGGATAAATATCGCCAGTGCTAGAAGACGCATGTCCCATCTTCAAGAGTGGCTTGTGGCTTATGCTGTGTAAATGAAGGACCACTAAGGCAACTTGCTGCTTATTAGGAACCCTACCTTGGCATGTTTCTTTCGGAAGAGCCATGAATTCGAAGTAGGTGCTCATTCCCTCCAAGGCCAACACAAGCCTGCACAGTGAAATGCATGTCTTTCATTCCCTTGGAGGGGGAGCTTTTCTGTGCTGGACATGCACATGGCACCCATGTGCCCTGTCTCCCCCCGCGATGGACTCATCATCAGGACCCTGCTGGCGTGCGTCACCACATGTCCGCTTGCCTCACCTCATCAGAACGACATTGGAGGACCTCACTCAGGAAAAGGCGGGGGAGGAGGAGGAGGAGCGCAGCCGTGCGAAGCGCGTATCAATGGTCATGCATTTACAAATTGTGAGCAAAGTAGTGCCCTCTGAAGGGAAAATGACAAAGATTCCAGAAACGTCAACCGAATCTAAATAAGTCCTAACTAAATCCTGTAATATCACATTAAAGTTTAAACATGCAACAAATAAAAATGTTAATGGAAAGAATTGGATTAGAGTCTGTATTCACTGCATCACCTGCTGCAATGACCAGCACTGCTCCTACTCGAAGTGCCATGACGTAAAGAAGCTGCTGCGGGTAAGTTTCGTTTACGCTCCCGGCGCGGTCGCACTTAATCAGCACGGGATATTCCCTCTCTTTCTCCCCCCCCCCCTTTCCCGTATAAGGGACGTCCGTGCACACATCATGCAGCAAATCGTGTCGACGCCCAGCACGTCATGCTCTGTCGACATGTCGGAGGCAGCGTCCGACTGCCCGTTTCTGCCCGCGTGCGCACCGGTTCGTGCCCTTCTAAGCCACTGGCTGACCTGCGAGGTGACGAGCAGGGCGGGGTTCGATGCAAGATTGCTTCCCTTAGCAACATACACAAGACATACATAGCAATAAACAACCACTGCTGACCGGTGCTTTACATGCACGCACACCCAGCATGCAGGACCCCGCGTGCGAGGTTTGCTCTGCCCTCTGGCCTGAAATCAGCGAGAATGAAGCAATCAGGGTGCGTGCGTGTGAGTGTGCGTGTGCGTGCTAGTTGATATGTATTCAGTACGCGCACAATGGTGCTTTAACAAACTTATTAGGTAGTAGCTAGTACAATATACATGTAGCACTCCGTCCATCCCGCCCGCCCACGTACGCACCTGGCCTGCAAGCTTGGCCAGCCTTCTGTCCTAGGCAAAAATGGCCAATGGCTACACCCTGCTCTTGTACTTGCCGCTGCAAGGACTTGCTGCATCACGTTAGTTAACGCCAATAGTGGCAAAAGTTTGTTATACATGCCCGTGCAGAGCGAGCTGATGATGAGCTTCAGCAACACCTGTATGACCACTTCCCGCTACAGGACTGTTATTTAGTTCAGCAGTAGACCTCCTAAGTAGCAGCGCTTACTCCTTGATTGACCAGCCAGCAGATCACCACAGTCAAGCAGGGTCCACTCAGGTTCCCACGCACATGTTGTAGTGCTCATCATCTAAAACATGCATAAGTAAAGTACAATCCATTTATCGCTCATTCATCCGGTTAACCATTTTGGCCGCTACGCCACATCATCATATATCCATCTTACTTCATTAAAAGTGCAGTAAACTTCTACTTGCGTCCCCTTGTTACCACCATGTGCTCTAATTAGCAGGCATATACAATCTCGAGCAGTTCCTTTCCAGATAATTTGTGATTGAGTTCTGCGGGTGCAAAATCTGAACTCGTGTAGTATAAAACAACACGACCTTACAAGTACGCCACCAGAGCCAACCACACAAGCGACAGTGTGCACTTGAAGAGGCTTGTTTTTATCTGGGACAGCCAAGAACAAGTGCCATAACCAGTTTAAACTAACATGGAAAGCTTTTACCTGCTCTTCACTCAGGGCACTCCAGTCTGCTGCCTGTTTTGGCTTGCGCCATCTAAGCATGCCTCAGTCATAGTTCGGTCTTCCCTCAGGCATGAAATCCCGCACTGGGCTTTTTCCTAAGCACCGGCAAGGACTGCCGAGCAAATACAAGAAATTGACGCTGTGTGGTCCCTGTTCATTGCATACTCTGTTCACACCCGCACCAAAAAAGCAAAGAGGGGGAGGGAAACAAGATGTGTATGGGCAACCTACTCTCTTTTATCTTACTACCTTGAGCATTGAGCACCCCGCACATCATGGGTGTACCGCTCCCATTGTTATTAATGCCCTACATAGTAATAGGCCGCCTGTGTGCATTGTGTGAGGGTCTGAGTGCAAACGTGGGATGAGGGTGTTAGGTAGGCAAAAGGGAGCAGAGCAAACAAGGGGATTTGGGCTGCAGAACAATTGTGAAAAGGAGGGTCATTTAGACCGCCTGTTTGATGTCCTATGATGTAAGAAAGAGCACACAAGAGCGTATGAGTGACGCAAGGGTAGAAACGATCTGACTTAAAGATAAGATTGGAGCCTACATACAACCATGCGGATTGTTTTTCAGACCCGCTGTCCCCACAGATCTCGCTCGTAGATGCCGCTCCTGTTGTTGGGTGGGAGGCCCACATCTTGGATGCATGGGAAGTTATACCTCTAGCAGGCTTGCAGCGCTGAAAAATTGTCATTTTTGTATATCTTAAGGGTCTGCGGTCAAATTCAAATATGGCCTCACAACGGGACAGTGGGTGTGAGGGTGTGAGTGTGGGTGGGTGCATGGTGCTTTGATCTTCTTAAACGGCATTTCACCACACCATACAAAGGTATGTCCTTGTACATCGTGTGCTTGAAATGCGAGATAACCTGGATCTTTTGTATTTTATTTGCCAAAACGAGCCAGGTAGATCTAGCGTCCATTGTAGTGCATAAATTAGGGATTGCATCAGGGCAAGCTTCTCACGTGATGTTTTGCTGTTTCTATCGTAGTTCGCAAACATGGAGGGGAGAGCAACAGACGAAGACATCCAGGTGATGCCCATTGCCCCTTTGCTGTTATTGAGGAGCACCTCCATTATACGCAACAATGCTGGAGTTGGACGCTGGACTTCAGCTGAGTACCAGGACACATTGAAACTGTTGCTGGGGAGCCTTGTACAAAAAGCTCCCGTGGACACGCAAACACAGGTATGAGTCTGAACAATGTTGTACACTTTGAAGCAACTGCACAAAGGCACCGCCTCACCTTTGACTCTCTCTAGCATTGACAAAGAAAGCAACTGAATTGTTCTGAATAATGGGTGGAACATGGCGAAATTCTCTAAGGTTTGGTCGGTGCGAGTTGAAGCACTCGTTATGTCTGAGATTTGAGGAGGTCTGAGGTACTTTTAATGCCAAGAGCAATAGCATAAGCTATTGATTTCCCAATTTGCCCAAGGGATTATTCTGGAAAGCTCTCCCATTCACTCCTTGCTTTAATTAACGCAAGTTTTAACTCTGATGCTCCATACCGCCGTAAACTGCAATTTTAAGAGTGTTTGAGGGTTGGTGGTGTTTGAAGGTCGTTCACCTTAGCAAATTGGATGAAGACCAAAATTCCACACATGCGCAGATTCCAGGAAGAGAGATGCATAAGGGTTTGTGGTCATCATTATAAACCAGATAGGGAAAACACATAGATATGTTGTTGCCTGCGCAGAGGGCAGCAAAATAAATAGCTCGCTGTGCTGTTTATATTTTTGGTGTTCTCACAACAGATTGGGCAACAGATGGAATAATCAAAGGTTTGGGAGCAGGATCCCTGCCTCAAAACACTTGTTTCTTATATGATCACTCGTAATCTCAGGTATCTTGGGGTCTTGGGAGGGTAAGCCAAGTAACCAACTTTGAATTTGAAATTGCATGGCATATACCACCCACCTGGCATTTCCACCTCTAGACCACCGTATCTTGAATGCACTATGTGGTGTACCTCAAGGCAAAGTGACAGCAGCACAGTGTGCTCATTCGATTCATGCCAATTGACCAGCTGATATTTCTGGACCAATCTATGCTCCTTGCATGCAGTTGAGATCATTGAGACTGTGGCATTTATTTATCTTGTTGAGATCAAAACTTTGAGTTGCATGGAGGTTAAACCAAAATTGTGCCTGGGCATTGTACCTGAGCATCATACTAGCAGGCACTTGAAAGCACTTTCTTTTTGCTTCCATTCACTTCATTTTATGCTGCCCTCAAGTTCTGGACGTTCTGTGTGCTTGTCAATAAAATTATCTTCCCCGTCTGCTTGTTACAATTTTCTCACTTAAATCACAAGCCTAAGCTGCATGTCTCCTACACTTTGTTCTGTGTGCCTTTCATCTCACATGTTGCTCAATTACTGTGCACATAAGTCACTCCCGACCTGTCCTGCAAATTGTACAGCTAGGTTCCTGATTTGTTATTTTGACAAAATGCGCAGTCGCAACTTACCCACAAGGGATCAAACATGGCCTTGTACAGAGACTCCGCTATTAACGATGAATTGGAAGTTTAGCTAAAGCTAAGCTACGGAGTTTGTACAGTGATATCAGGAAAGGTATTAGGAATAAGGAGTATTTTAAAAGATTCCACTTCATGGCAGGTGTTACGTGGTGGTAACTTCTACCTTGACGTGTTCTTCCACACGAATTACCTGCTATGTGTGAGATCACACTGCAGGATATGCATAGCAGTGACACTGCAGGGTATGCATAGCAGTGACACTGCAGGGTATGCATAGCAGGGTATACATAGCAGTGTATGCGTAGCAGCGTATGCATACCAGTGACTGGATTACAAGGCAAGCTAACCTTGCATCATCATTACATTGGATGCTGAACTGCTATTCATTCACGTAGATGTAGACCAGCATGCTGCTCGTACAATAAGTGACTTGTAGAGTTCATACACGTAGAATCTAGGCAGACACGTAGAATTTAGACAGACACGTAGAAGTCATATTTGTATTCATACACGTAGAAATCAAACACGTATTCGAACAGACACGTAAAATTCATACACGTAGAAGAAGACACGCATGCTGCTCGTACAAACATTGGTTTGCTACTGCACGTCGTGATCTAGCAAGAGTGTTATTCATTCCATGCTTTAGACTTTGGTGTTACAATGAATGTGTTGTCAACCACAACCCTCCCTCCCCAACTGGCTTGCTCCGATCCATTATGCTGTACTTTCAGGATCAAATGGAGTGGCTTCGCGAGGCCAAGAGGTTGTGGCACCACCTCATTTCTGAATGTGAAACTGCTAGCATGGAGTGCGGTTACCCCGGCTGTCAGAACGCTCGGGCCATTTTGCGCCACCACATTGCGTGCCAGGTGTGGCGGAAGGGTGTGTGTTTGGGGGGGGCGTGCAGGTTTGTGGGTGC